>ERZ1024483.366-NODE-366-length-12310-cov-4.559200_pt1 | contig 12310 bp, 8 predicted proteins | sample MGYA00520799_ERZ1024483 | MGnify/ENA primary metagenome ERZ1024483 (study PRJEB33242, sample SAMEA3444315) | Homo sapiens | biome: Host associated; feature: Gastrointestinal tract; material: Stool | place: Uganda | collected 2011-01-01 ...
TTCAAAGCTGTTGGTTACTTTACCGAATGTTTTTGACCATGCGTAAAAGCAACGGATATTCTGCTTTTTTAGATCCTTTCCCTGCAAATATCTTTGCATAGTATAAAGTTCTGCCATTGTATTCGTTACCGGAGTACCTGTTGCAAAACAGATACCACCGCCATTGTCCTCAATGATCTTGCACTTCATATACATATCCATAGCCTTCGCAGAATTCTGTTGCGGAACACCTGCAATATTTCGCATAGCTGTATAGCTGAAAAGATTTTTAAACTCATGTGCTTCATCCACAAACATATAGTCAATTCCTAGATTTTCAAATGGAACAACATTCTCATCTCGTCTGGAATCGGCTAATCTCTGTATCTGCATTTCAATTGATTTTTTTGTTCTTTCCAACTGCTTTACGATCTTTGTATGGTTTTCGTTGTATGAGTTGCTCATTGAAAACTGTTCAATGGCAGCATTCATTTCATCCATTTGATTATTCATCAATTCGATCTGCAAATCAGTGCCGATAGAAATCATTTTAAAGCTGGAATGAGCCATGATAATTGCATCATAGTTGCCTGTAGCAATCTTTGTTGTAAAAGCCATTCTACGCTGTTTTGACATATCTTTTTTGGTTGCCACTAATACATTGGCATTTGGATATAAACGTAAAAAATCGTTTGCCCACTGCGATACGATGTGGTTAGGTACAACGTATAGAATCTTGTTTCGTAATCCTAGACGCTTCATCTCCATTCCACTGGCAACCATTTCAAATGTTTTTCCTGCACCGACTTGTTGCCAAAGCAATGTATTTGTATTTGTATCCATGATACGTGCAATCGCATTTTTCTGATAAGGTTCCAGATTATAAGATGGTGCCATTTCCGGAAAAGAAATGAATGAACCATCATAGACTCGGTTTCGGATGTTATTGAATCTATGATTGTAAATCTCTACCAAATCTTTCTTTCGTTCATAGTCCTGATAGATCCAATCCTCAAACTCCTGTTCCAAATCTTCTGCAAGCTGTCGAGCCTGTGCTGTTCTTTCGGGATTGACTTCACTTTTTCGATGTATTTTCCCATCATCATCTTCCTCCTGCCAGTAGTTTCGAATCTCAGGCATTCTCGAATTGATAATATCTGTAAAAAGGTCATATCCATTGTAATCCGGCTGGCTTTTCCAGAAGTCTACATTATCTGTTTTCTGCACTCCCCAGTTTAAAGTAACCTCACTGTTGATGTTCCATCGACTCGGCTGTGTTGTAAAATATTTAGCCGAATATTCATCATAGTCGATTCTCATACGTGAATAATCATACCCAGACTCCTTAAAAATGTGACTGCTGAATTCACGGATATATTCAATAGGAACCCATTGAGCGCCTAACTGTACATGAATATCTTCAGCCGATAATGGTTCTGGCAATACACTTTTTAAAGCTTCAATATTGTTATCAAATCCATATCTTTCAGCAATCTCGATCTTATCATAAATGTCTCCACTCAAATATTCGTCTGCCATTAGTAATTTGCCGGACTCTGGCTGAATAAAAGCAATCTTTTTATCTAGCAGTTCCTCCTGTACACTTTCTTTTGTCACAGAAAGTAGTGAACTCATGTATTCCAAATTTAAAGATGCATACGTATCTAAAGATACACGTACAGCATCTTCCAAACTTTCTACAGCTTTTATTTCACGTTTTGGTTGAATCGTTCTTTCTGAAAAAATTTGAGATTTTACTGCTTGTTTTGTTTTGGTATCATAGTTTTCAAGTGAATCTAGCATAGCCAGACGAGGATCGTTGTCTAAAAGACGGATGTTCGTTCTTTTGTGGATAGGTCCATATTCCTTAACAAAATCATCGTATAAAGCATTCAACTCTGTACGCTTTTCAAGGTAAAGAATCTCATCAACATCATTCACCTGCATACGAATCAATTCGTTTGCTGTATCGGCTAATTTGATAAGGCAAATTGCCTTAAGGCGATCTGTTTCACTTTTGAACGATACAATATCTTCATATGGTTTATTTGTAATGCCTACAGCATAGTAATAGTCAGCTTCTTTGAAATATAGTTTGTCATTCTCAACAAAAAATGAATTGACTGCCAGTTTTGAATGCTGTATATCCATTGGAATAAACATTTTCTGTTCTTCTGATAATTGTTCTTCCTCATATATCCCTTCTGGAAACTCATTAATGACGGCGTCAAAATAATTCTGCAATGATTTTTCTTTATCTGTTGTAACCTTCAATACATAATTATCAAACTGCCCTTTTTCTTCAGAAACACGACCAAACACATGGTCTGGATGCATTACAAAGTAATCATTCATCTGCCTGTGTTCTGTTACATACTGTCTTTGCGTGAACAATGCATCACGATCAACTTGTTTTTCATCGTTACGCTTTAGAAAAACAATATCACAAGCTACATCTGTATTTGCTCCATTTTCATGAAACAGATTTGAAGGTAAACGCAACGCACCTAAAAAATCAGCTTTTTCATTGATATAGGATAAAATATCGCTCTTACCATCCATAGTATCGGTTGATGTAATAAACGCAACAACCCCACCATCTCTGACTTTTCTCAAGGCCTTGGCAAAGAAATAGTTGTGGATGTTCCAGTGATGTTCATTTAGATCACGTTCCTGCATATCGTGTACTTGAAAGAATCCAAACGGAACATTTGATATAGCCAGATCAAAATAATTGTTTGGGTATGAACTACTTTCAAAACTTGTATTTTCTACATCTACCTTATCATAAAGGTATCGACTTATCGTTGCACTCATGCTGTCAAGCTCAACACCACACAGTGTTGAATTTGTGTACATGTCATTTGGCATTCTTCCGAAAAAATTACCATTTCCCATACTGGTTTCTATAATCTTTCCTTGATCGAAGCCCATTCGTCCAAGTATGCGATAGATATTATCAATCACATTCAATGGAGTATAAAAGGATGTCAAAGTCGATTCTTTTGCATTTGCATACTCATGCACTGTCAAAAGTTCCTTAATTTCCTTTCTTTCCATAGTATATTCCAAGTCGCTCTCGTTAAATACATGAGGACAGCCACCCCACCCTGAAAAACGTGCTAGTTTTTCTTTTTCTGGTAAAGTAGCTGTCCTATTTTCCTTTTGAAGCTGACGAACAATTTTTAAAGCTTCAATATTGTATTGTATCTTTAATCTTGTAGATAACCTTCCATCTTCTAAATGTACTCTCTCCAATACTTTGTTTGTAATACTTTCAGCGTCTGAACCCACTGCCATGTTATTTCTCTGGCTTGACTCAAAAGTTGTTCCTTCTTCTGTAATTTCTCCATCCAGCTCAACTCCTGTGATACTGGATACAGCGTTTCCAATTCCTTCAGTACCTGAGTGAAGTGTGAATTGATCTCCTGATAAAGCTGAAATTCCAGATTGCTCAGTTGTTCTGGATCCCTCTCCTTCAAAGTGGTATATAATAGATTGTTTTTCTCCTTCAAAAGCTTCATTACTTCCACTTGATTCATCATTCCCCATGCAGAGTTCAAATAAGCTGAGTTGTTCGAATCGATTACTTTCATCTACATTCACACCTTTCTTTTGTTTTATTTTCCTCATATATATTTTACCATGTATCCTTTCAAAAAATGCTAGAAAAAAGTGCGAAAGCATTTATCACCTTCGCACATAATCATTCAAAATTAAGGCAGATTGCCTTAAGAAAATTTACTTGTTCATCAACACTTCATCTAGAATAGGTTTCAGAATATCTGGTGTTAGATTATTCAAATCAAACTGATATTCTACATTTAATCTTGGATTATAGAACTTCAAGTATCTCACGCTACTGAAAAGTTTTTTCTTTGACTTCATTCCAAGAATCCAGTACAGAATAATTTGAAGCGTGTATTTGTTGGCGATTTTCCTGCTAAGCACTTTCATGTCGATTAGGGAATCATCTGTTAAATAGTCATAATCACCGTAAATGTTGTCTCCTTTATATTTTACAGACAAACGATCTCCAACATTAACAAGCTTTGCTTGATGTTGGAAGTATCTTAATGAGCGATTTACCATTTCTCTGATATTTTCAATCGTATGCTCATCCGGAAGCTCAAGTTCATAATCGGTAGATGGTATGTAACCACTTCTGTATATCTGTTCATAAAAAGAAAGTTGATATGCTGCAAGAATTGAATCATCATCCAGCCCTGTGACTTCATCAATTAAATCAAAGTTAAGGTCTTTAATCGCCATCATCCCAAAAGAAGCAGGTTCAAACACTTTCTTTGGTTTTGCACCTAACAGTATACGAGTCATATTATCTACGGTTGTTCCAATCAATGATTTTGAGCCATTCTCATCAGGAAATAATTCGTTTTCAGACTCATAATGTGTTTCTTTAAAAAGTTTTACAGGGAGGTATCCGCCTTTGGGCTGCTTAACATTATTTGCTAAAGTTGAAATAGTTACTGACATAGTTTTATCTCTCCCTATACATTAATTGAATGTATGCAGTCGGCTCCGACATCATTCCAGTCAACATCATTTTCATCATCAAACCAGAACCACTTTTCAATCACATTCAAGAACCACTTTGTTTTAGGTAGTTTGCATTTCAATAAACTAAAAGCATCAAACCCAGATTTTTCAGAAGTGATATAAATTCCACTCTGTTTAGCATAAATCCCATTTCCATTCATCACCTTGTCAATTACACTAAAGCACTGTTCCTTGGTTAAATTGTGTTTCTTCAATCTATCCTCATTGAATTCAAAATACATCATCATGATGACCACTCCTTTCAGATTGAGATAATCCCTTATCATTAAAAATGTTTCACATCTATATTTTACCATTTTAAGCCATCGAAAATGCTAAAAAAAGTGCGAAAGCATATCCGCCTTCATAGGTAATTATTCAAAATTAAGGCAGATTGCCTTAAAGCTCAATATCCTCTTTTGATAGATTATCATAATCCTCTTCCATATATCCTTCTTTAATTCGATCTGGAATATAAAAACCACCTTTTGTGATGTTATTATAATATTCTTCCATAGCATCCTCGACTGTTTCATTTTCTAATTGAACAGTCGAAAGAAACTCACCGCTTGCAGTCCATATCTGTTTTACATTTTCATCAGGATCCCTTAATAGCACATAATCATTATCACGATCAATTAGAATCTCATGTTCTTCCATCCAGTCTGGTCTTTCCATAGTCTGAGAATTCTTTGTATAGTCTGACAATCCACATTTTTCTAAAAGCCAGGCAGGTAGAATTTCATCTTTATTCATGGAATTATAGTGTTCCATTTCTTCATCTGATAAATATTTGCCTGTTGCAATCAGCTTTTCTATGCGTAAGCTAACATCTGTCCATGGGAAAGTTTTTGATTCAGAATCTTTTAATAATGATGCTGAATCTTTTGATGAAACGCATACAGTCAATCCTTTTGAATCATGGTCAATCAATCCTTTGTCTTGGTTTTTATTTTTAAAATCATAGCTTCTGCCACCATTGCCGTATTCATTTTTAAGATAGGTTGCTTTATCTTTTGCATTGACATTCATCGCTGTATATAGATGATAGATTCGATATTTTCCATTCACAAATCCGGAACCAATTCTTAAAATATTGTTGATACTTTTGTCAGACCATGGACTAAAATCGTTTGTATCTTCTTCATGGAAAACATCATCACTTACATCAAACAGATTGACCTCCGTATAATGTGGCTGTGGTGTTGATACCTCATGGCTTTGAATTGGTATTTCTTTTTCCTCTGAAGGAAGCTGGACTACATCATCTTTTATTCGTTCATTTGAAATGATTACAAAATCTTCGTCTTTATGCAATTCTAATGGATCACTTAAATAATTATCCGAAATACTCCAAGCATTCGTATATTCACCATTTTCGTCAACCATATCCTCAATATTGCATATAATATCTTCAATACTTGGTAATGTGGTTTCTTTTGCAGTATCCAATCCGGCTTTTAAGATACTTTCCTGCTTAACTTTGCACTGTTCAATAAAAAGTTTCACTTTTGATATTCCATCATTTGTTAAGCTGTATTCATTACTTCTATTTAGTTCCTGTCTCCATTCTTCTTCACCTAACCAAATATCCCCATCAAACCCTTCATTTTTGAAGTCATAGAATCCTTCTGTAATACAATGACTTAAACTTGCATGAGGTTCGATAGATGCAATCTCATTCGCACAAGGAATCAAAGCTTTCACAAAATCTGCTAATGAATACCCATGCTCCATTAACCACTGTAATTGATATATTTCGTACTCGTTCATATACAACATTACTCCTTTTTTTAAGGCAAACTGCCTTAAAGTTCCATTTCATTACTTTCCAGCTCTTGTATTTGTGCATCTTTTTCATACTCATCCATCCAAATTTCTTCCTCATAGCCGGTTCCATAATAGATGTTTTCAAAAGATTTATGATACGCATTGGCCGCAAATTCACCTCTAGCACCGGTATAACGATTTTCTAAGTTAACCATTAACACGTCATGATCATCAAGCAAATAGTAGATATATTCAGATGTTACAAGTTTTGCCACATACAAATCATTGTATGCATCCAGTACTTGCATAGGAATTTGATAACCTTCCATTGTTTCAATTTTATAAAATGGGTCGTGAACAATTTCATTGATTTCATCGCTCACGTAATAAAAATCAAAACGTTTGCTCTGCTGCATAATACCGGATACTGCATATCCCCCTTCCAGTTCTGCGTTTTCACCTGGACAAAAATCTTTATATTCGTAAAAACCTTCATCCCCCTTTTGCATCAATGTACAGTTTATAAATTCAGGGACGGGGTACTCTTTTACAACAATCTCTCCCCCTTCATGCATCAAACATTTATTAAACTTTTTATCTACATCTCCATATAACTTGTATTCTTGTACATCTATATCTCCATATAGCTTGTAGTGTAAAAGCAAATTCATCTTCATTCTCCTTATCTTTAAAATTAAGGCAATCTGCCTTAAATCTCCATTTCCTGAATCTCCATTTCAACAGCGTTTACAAACAGACCTTGAATATCCTCACAATGTGCGACAAAATCTTTCAATTGATCTTTCCCTTCACATTTATTGACAAGTCTTGATAGTTCGTAATCATCACAGATTCCATCAAAAACTACTTCTGCAACATTCGATTCATCAATCTCTTTTTCATAAACAAAATCTGTTTCATCATAGATATTGTTTAAATTGTTGCCAATATTAAGAACATCAAGTTTAAATTCCTCATCGCTAATCATCCTTTCAAGATTCGTAAATGGGTACTGCTTATTAGGAAAAGTTGAATATCCTTCTTTTGCAAGCAACTCATTAAAATCATTTAATTTCATATTTTGGTAAAGTCCATGACTAAAAACAAAATCAGATACTGTCATACCAATGAAAGCTCCTTCTGGTTTTGATTTACTATCCCATTTCAATGGAGCATCAATAATATCCTGTATCTTTAAATTTTCTCTCCGCTCATTTTCTTCAATTATATCCAATGTCATTGGCACAATTTCACGGTCTAACAAAGATGCTAAATCATCATTCTGCATAAAGCTGTCAAATGCCTGCCACACTTCATCATCTGATAAAGTGCGTGTAAGCATAGGTTCAACATCTCTACGCAATAAATATTCAAACATAGCTTTCATTGGTATATCTGATTTAGTATGTTCGAGTACAGAAGATTTGTATTTACGTACACAATCATCATATTTATCAAAATACCCTTCCGAGTAGGACCATGATGCCGATTCCACATCCAATCCTTTTACCACAACATAAGGAGTTGGACTCCCAGTAGAAGTGCGATCTAAAATTGCAAAATCTGTTTCTCCATCAAAAGCCTTTATGTTAATGTCGAAACCATTTTTATCTTTAAATGTTAAATGACTCATTTTATCTACCTCCATTATTAAGGCAAATTGCCTTAACTATAATTCCATTTCATCTGTGTCTTTTTGCAAATCATCAATTTCTAATACGTCTTTTACGACATCCATATACATATCATCCTGATTATAAAGTGCCCGCTTATAACCCGGATAGCCATCCGCTTTAACTGCATTTTCAACCTGCTTTATCATTAATGTATTATTTTCCATATTATCTTTAATTTGTTCATAAAGAGCTTCTTCAACCTCAGTAAGATGATTTAAGACTTCATCACGTGTCTTTCCGGATATATCGCCATTGTTGTATAACTCATCCATTTTCTCTTCAACTCGCAAAACATTTCGTGCAGTATCGACTGTTTCAAAGTTTTGTCTAGTTAAATTGATAGTTTTATATTTCAATTCTCTTTGAAGCATTTCATCAAATATTTTGTCAACTCTTTTTGCTTCATCCACAGACAATTTACGTCCTGCTTCTGCTTCAGGAATAAACTCGTTTTTAAAAAGCAATGCATTCTGATCGTTATCATGTTCTATTTTCCAATCCAGATAATGACTGATTGTATCAATAATATCTCCATTTTCACTTCCAATATCGTATCTTCCTGAATAAACATAAGGTTCAACATCATTCTCTTTGTATAGTGTGATTTCATAGTCTGTTTTATCATAGCCAAGCATAGAATCTTTTAAATACTCATTCATACGTTTTAATAATTCATTGGCTTCTGCAAATGACAGCTTCTCTGCTTCAGTAATATCACTTTCTTCAGAATATTGTGAAACAGTACCATTTTCTGACCAGTTGATAACAATCTGAACCTTATCTTTATTTTGATTTTGTTGTGCCTGCAATTGTTCCATGTATGTATCAAGTTTAGACGTTAAATACATTGAAGTACTTTTAATGCATTTTAAATTCTGCTTAACATTCTCCAAGTCTGATGGCTCAGTCGAAAGTCCCCATGTAGCAACATACGGAAATGAGTAGTCAGATGTATCAATACCTAGATGGCTTGAAACGATATATGCAATTGATTCTGCCTGCACTTCTTTTTCATTTTTACTAAATTCAACATTCTCTTTTTGCTTGAGTTGGTTTAGATTTTCTTCGCTGTGAACGATTGAATGAGCAATCTCGTGAATCATAGTTTTGATTGTCTGTACCTCACTCATATCAGGCTGAATCATGATTTCGTTGGTCAAAGAATTATAGCATCCTTTTGCTGGTGCTGTGAAAGCTTCAATCTTTATAGGCACAGGACTGATTTCCATCAACGCTTTTGTTAAAGCTTGATAGTCCTTTACATCTCCCTCCAGTTCCTTTACTGGACTCAATTCGATCACATCTTTTCCTTCAATCTGCTCTGTCTGAGATACATCGAATGTATATCCAATTTTAAATGTACGTTTTTTTACTTCTACCTCTTCCCTTTTGAATTTGCCGTTCTCATCCAGAATCCGATTGCCATCTTTATCCAAAACATATTGATTTTCCTTTACTTTGATTTCTACCGGCATCCAAATCATCAATCCTTTTTCACCACTCTTAACCTGACGATTAAAATCATTCTGCCATTTGTTATAACCTGCAAGCTGAGTAGCTTTAGGATTCTGTCCTAGGATCATCAAAGTATTATTTACACTATAGTCATAAAACTTTGATAATGTATCTAAAAGAGTTTTGAATCTATCAGAATCAAGATAATCATAAACACCCTTATTCATGACCTCGATTGCTTTATCTATAGTCGCCTTCCTTTTATTTTCTGCTTCTTCCTTTGACATTTTTTTCCAATTTCTAGCCATAATAGCTCCTTTCTAAATTAAGGCAATCTGCCTTAACATAAAAAGTTCTCAAGCCTTTAAGACTTAAGAACTTACAAACATTCTTCCAAATCATCTTTTTCCAATTCATCGCCATATAACATTTCTGTCATTTCTTTGACTTCCTGATTCTGGTTGACCTCAGTATAGATATAATCTTCATAATGTTTCACCGCCTGCTCACGTGACAATATATTGTGCTTCACTCTACCATCCGGCAATGTAAGACATTCTTTATCCGCATCATATGCAATCGGATTTTGTTTGCACATCTCGTCAAATAATGTTTGTCGAAGATCATATCTTTCTTCTTCCAAATCACAATAATCACCAAATTCATACCCACCATTGACACGATCCGATCCAACAGCAATTCCAAAGTATTCACCAAACTCATCTTCATCCCATTCACACTCTGAATCGAGTACATAGAAATCACTCATGTAATCGTATATTTTACTTAAATCTTCATCCGATAGTGTAATACCAAATCGTTCGTTTGCATTTAAGCGAACATCATCTATATTCACATAATAAAAGCCAGTAGCTGTTCTATTATAGACATACTGTAATGTTTCATCTGCCATACAGTGTAAAATAGCATCTTTTCTATTTTCATCTATCTCATTTTGTTGTGGTTGAATCTTTGAACCAGAAATCATATCTACATTGTCAATGCATAAACCACTTGTCTTTTCAATTTCCTTGATTTTTTCATCTACCTGAGAAATACGTTCATTCAAGATATTTTCGTAATCTACTACCATTATTCTGATATTTTCTACTGATATATTTTGATAATCCATACCAAGATACTTATTACAATCAACAAGACGGCTCTCAGGTTCGCAGATCCGCTCATACATTTTGATTTTATCTTTATACTCAACCAGGTCTTTTTCGTAATGCTCCTTGTAATAATTCATATCTTTTAAAAAACAATTTAATCGGCAACTCTCAAGGTAATATCCATTTTCAAAAAGTTTTAGGTGATCTAATCTTTCTTGTAGTTTATCTATATAATCATCAAATATTTTCTTTGTATCCGAATCACGTAAAAAGAAATCTTGAATCATTTCCTTCGGTGATTTGATGATGGTTTGCCACTGATACCTGGACTTATCCAATTTGATTGAACACTCTCTTATTTCTTTCTTTAAAGAATGAAGTTCCATTTGATCCGCATCCAATGCTTTTTTTATAGGAACTGTATCAACTAATTCAAATGGATATGTTTGATAAGTACTGCCTAAGCGATATGCATTATCTTTATGTTCACTTAAAAGATTTTTCTTTATATTTAATACCTCCATAACTGGATGTATACTTTCTTCAAAATAAGGAAGTCCATTTTTCAGCATCAATAAATGTTCTTTTAATTCAAGAAAAGACTTATATTCATTTTCTGTCGTCAACACAGAATCTTTGACTTTTTGACTTCTTTTTAAAATACGAGTCATAAACTATTATCCTTTCTAACCAAAAATAGTTAAGGCAATTTGCCTTAACTATAATTCCATTTCATCATGTCCTATCTCATCCTGATATTGTTCTAAACCATTTTCAAATTCTTCGCTCACATAATCAAAATCATCTGGTGCATCCAAATATTGATCAAACAATTCCTCCAGATGATGATGTAACTTGTCATCATCTGCATACAGATACACTTGGTCACCTGCATCAAATTCATGTTTATTGATAGCACTCTTTAAAAGTATATTTATATCGTGATCGGAAAGTTCTGAATTGATAGCATACAGCTCATCACATGTTTCATTCATCATATAGGAAATTCCATCTTTGATACAGTACGTTTCAAATGTTCTCAACACATCTTCTGGAATATCCTTTTCAGAATGCAAAACAGGTAATTCGATATTTTCTAGTTTCATTTCCTTTTGCTGAATCACACTTTCAGCTATACGTTCAAAATTTTTAATAAATTCTGGATATGCTTTAACAAAGTGCTCATAAATAATAGCATTTCGTTTATTCTCATCCATTGCATTAAAAACAGCAACACTATGTCTATCTGAATACGAATATCCATCCTGATGTAAGATGATATGATTATCCTTATTTAAATAAATTTCAACACTTAGATAATTCCAATTTATCCCCCAATCTGGATCGTCGAATCTCATTCGTAAACATGGAATGTAAGCTATGCGACCACTGCCATGTCTGGTTCCAATACCGATTCGGTCCATGTCTAGATCTTCCGTATAATCAGGTCCGGATTCCCATCTGGAATTTGGACAAACATCTTTCCATTGCGGATTGTTTTCAGTTGGATAATGACCAAGTGAATGTTCCCAATAATATAATGGTGTTCCTAAAGCTTCATACAAATCAAATATTCCCTTCAATTCCTCAGTCTTAATCATATTGGAAAATTTATCTTGAGCCTTGTCACATCTTTCTTTCCAATATTTTTTTTCATTTTCTTTGTTTACCTCGTTCACATAATCCGTTTTAATTTTAGCCTGATTCGTTCTATCCAATAAAATATCCCATCTACTCATAAAATTAATCTATCCTTTC
>ERZ1024483.368-NODE-368-length-12256-cov-12.347021_pt1 | contig 12256 bp, 10 predicted proteins | sample MGYA00520799_ERZ1024483 | MGnify/ENA primary metagenome ERZ1024483 (study PRJEB33242, sample SAMEA3444315) | Homo sapiens | biome: Host associated; feature: Gastrointestinal tract; material: Stool | place: Uganda | collected 2011-01-01 ...
CTCGACGTTCGCGAGTACTGCGAGAAGAAGGTAGGCGAGCTCACATGGCCTGACGCACTTCTCAAGCGCGTTATGCTCCTGAACAACCAGGACAAGGGCGAGGAGTTCGTAGAGAAGAACTACGCTGAGAGCATCAAGCAGCTCGAGTGGCACCTCATCAAGGAGCAGCTCGTTAAGGCAGCTGAGGTGAAGGTAGAGGACGCTGACATCCGCGAGGCTGCTAAGGAGATGGCTCGCATGCAGTTCGCTCAGTACGGCATGACAAGCATTCCTGAGGAGTACATCGAGAACTACGCTAATGAGCTTCTCAAGAAGCGCGAGGCTGTAGACAATTTCGTAGAGCGTGCTATCGACGTGAAGCTTGCTGCTGCACTCAAGAACACAGTAACTCTCAACGAGAAGAAAATCACTCTCGACGAGTTCAACGAAATGATGAAGTAATCGACACTTTATCCAATAGATTAAAAAAAACTCCCTTGCAGAGCAATCTGCAAGGGAGTTTTTTTAATTGGTAATTTGTAATTATTAATTAGTAATTAGTAATTGAACTTGCGAGAGTTCAATTACTAATTTCAACTTTCAATCCGATTTACTCGTTCTCCGGAGCCTTGTCGATAAGGTCCATAAACTGGTCGAGCTTCGGAGTGATGATAATCTGAGTGCGGCGGTTGCGCTGCTTGCCTACCTCGGTAGAGTTGGTTGTAACGGGGTTGTACTCGCCGCGTCCGCCAGCTGTGAGGCGCTTCGGGTCTACGCCGTACTTGTTCTGCAGAGCCTGCACCACGCTCGATGCACGCAAGCAAGAGAGGTCCCAGTTGTTGCGGATGTTCTTCATCGTAGCCGCACTTGAGTTCACCGGCACATTGTCGGTGTTACCCTCGATGAGCACCTCGTAGTCCTTGTAGTCGGTGATGATCTTCGCAATCTTGCTCAGAGTCTCCGCAGCGCGGTCGTTGATTTCGTACGAACCGCTCTTGTAGAGCATGTTGTCGGCAAGCGAGATGTACACGACGCCCTTGAGCACCTGTACGTCCACCTCCTTCATCTCCTCCTTCGAGAGCGAGCGTGTGAGGTTGTTGGTGAGCACCATGTTGAGCGAGTCTGACTTCGACTTCACCTCAACCAAGTGGCGGATGTACTGGTTCGACTCGTTGATCTGGTCAACAAGCTTAGAGATATTCACGTTGTTATCGCCAGCGTTGGTCAAACTCTTGTCGAGCGAAGCCTGCAGCGCAGCATAGTCCTGCTTCTGCTGCTTGAGAAGTTCCTTTGAAGCGTTGAGCTGTTCCTCGAGAGCTGCCACGCGAGCCTTCGATGCAGCGAGGTCTTCCTTAGCTGTCTGATAGTTGCCGGTGAGTTCTCTGTTTTCGTTCTGGCAGTTTACAAAATCCTTCTTTGATGCGCAGCTTGAGAAAGCGAGTAAGCCTGCGAACATCGCGATTGTCAATACGTTTCTTTTCTTCATATTCTAAATGTTTTTTATTGTTTTCAAAGTAGCATTTCAGTGCAAAGTTAGCATTTAAACTTCATATCTACTACATATAAGATGTTTATATAACTAAAATGTAAAGCCGGTTTAATGTAATTTAACTGTATATGATTGTCGTAGCATGGTGTAAAATGCTATTTTTTTGTTCTTTTTATAGGGTTATTTCATTTAAAATGCTTTATTTTGCAAATAGTATTGTTTGTAAGCAATAATTTTATTCTAAGACTAATCAAAACTAAAAACAAAACATACGAATGAAGAACTTGAAGTATATGGCTGTGGCGGCATTGCTGGCGTGCGGAGCGCTCAATGCCTCAGCGAAAGATAACGTAGAGTACGTAGACCCGTTCATCGGAACGACTAACTTCAGCATCTGCAACCCGGGCGCTATCCGTCCGCACGGACTGATGTCGGTGGTGCCGTTCAACGTAATGGGATCTGACCTCAACGTGCAGGACAAGGACAAGCGCTGGTGGTCGGCGTGCTATGAGTACAACAACAAATACTTCACTGGCTTTGCGCACGTGACGCTCAGCGGTGTGGGCTGTCCCGAGATGGGCACTCTGCTCACCATGCCTACAACGGGCGAACTCTGCGTCGACTACCGCAGCTACGGTTCCGAATACAAGAACGAGACGGCGCGTCCGGGCTATTACAGCACCGTGCTTACAAAGTACGGCATCAAGTGCGAGGTGGCGTCTACGATGCGCTCGTCTATTGAGCGCTACACCTTCCCGAAGGGCAAGGGCAACCTGCTTTTCAACCTCGGCAACGGACTCACCAACGAGATTGGCGCTTCGCTGCGCCGCGTCAGCGACACCGAGTTCGAGGGCACACGCCTTTTAGGCACGTTCTGCTACAACCCGCAGGCGGTGTTCCCGATGTACTTCGTCGTTCGCGTGAGCAAGAAGCCTGCGGCTTACGGCATGTGGAAGAAGCAGCCAGCTTTCGGCAACGCTCAGGCTCAGTGGGACTCCGACCAGGGCAAATACAAGCTCTATCCGGGCTACGGTCGCGACATGGCTGGCAACGATATAGGCTATTATATGTCGTACGATTGTGCCGAGGGCGATCAGGTGGAAGTGCAGGTAGGCGTGTCGTTCGTGTCTATCGACAACGCTCGCGAGAACCTCAACGCCGAGCAGAACGGTTTCGAGTTTGAGAAGGTAGCGAAAGAGGGTCACGACGAGTGGGCTCGCACGCTCGACCGCATCAGCGTAGAGGGCGGCACCGAGGACCAGCGCCGCGTGTTCTACACCGCTCTTTATCACACACAGATTCACCCTACCGTGCTGCAGGACGTAAACGGCGAGTATCCGAAGATGGAGAGCAACGAGAACGGCAAGACCAGTGGCAACCGCTATACCGTATATTCGCTTTGGGACACATACCGCAACCTCTCGCAGCTCGAGACATTGCTCTATCCCGACAAGCAGGTGGACATGATCAACTCGATGATCGACATGTACCGCGAGTGGGGATGGATGCCGAAGTGGGAGCTCTTCTCACGTGAGACATGGACTATGGAGGGCGACCCTGCCATCCCGTACATCGCCGACGCTTACATGCGCGGTCTGCGCGGTTTCGACATCAACGAGGCTTACAAGGCGTTCCGCATATCGGCTACTACCGAGGGCAAGAACAACCGCATGCGCCCCGATATCGACCCGTACATAGAGCGTGGCTATGTGCCTATGGGCTATTATGCTGCCGATATGTCGGGCGACAACTCTGTGTCGCACGCATTGGAGTATTACCTCGCCGACAACGCGCTTTCTATACTTGCTGGCGAACTCGGACACAAGACTGACGCCAAGCTGTTCCGCCAGCGTGCGCTCGGCTACAAGCACTACTACTCTAAGGAGAGCGGCACGCTGCGCCCGATAACTATGGACGGCAAGTTCCTCTCGCCGTTCAACCCCGAGGACGGATACGACTTCACCAATGCGCCGGGCTTCCACGAGGGTTCGGCATGGAACTACACGTTCTACGCTCCGCACGACGTGCTGGGCATGGCTAAGCTCATGGGCGGACAGCGCAAGTTCTGCGACAAACTGCAGATGGTGTTCGACAAGGGACTCTACGACCCGGCTAACGAGCCTGACATCGCCTACCCGTACCTCTTCTCTTACTTCAAGGGCGACGAGTGGCGCACGCAGAAGACCGTCAGCGAACTGCTCGCAAAGTATTACACAGCGCGTCCGGACGGCATCCCTGGCAACGAAGACACCGGCACGATGTCGGCTTGGGCTATCTTCTCGATGATGGGTCTCTATCCCGACAACCCTGGCGATCCTTCATACACGCTCACCACTCCGGTGTTCGACAAGGTGACGCTGCATCTCGATCCGAAGTTCTATCCGCAGGGCGACATCACCATCGAGACCGACCGCACATCTCCGTCGCAGCTCTATATCAAGAGCATGACGCTCGGTGGCAAAAAGCTCAACGGCTACCGCATCTCGCACAAGCAACTCGTGGAAGGCAAGACGCTGCGCATGAGTCTGAAGTAATAGCACCTCAGAAAGAAACGCATAACAGTATAAACTTAGAAGGGCGTGTTGGAAGTAGCAAAACTTCCAGCACGCCCTTTTGCTGTTCAATAGCAGTTGTTTAATTCCCTGCAACTATTTTCGTTGTCTGTCCACCTATCTTTAATATGTATATACCATTGGTAGGTAATAATATGTTGGCGGCTCCTCTTTCTACGACCAACTCTTTGACAAGTTTGCCATCTGCTGAAAACAGTTCCACTCTTTCCGGCTTACTTATATTGGTTACAGTAACGTTCTTTCCGCTTACAGATGTTTTCAATCCGCCAGTAGCCACGTTCTCAACACTTGTCGTATTGTTAGAATAAATCACCTCACCATTGTAAGATACTTCCATCAATATTCTTCCAATTCCGTCAACTCCACAACCATTGTTCCATAGCAGACCTAAGTCTGACGACAGCCCTTTGTACCAGACAAAAGTTCCACAGTCGATACCTTCCAAACTTTCTTGCACGAGCATTTTGTCGAATCCGCTGTTTTCGTCTTTCTGTACGTCCAGACATGTGATGTGCGATTCTTTCAAATTGGGATAGTTATCGATGTTCCATGCGCTGTATACCTCGCAGCTTTCACCTACTTTTAGTCCGAAATCGTACATCAGATACCATGTGTCTTTTGCTGCGTTAGCAGGCTTGAAGTACACTTTATCGCCATCGGTACGTACGTAGGCGTATAATTGAGGCTCAGGTTTGGCTTCTTCATAATAGAATAGTTTCAAGGCTTGGTGTCCGTCAACTGTTTCCGTACCATTTAACTTGGCATACGTGTTGTAGTATACTGTATTGTCTGCCGATTGAGTTCCACACAATCTCGTTTTCCATGTCGTACCGTCTTTGAAATATGTTTGGGCGGTAGCAAGCATTGGCATTATTGTAAATGCAATCAGTAAAAAAATGTTACGCATAAGCATTTGCTTTAAATGTTAAATGTTTAAATGTTAATAATAGGTTCGGCTATGTTGCAAAAATATAAATAATAAGTGTAATAAGCAATTATCTATTGTTGTTTTAGTTGATTTGTCAAATTTTTTATCTATTTTTGCGGAAAATGTTAGTAATAAAATTGCTATCACGCTTTTAATAATATTAAAAAAACATTGTATTATGAAAATCCGCCATCTTAAAGTGTCAGCTGTGCTTCTCGCAGCTACGTTATTGACAAGTTCGTGTGTTGGTTCGTTCAGTCTGTTCAACAAGCTTGCTGGTTGGAACAAGGATGCAACCGGCAACAAGTTCCTCAATGAGCTTATCTTTATCCTCATTTCGCCGGCATACGCAGTGTGTACTGTAGCTGACGTACTCGTGCTCAACACCATCGAGTTCTGGACCGGCAGCAATCCGGTTGCTCAGCGCGTAGGCACAACGCAGGAGATTACGGGCAAGGACGGCAAACTCTACGCCGTGACCACTCTGCGCAACGGCTACAAGATTAAGTCGCCTGATGGTGAGGTCATAAAGTTCAAGTACGACAAGAAGACCAACTCTTGGAGCAAGGAGGAGAAGGGCAAGATTGAAGAACTCTTCCGCATCAACGAGGACGGCACTATCCAGGCGCATCTGCAGGACGGTCGTTCTATCACCGTTACACCCGACGCTGCTGGTCTCTACGAGGTTCGCATGGCTGCAGCCGGCGCTTGCTTCTGGGCGCAGCGATAATAATGTTTTTATTTATTCAGAGTTATTGGAGGTTATCAATAACTCTGAATAGGTAAAAATCTTTATAAGTAAACTTATACCGGCCAGGACAAAAAAAATATTAACCATTTAAACCATTTCTATGAATATGCTGCTGACTGTTTCAAATTGCGCAATGGAGAGTTGTAATACCATTTATTCAGTGATCGTTCTGTTTGTCCTTTTACTGGGGCTTTTGTTCTTTGTCGACTTCAAGGCGAAGCGTGCGTTAGCGAAAGGCAAGTCGGAGGATAGTGAGGGCGCAAAGCCTTCGAGCGTTAGAAAGTTCATGAACGGTGTCGACTTCTTTCTGGCATTGTCGTTCTTAACTGTTGCCGTGAACCACTTCCACGTGTCTGTTTACACGCTGGTAGTCATGGCTATAGACTTCGTTTTAGGCGTATATACATTGTATCTGTGCCTTACGTTGCGCCAGAAGCTACTCACGCTCAGCGTTATCGTGAAGTTAGCGATACTCGTGTTGATTTACGTCTCGTATAAGTAGCCGCTGAACATATACAGAAAAACGACATATCTTAGGGCTTTCTCCCTGAGATATGTCGTTTTTTTGTTGTTTATTGCTGTAAGTCATGCTTCAGCAGATACTTCTTTTCGCCTTATACCACGCCTCGTAGCGCTCCTGCATCGTGCGCACCGAGAAGCGTTCTTTGGCGAAAGCGTAGGCTTGCTGTGTGAGTGCGTCGCGGTCGGCGGTGGGCAGCAGGTTGAAGATGCGGCGGTAATCGTCGATATTGTTGCCATGCGCAAGCAAAGACCAGTCGGCGGGGAGCGTGTCGGCGAGTCCTGGACACGCATTGGCTATCACGGGCAGGCGGTTGAGGCTTGCTTCCATCGACAACATGCTGAGCCCCTCGAACTCCGACGGCATGAACAGATAGTCGAACGACTGCATGTAGCCGGCGAGTCCGAATATCGGGGGTACGAGCTGCGCGTTGAGGGGCTTTCCTTCGGCGGCAATCTCCGCAAGTGTCTGCTCTACGAGCGTGCGCTGCGAACCGTCGCCGGCAATAGTAAAGAAGAAGCGTGCGTCGCCTGCAAGCATCTTCAGCACCTCGCAGAGCACAACCACGCCTTTCTGAGGCTCAAGGCGACCGGCGAATAAGATGTTGAGATGTTGAGGTGTTGAGGTGTTGAGATTGGTTGAGTGTTGAGTGTTGAATGTTGAGGTGTTGAGGTGTTGTTGGTGCACTTGAGACAAGTGCACCCCCTGAGGTGTTGAGATGTTGAAATAATCCTTCTGCTCAACCTCCGCCACACCATTGTTAATTATAGGCGGCACCTCGCCGAAGCGTTCGGCATAGCTGTCGCGCACCGAGTCGGAGATGGCGATGTTGGCGTTGCGGCTCTTGAAGAACGCCTCAACCCACTGGGCGGTGCGGGGCAGACCCGTCCAAAGGCGCGTGTTGTGGATGGTGCGCACTATCTTCACGCGGCGCAGCATACGCGGAAAAACACGACTGAACACGTAGAGCGCCAAGTCGGGCGTCTCGGTGTGCGTGTGTATCACGTCGGGGCGCCAGCGCAGCATGATGTAGAGCATGCGCAGCGGGAAGAGCAAAGCGGCGATGCGCTCGAAGAGGAAGTGGAAACTCACGTCGGGCATCCACGAACGGTGGCAGCGCACGCCAGCCTTTTCGAGTTCGCCGATGAACTTCGGCGTGTATGCGGTGCGTCCGCGCATTATCTCTACGACATGATACTCCATGCCGGGAGTCTGCGACTCGGCGATGTTGGCGGCTACGCGTTCGGCGCCGCCAAGCGAGAAGTGGGTTATGAGGTGGAATATTCGCATGGGGATATGGTGTTGAGGTGTTGAGGTGGTGAGATGGTGAGATATGATGTTGAGATGTGATGGTGAGATGAAATATGATGTTGAGATGGTGTTGTGTTGAGATGGTGACATTACTACATCATATCTCACCATCTCACCACCACAACATCTCAACATCACAGATATCCAATAACAATTACTGCATTATACGCCCAGAGCCACAGCGTGAGCGCCGCAACGAGCACCCTTGCTGCCATACTGTTCTTGCGGCGCAGTATGTAGCCGGCGGCGATAGGGATGATGAACGCCCAGTGAGCCGTCATGATGTACACCTCGTTGATGCCGAAACCGAAGCCCATGTGCATTATCATGTCGAAGGCGAACCACGAGAGCACCATGAGGAAGAACTTCTCGCGGCGAGCTATCCATGCGCCAGCAACAAGAAGCAGTACGACGAGAGCCTCTACGATATAGTTGACCGCCGAGCGATACTCTACGAACACGGGGCGCGTCTGCTGCACATCCTCAAGCAGATAGTCGCGGTGGAGCTGCAGCGACTCGCCGAACAGATTGTCTACAGCCGACTGCCAGCGGCTGGTTGTCATATCGCTCCATTCAAGCAGCGGCACGCTCTTTGTGAGCGCCTCGCCGTTCTGTTGCTTCACGAAGTCGTCGTGCTCTTTCAGCTTCGCTATGCGTGCCGGGTCTTTCTTTGCCACCGCCGCCTCTATGCGCTTTATCTTCCGCTCCTGCGGAGCCACGATAGTCTCCTGTTGCCAGACATAGATAGCGCCGAGCAGCAGCGTGGGCACCACGAACGAGAGTATGCTGCGCCAAGAGAATACCTTTCTGCCGCCTGCGAACCAAGCCGCCAGCGCCACCTTCACACCGTTGGTGAGCGTCATGCCCGCCGTGAGAAAGAAGAGCAGGGCGCTCTGCCATAGCTTCATCGGCTTGCCCTCCTTCAGCCGGCGTCCGGCTATGAGCAGCGTGAGCAGCAGCAGCGGCAGCGAGAGCGCGAAGTGGTCGGGCACCATCGTGGCTATCATCACGTGTGCAAAGCCGTAGAACATAGCCGTGAGGAAAGCCGCATCCATGCGGTTCACCTCCACCACGTCGCGCAGCAAGCGGTGCATGAGCACAGCCCCCCACACGTCGGCAGCCACGAGCAGCGCGCCCATGAGCAACACAGCGGTGTTGAACTCCGTGGGCGGCATTATCTGATGGTTCAGCCAGAACAGCGGCAGCAGCAGCGCCACGAACAGCGGGTGGCGCAGGGCGTTCCAGTGGAGACGCATGCACGAGATGAATATCAGCGAGAAGATGTCGTAGCCCGACATGTTCAGGTGGTTGTAGAACACCGACCAGAAGCCCACGTGCGCACCACGTGTGAACGACTGCCAATGATTGGCGATGAGCAGCGCATTGAGCGCGGCGAACACTATCAGCGCCACTATGGCTACGGGGCGTTCCTCTTTGCGAAGTATTTTCATGTTATGTTTTCCTATATGTTGTCAGAAGAAGAGATACTGCACGATGAGCGCCACGTTCCATATCCACAGATACGCAGCCAGCGCAGCTATCAGCCCTTTCAGCGCGAGAGCCTTGCGGCGCTTCTCGGTAGCCTTCAGCAGGAACGCCACGGCTATCGGTATGATGTATATCCAGTGGGCAGACATGATGTACACCTCGTTGATGCCGAAGCCCAGACCCACGTGCAGCACCATATCCAGAGCGAAGTAAGACATGGCGAGCCAGAAGAAGCGCGAGCGTCTGCCTGCCCAGATGCCGAGCACGAAGAGCAGAGCGATGATGCCCTCAATGATATAGTTGAACGCATAGCGGTAGTGAACCATCATCGGGCGCGACTTCAGCACGTCGCCCAGCAGATAGTCCTGATGCAGCTGTATCGACTCGCCGAGCAGGTTCTCGACGATCGACTCCGATCGTGAGGTCGTAACGTCGGTCCAGCTGATGAACTCGCCGTTGGCAATCGGCTTGCCGTTCTTGCGCACGCGTTTTTTCTTCTTCGCCGCCGCAGCCTTCGCCTTGTTTACAGAGTCGCGCTCAGCCTTTGCCGCCAGCGCAGAGTCTTGCTGCGCGGTGGTGAACGCAGCGAAAGCTATCGAGTCGCGGTGCGCCTGCTCAGCCTGCTCCGCCTTCCGCTTAGCCTCCTTCGCGGCTTTCGCCTTCTCGCGTGCAGCTTTTGCCGTCACGTCGCGCGGCCATACGATGTAGTCATAGCTCATGCGTGCCACGCCCCATGTGAGCGCCGCCGGCAGCAGAATGCAACCGAAGAGGAACTTCGGTCGGAAGATGCGCCATCCGTTCACGAAGAGGTCGGAGAGATAAATCTTCAGTCCGTTGTTGAGCGACGTGCCCGCGGTGACGAAGAAGTAGAGCGCCGCCTGCCATCCGCTGAGGCGCTGCTTCTTCAGTATCAGCTTGCCCGACACGTAGAGCGCCAGCAGCAGAAGCATCATCGAGATGACGAAGTGGTCGGGCACCATCGTCGAGAGCATCACGAACGCGAAGCCGAAGTAGAAGACGGTAGCCAGTGTAGAGTCGGTGCGGCTCACGCCCACCACCTCGCGGCAGATGCGGTAGAGGAATATCATCGAGTAGAACGCTGCGAACAGCAGTATCGCCGACACGATGAAGATGGCGCAGTTGATGCCCGTGAGCCACATCAGTCCTTGGTTGATGAGGTAGGGCACGTACATGAAGAACGCCAGCAGCGGATGGCGGTAGACATTATAGCCCGCCGTCCAGTTGCTCACCACGCTGTACGTGATGGGGTCGAAGCCCGAGATGTGGAACTTCGAGATGAACAGATGCCAGTAGTGGGCGTTCAGCGGTGTGAACACGTCGTAGTACTTGCAGATGACGAGGGCGTCGAGGGCAAGGAACACCAAGAGCATCACCATTGCCAACGGGCGTTCTTCGCGCTTCACGCGGAAGAGGCGGAACGCACTGAGGAGGGAGTCGCTATTCATATTGTTTTGTTGTTTTTTTAAAAGCCTTTCTAAGCCTTTCTAAGGCAGCGTTTAAGCCGAACTAAGCCTTCTTGGGCCTTTCTAAGCCAATGATTGTTGCTTTTTAGCCTTTGTGGGCTTTCTAAGCCCTCCCCGACGGGGAGGGTTGGGAGGGGCTTTTTAAAAAGAATCTCACGAGCACGAAGTTCACGGGCACGCAGATACAGAACATCGGGATAGGCGCCCACTGCTTCGGCACGCCTATCCATAGGAACAGATTAAGCGTGAGCATCTGCAGCACATAGTTTACGGCGTGCGAGAAGGCGAAGCCTGCGCCGCGCTTAGCCGACGCCTTCACGCGGAACGTGTAGCGCGTGGACGCCACGAAGTTGAAGGCGAAGCTGATGGCGTAGCCGATGGTCATCGCCACGGTAGGGTTCAGCCAGCGGATGAGCAGCCAGTAGATGGCATACTGCAACGCCGTTGCCAGCACGCCCACTATGCCGAAGCGTATCACTTCGCCAAGTTTTTGTCTATCTATCATATCTTTCTTTTTTTATATGGATGGGTGTTAACGGATTCTCTGCGCACGCAAACTTTCGTTTAATCCGCTTAATCCGTGGTTAAATATTGCGCAGGCAGGGCTGTTGAATTATCCGTAGCGGAGGTCTCCGGCCTCCGCCACAATCAATAACACTAATTATATATTATAATGATTTCATGTGTTATAAGCATTTACGGTTTTTACTCTACAAACTTGGTGCTGTGGAGGCCGGAGACCTCCGCTACGGATAAATCGCATTTCTGTAGTTTTGATGCACCCTCTGTGTATTTGTCATCGTTCTCCGTCCGCCGCCCGATCGGATTCCGTCCGCCGTCCGATCGTTCTCCGTACGCCGCCCGATCGGATTCCGTCCGCCGTCCGATCAGATTCCGTCCGCCATCCGATCGGATTGCGTTCGCTGTCCAATCAGATTGCGTTCGCCGTCCGCCGAAAAAGTCAAAAAAAAGCGTTCTATCTGAACGGCTTGTAATAGGCTTTGTCTGCGAAAGCGAGCAGTTCACGGTCGCCCCGGCTGTCGCCGAACGCCTCGATGTGGTAGTCGCAGCGGTGCGTTGTGAGTTCGGGCAGCTGCTTGCAGAGTCGCTCCACCTTCTCCGCTCCGTAGCAGTTGTTGGAGAGGAAGCGCCCCGTGAGGCGTCCGTCTTTGTCAGTCTCCACCTGCGTGCCGAGCACACAGAACGCCGACCGGCTCGCGCGCGCCATCTCCGTAAAGAACGGGCGCACCCAGTTGTCGATGCTTGCGCTCACCACGCACACGCTCTCGCCCTGGGCGAAGAGCTTCGAGAGCAGCGCCTTCGCCTTCGGTCTTATCAGGCAGGCGTTGTCGTCGGCGAAGCGGCGGCACAGCGCGTCGAATGTTTCAGCCTCCATACCGCGGAAGAACCACGCGAAGATGCGCTGCTTGGCGCGGTAGTTGGGGTAGAGCTTCAGCTTCATCAGCACCAACAGCGGACTGTGCACGAGGAATCCCCAAAGGAACCGCCACGTGCCGCAGGCGTAGCGTATGAACACCAGCAGCGTGTCCGCCGTCGTCAGCGTGCCGTCGAAGTCGAATGCGTAGAGTTTTCTTTTCATAATTCATGTATTGTTATAGGCATGTCTTTAAGTGTATGAATACGGGCTGAAAGCCCAATACCACATAGCCCAGGGCATCGCCCTACCCTTTATACACATCTTTGACAATTCTCAACATCTCACATTTGCAGAA
>ERZ1024483.371-NODE-371-length-12227-cov-9.065971_pt1 | contig 12227 bp, 12 predicted proteins | sample MGYA00520799_ERZ1024483 | MGnify/ENA primary metagenome ERZ1024483 (study PRJEB33242, sample SAMEA3444315) | Homo sapiens | biome: Host associated; feature: Gastrointestinal tract; material: Stool | place: Uganda | collected 2011-01-01 ...
TTATATGTGATTTTCATCTTCTTTTTTCCAATAGACTTCAAAGTACATGTAATATGTTCCTTGTCATTTATATCCTTGCCTTTGTAATCAATTGCTTTTAAAACATAGTGAAATGGATTTACATTTTCGTCCGATACAATTCTCAAAGACTTATCCACAAAAACAAGTTTAGGCTCATGGCTTTTTTGGATTCGGGTATATATATCATACCCACCAAAGCACACAATTATCGTTAAAATTATGGCAATTAAAATCTTTTTTATCATTCGTTATCATCTACTTTCCATAAAAACCATTTAAAGTGGTACCAGATCCAAGCGTATTCGTCATATATTCTTTTACACTTTTCCATTTCCTACATCTAAAGCCATACTTTGATTCGTTGGAAGTTACATTACATTCTGAAATAACAACTGACCCATCGACATCGACACCTTCTATAAAACCTAAATGCATTACCCTTCCATTTCCTGACGTTATTGAAATTATCGACTTTGGAATTGGATTATTGATATCCCTTGAATATTTACCTGTTCCAGGAGAAACGTGATCTATCGTTAACTTCTGATCCCAGTTTGTTGGCAAAGGATATGGAGAATCATGATAATTCACATCCCAGTATCTTCCTGCAGCATAGGAAGAACAAATCATTTTATTGAACCTACCTGTAACGGATAAAGTAGTACAGTCAGAGCCATATGGATACCAAGCACCCGCCTTATTTACTGCACATACATTTGGATTTCCTTTTGTAATGTCTGCACTGTAAGTATAATATTTAGAATTAAAATCAACCATTACACCTTCAGCAGTAAGTATTCCACCAGACCCTTCAGATTCGCATACTGAATCTGTACTTGATCGTGTGTTTGTGTCACGTATCTTATCGTAAATGGATTTATAAGTTGAAGCAGAATAATGTAATCCATCATCTGTTTGAATATTTCCTAACAGTGCTGTATAAGTATCAACATAAACAATTTTTCTTCTTAGATTCTTCTTTAGGTATGCATTAAATTTTTCAATCTGATTGTTCTTTATTGCATAGTTACCTGCACATTTTGCTTCATCCACAGGATTGACTGACATAACTACAACACTTTTAGCTTTCTTCCAGTCAGAATCTATCAATGCATTTAATTTATTTGTATATTTCTCATAATTGCCTATATCATTAACACCTAAATTCACAACAATTGTATCTGTATCTTTCAATGAGTTGTTCACAGTGTTTATTGCTGTATTCACAAACCAGTTATATCCTTTTCCTACAGAACATATCCACTTGTTCTTTCCTTCAGTAATGGCACTTTGCATTCCTACAGTACGTGAATCCCCTACCCATATAATTCGACCACTGATACCTGTTGAAACAGAGTCAGCGTCCGCACTCTGTCCACGAAACTGATTGTAGACCTTCATACTGTACTGTGATCTTTGCTCCACAGTACATGACACATAAGATGTATTGCATCGTTCAAAGCAGTTCATGAATGCTTCCGTCACCTTTGTAACGCTGTTACTCTTTTTCAATTCTTCTGTATCTTTAAAATAAGTGGTTCCTCTTACCGACCATCTAAAAGTTGGTAACTGCTGAATGCAGAGAAAGTCGAGTTGTAATTTTAAATCACTCGTTTCCTTTCCTTGCTGTGCAGCATAGTTTTTTAAAGCTGTTTTATAACCTTGTGTTGTCCATTGTACTAAGCCATAACCTGCCCCACCAATTTCAGAAACATCTGGCTTAAATCCACTTTCAGCATACATATTTCCCATTATTCCTGCGGTCGCTTCATCCGAATACCCAGAAGCTTTAAAGTAGTTCCAGATTGCTTTTTTATTTTCTTCAACAGTACCATCTGATGATACATCAATACTGCCAGTCGCTTCAGATGAACATTTATCTTCCTGATCCATCATTATCATCTGTGATAACAGTATAGGTGGAAGCATCATAACCGACACAGATACACCAATAGCAATCCCAATCCAAGCTTTTTTTATCAATTTAGCATATTTTTTGAATTTGCCCATTATTTTCTATCATCTTTCATTCGTGTAAATTTAGTAAAGGCTTCATCACCAATTTGAATACGCACTCGCATAGCTGTACTTGTTCCAATCTTGGCGTAGCATTCACCAATATTGGCAAACTGCACGAATTCCTGTTCTGATTCTGGAATTAAATGCGTTTTCTTGAAGTATTCAATACCTTCTGCACCTAATCCAAAATAAAACTGGTATACGGAGTTTTCAATGATGGCTTCACCCTGTTCCTTTACAGAATCTTTTAAAACATCACTAATCTGCTGAGTTGCGGGAGTCAAGCCTGCCATGTACTTACGTACACGTTTGATAACTGTCTGAAAATACATCATGATGTCAAGATAACGAGGATCCATAATGACTGAGAATTCATCCGCATAAAGTTGTTTTCTGCGGTTAAATGGGTCAGAGATGATGTCTGTCCATATGTAAGACAATACGTTGTAATATTGCGTTGCAAGCACACGTGATCCAGTGTTATCCTGCAATGCACTTAAATTAAAGTTGATAACGTTTGCCGACAAATCAACATTTGTATGACCATTGAAAAGGTTGGCATCGGCACCATAGGCAATCGGCTCCAAGAAAGCTAAACAAACTTTATGACGCTCAATTTCGGCACGATCAGGATGAGGCTGCTTTTCAATCTCTTTCAGCCATTGCTGAATCGTATCGTAAACATCCGAAAAGATAGGATAATCTTCGCTTTTGAAATTATCCAAAATATATTGAGCTGTTGTTTTAAAATCTATGTTAATAAGCCCATAAACGTGTGTTAAAGCACGTTCAATCAAATTGGTATGAAGGATACCAATCTCATCAGAATCGCCTTTATATGCGTTTAAAAACGATCTCAGAAAGCGGATATGCTGTTCAAGCGGATAAATCTGATCTAAAGGCACTTTACCATCACCTGTATCACTGTCAGGTACGTTGAAACGAATCTGTAAAGGGTTGATACGACCTTTCTCACCATTAGAACAGTCGATATTCGCACCACCTAATTCATAAGTCAGCTTATTCAATTCCTTACCTTCTACATCCAGAATATACTGCTTATAACCAAGACCGCAACGATTGTATATCAGCCACATCAGAAAGAATGTTTTACCCATGCCGGAGTTACCAACAACAAATTCATTGTAATTGGAACGATCGTCTTTTTTTGTGAAATTGTCATAAAAAACAACACCATTTGTCTGAATCGTATTGCCAATATACACTGGCGGATAGTGAACATCTTGATTATACTGTGTAGAATCATATAATGCTTCAAATACAAATGGATACATCCATCCTAGCGTTGCGGTTGTTGTCGTTTTGTAGAATCTGTCTTTTAATTCATAATCATACAAAATTGGAGCTGTACAGTTAAATAATTTCAATGGTTCAAAAACACCTTCTGAGAATTGAATACCCATCGAAACAAATGAATCATCTAAATCTTTAGAAATCTCATTGACCTGCTGTACGCTGTCACCTTTAATTCTCAAAAATACAGTAAAATCAAATGGTGTATCTCCTTCCGCTACCATCTTTTCTACCATTGTTTGAGTTTTATCAAACTGCTTCATCAATTTTGACTGAGTAGAAGCATCTTTTGCTTTCTGCATATTGCGTTCGATATTGTGAATTTCTTTATCAAGACTTTTTGTTAACGCTCCGCTTTCTGCTGGCTTGAAATGCATTGAAAAATCAATATCACCTGCTGTAGCTAAATAACTCATCAATGCAAAAGCTGGCTCTTTGCGATAAACATGGATGAATTTTGTTCTACAGAACACTCTATCAAGCTCAACACATTGTCTAAAGCCAACATCCACCATACCAATGCGGGTTGGATATAAATAATCCATAATATCATCTGCTTCTTTTGCCATTTCCGTAAATAATTTAGATGCCTGTGGGTGATAGAAATTATAGATCACAAGAAATGTGTCCATAAAATCTAATATACTTGTCTTTTGATAAGAACCAAGAGTAAAAACAATTTCCTGGCACCTCTGCTCTAATTGAAAAACATCTGTTCCTTTTAAAACAAACACAAAACAACGATCCACAAGTTCCTTTGTCAACGCTGTGTATTTTAACCTTCTTTGTGCTTCATCTAAAATTTCATAGCGAATGCGTTCCTGTGGGTTTGATAAATTCAAATTATCTTTAAAATATTGAAAATCAGCTACATATCCATCTACATCCGCACCAATCATATATGAATAAATTTGACATGCACCAATCGAATTGTTGAACACCCTAGAAAATGCACGTATAAATGCATACTGGTCATTATCCTTGAATCCAAAAATATTTGTTCCTGCTGTTCGAACCATCATGATATAGTTTCCGTCCAAGTCCTTGAACATATTTTTTTCTTTATCATATGTAAAAGGCAATGCCTCTTTAATATCAAATCTATCAATTTTCGGTTGTTTTTTCTTTTTCTTTTGTTTCTCCTTCTTAGAACTTTTGATACTTTCGTTTACGATTTTCTGTTTTTCTTTAACTGGATCTGTTACTTTACTTTTCTTTTTATTGAACATTGAGTTACTCCTTTAAATAAAAAAAGAATGACATATACGCCATTCAATACTTATGTAAGCTAAGGCAATCTGCCTTAATTATCATTCGATAATCTATTTTCCTGAATCATATTCTGATATTCTATCCATTCCTTTGAATCCTCATCAAAATTATTCTTTACTACATTATGTGTACGTTCATTAGGAATGTAAAAATATTCTTTTGGTTGTTTATAACGATAGTTATACCACATTTGAATATGCTGAATAATAGATAAATGGTTGGGCATTTCGACTAAAAGAACACCAACAAGCACGAACATAGCTGCTCCCATAATCAAACCAATCAAGTCATTAAAAAGAAACTTTACTGGATAATAGACTACCAGATATCCAATCGCCATGTATAAGCAATCCATTCCTGAAAATTTCCAAATCAGAATGGGTTTTACAGATTCTTTATCAACGATTATTGTTGTTTTGTTATACCCCATTATTTTTTACCTCCACTATTATTCTCTCTGTTTCCTAACGAACTTCGAATTTCTCCACTGCTTTTCATTTTAAATGTGTGCGGACCATTTGAACCACCTGTCTTTTGAGTATGAGATGTTGTATTACCATTTGTACCTGACGATCGAACAGCTGGCTTTGTACTTGATGAAGGTCTTTGACCTTGTGACTGTGGCTTTAGACCTGAAGATTGTGCTCCGCCTATATTGTTACGTGTGGATGCACTGCTGTGCATCTGAAAAGTATGAGCACCACCTGTACTGCCACCTCCAAAAGAACTGCCCGAACCTCCAGAACCAGAACCTCCACCAGAACTGCCGCCCGATACACCTGAACTTCCTCCGCCAGAAGCACCGCCACCACCGGAATTAAAAGATGTGTAATTTGGTGTGGATGTATCACTTCCGCCACCACCCGACTGGTCGCTACTACCACCGGAGAAACGATTACCTATATCATTTAAAAACATAGGCACAGGACCTCTTTGATGTACTGAATCACCAATCTGAGCACCAGTTTCCGGATTATAAGCTGTAGTATCTGAACCTCTGAAAGCTGATAATCTTCTTTTCTGCATTGAACCTGTTTTTTGACCTGCGGAATTGAAAGAATCAGTCCTTTTCTTACCTCCAATGTTGGCCATACCACCTGCTCTAGTACGTTCAATACTACCGCCAACTCCAGAAGCAATCTGATCGTTACCAAAGATTGCACCACGGATACCACCTTGTCTACCTGTAACGCCACCCATATTCATAGAATTACCTAATGCAGCACCTTTGATACCACCGGTACGATTTCCATTGCTGTCTGGGTTGCCAAAAATAGCTCCACGTGCTCCACCAACTCGGTTTCCTTGACCGTTGACATCGCCTAAAATCTTGCCACGTGCTCCACCTTCCAAGTGTCCTGTATGCGGGTTGTTTCGACCAATCACCGAACTGACAGCACCAGTTACCAAGCTTTTAGCCATGCCAAGACCACCTCTGAACTGATTTAAAGTGTCTAGAATTCCTGAAGCATAGCCACCAATCATAGCTTGTACAAAACTTGGAGCGGTCATAATAAGCGAAAAAGCACCAAAGTAAAGTGCCACGGCTGCTACAGGCATTGTAGACGTTGCTGAAGATATAGATTCAAGCAGTCCAACAAACAATGATAAAAGAAAAATTTGGGTAAGATTTTGTGCCCATGCACCAATTATTGTTGCTTTCCATACATTAAATGCCTGTGGATTTTGGTAATTGGTCATGCTTGTACAAGCTAAAGGTCCAATCACATAATAAAAGCCTATTGCTATGACTCGTGTAGCTATTTGTATACATATTATAAATAGCATAACTACATATACACACATTCCAACTATGGACATGAAGATACTAAAATCCCACACATAGTTATCGCCATCACGTTTTGTAATCTTTAATTCATTTTTATTGTACTGTTTCACAAATTTAGAAGCTCCGTAATCACCATCTTTAGGTAAACCGCCAAATGAGATCAATACAGATTCAATCAGTGAATCACCTAATTGTGATGTTGCAGTACTTGACTGTATCTCATTTGTTAGATTCACATTTAAGATTGCTTGAGATGCGTCCTTCATAACAGGATTGATAATTTGAGTAATTCCAACTGTTAATGAACATGCAATGGCTATACCTAAAGCTGTACTACCTAATTTTTTATGTATATCCATCCCTGCATCATCATCCCGTATCATTGCCGATATAATTTCCCACATGATCTTTGCAGGAATTGCTAGAAACATCAAAGCTAGAGAACATTTAAAAGCAGTCGATAAAAACTCATTGTTTGAAAATAAATCAAGACCAATAACACCATTGACTATCGAGTTCAAAAGCGAATTGACCATACCTAAAAGACCACTTAGTATATCCCAAAAGAATGACTGTAACAGATCCTGTGCGCCTCGAACAACATTATTTTTAACACCTTCAATCAATCCATTAAAGAGGTAGTGGTTGGTTGGAAATGTTACTGAAGCAAACATTACATTATGTATCATATAATCATCCTTTCTTAGAATATCAATTTAATAGCCCAGATACCTAAAGCTACTATGATAATACCTCCAAGGCATCCTCCAATGCCTACAAGTATAGCCTTTGTTATATCTAAAGATGTATACATTTTTTCTACAGTTTTAGGTAAGGCTCCATCAATCCTTTCAACAACTGTCTGCATAGATTCAGATTTATTTATTAATCCTTTTACATCCTTTGATAAACCTTCCACTTGCTCAAAAGAAGCTTTTTTCATCGTTTTCTGATTCATTTGATTCTTCAATAATTTTTCCATTGACCCGACCACTTCATATGTTTTCAAAGCTGTATCATTTTCATTGATTTCATTCACTGTTTTGTTTGTTTCATTTACAACTTGAGACAAATTATCTAAAGAATCTATAATCTGACTGTTATCTACATATCCATAGGAATTTGTTCCATGTTCATCCGATGTATCATTGTACAAATCATTTGATGTATCTTGTTCATCCATCATCGTTTCAACATTCTCAGTCCTTCCACTATCAACAACCCAAATTCTATACTTCTTTAAAAGTGAAGATACTGTTGAAACATTAAAATTAGTCACATCTACCCCATTTTTTTCCTTATCAAACCAATCCATGAAACCACATACCTTTTCAGTGGTATCCAGAGAACCAATGATATTCTGATAATAAGTAATGATAATATTATTATCTTTGTCCCATCCAAGTTCCTCGATTTTCTTTACAATTGAATCAAACTCAAATTTCTTTTCTAGTGCAACTTTAGCAGTTTCAAACTTATTTTCTTCCATTACCGGCATATTTTATTACCTCCTTGTTATATATGCACCTTTAAATTAAGGCACATTGCCTTAATTTAAGATTTATAGAACAACAGAAGAATTTGTCCTATAAATCTTAAAAAGAGAGTAGCGAAAAATACGCAACTCTCTTAAAATTAGCTTTTCATAAATAATGTTTTAAAGATATTGATTAAAATCGGAATAATAAACACAAAAATCAAACCTAAGAATACACCTTTTGTTTTTTGCGAATACATCTGATCCTCTTGTGGACCTGCAAACATTTCTCGAATTTTATAATAAGCAGCAAAACATCCTGCTCCTAACACTGCAATTGCCTGCAAAAATGTCTGTAAAGATGACAATGCAGGATCAAAAACATTAAATAATTGGCTCCAAGCTCCCATAAATACCTCCTAAAAACTCATAATAAAGCTGATCACTAGACCTGCTAGAATACCGATAACAATTCTTACCAACACTGACTTACCGCCTTCGATTTCTTTATCTTCCAATGGCTTTTTCAAAAAAACCAAAGACACAAGTGTCAACATGGCAATGTCAAAAATAGTAATTGCTAGATTCATGATTATTTCCTCCTTTAATTTAAAATTAGTCGCATACCAAGATAGATGCCATTGCTATCCTGTAATGGTGTACATGACCCTGAACGTCCAGATGCCATTAATGCTGATTGACAGGCACTTGGTGCTGATGTCATATCATAGCCTTGAGAAAACAAATAATCCCTTGTAACAGGTGCACTGCTACTTGGCTGTTGAGTCTGATTGGAAGAATTAGATGTTGCAGGGTAACTTGATACACTGTTGCTTGTAGAAGGTACTTGAGACTGCTGGACACTTTGTTGTTGTCTTTGTGCTTCTCTTTCTTTTTCTTCTTCCTCTGCTTTCTTCTTTTCTTCCTCTTTTTTTCTTTCCTCTTCTTTTTGTTTCTCTTCCTGTTCTTTTTTAGTGTCTTTAATAATAACTGTTAATTTTTTTGTGGCTGTGTTACCTGAAGTATCCCAAGCTTTAATCACTAACTTATAAGTCCCTGTCTTATTTTTATTTAATTTATCAATATATTTAACTTTTACCTTTATATCCTTGGAATCATCATAATTGTCTGACACAGAATAATAATTGTTGATACCTTTCATTTCGCCTACTTCAAAAGTCAAATCATTATTTTTGAGCTTTATAACAGGTTTAACACTATCAACAATATTGGCTTCTACTGTATATTTTTCATTACCAATCGTATAAATCAATTCCTGCTTCCCTAGCTTTTTCAAATCACCTTTTTTTAAGGATGGGCAGATCATTGTAATATTACTTACATGGATGTTATTTCCATCAATCGAAGATTCAGATATAGGATAAGTATCAATACGCTTTACAAACTGGGCAGTATTCACATCTTCATCTCCTAGATCAATGCGGATCGAACTCTGAAAAATAACATTATGTGTCTGATGTGTAGAAGAACTACAGCCAATCAGTGTTAAAAACATCATTAAGACACAACAAAATCTTTCAAATCTTTTCATAAACTCCCCCTTACACATCAATTTAAAATCAAAAAAGTCCTCTATGTATGAGGACCTAGCATTCAATTTGTTTTTATTTATATCCAACCCCTTTCAGTTATTATTAATGACCACATCAAACCATTCACCGCAACTAAAATAAAAAACCCTGTCAGGGTACAGGGTTTAAACAATCTGGACTTACATCATGTGTAAAAAAGTCGTAAAGTCATGAAAGCCAGAATAAGAACCAAATCAATAAAATCAATTGTTTACTTTGTCTTTTAAAGGTTTTGAAGGTCTGAATTTAACATTTTTAGATGCTTTGATACGAATTTTTTCCTTTGTTACAGGATTGATTCCATCGCGTTCTCCACGTTCAATGACCTCAAATTTACCAAATCCAAAAATATCCACTGTTTCACCTTTAGATAAAGCTTCTGCCATATCATCAAAAATAGTGTTTACGATTTCATCCACGCTTTTTTTTGTTAATGTTGGGTTGTTTAAAACAATATTTTCTATTAAATCTTTTTTATTCATTTTCATTTCTCCTTCTGTTATGAATTCCATTTTTACTTTAATATAAGATTCAAAAAATTACAAACAATTCAATCCTTAAGGCAATTTGCCTTAAAAATATCTTCCTTTAAAAACAGATTTTGATATATATCGTTTTGCCTGACTGATCTGATTTTTATAGCGATTATAGCTGTCTATCACTTTTTTAGGTGCATTAGGTAAAGGTTCATACATATCATCTAGATATATCCTGTTTTGAGGTTCTCTCCAGAATGTATCTAACTTGATTCTTGTAAAATCATACATACTTTAATCCCCTTTTACCTGCAATACAATATCGCTGATTGGCTGGCTATCACCATCTAAACCAGCCATGGTATTGGATGAAACCACAAAATCAAAAATTTTTAAACTATAATCATCTAGATCTACTTTTGCCATTTTATAAGCTCCATCAGGCAATACCACAGGCAACACGCATTTTCCTTTTTTTAATGTGAAGTTACTTACCCAACGCACACCATCATACATACTGATATATCCATTTTTATCTGTTTTTAAATATTGCTTTTTATAGTTTTTTAAAGTCTTTCCTTTTTCATTCAACATTTTGATTTTAAATGTTCCATTATCTTCTACAAGCTTATCATTCTTACTTTTTAAAATGATTCTTGTAGCAGACTGAATGTATTGGTCAGACTCAATCATTTCCACAGTACCTGTTTCATCAGAAGAAAACTCACATCCATTATTTGAGCGGATATATGTATAGGGAACATCTTTATTTCTGGTAACAATCAGTTCAAAAGGCTCTTTATCTGATTCATCATCAAATTTTTTTACTATATAAGCACCTTTCACAAAATCATTTGATTGTAATGTTCCATTCTCATCTGATTCTAAAATCTGATAATCCTTTTCAGTTCCATTCTCCTGAGCAAGTTCAATTGCTTTTTCTATATCCTCATTGGCTTCTTCATAATACGATTTCTTTACACATCCATACTTTGATTGAGATGCAATCACATCACCATCCTCATCCTCATCCTTTTTGATTGATGTGATCTTGAAACGAGAATGCATCTCTGTAAGATTGATAGATAGATTTGTATCCATATCCTTTGTTTTATAGGTGAAGGTAAAATCCTTCTTCTTGATTTTCTCAAGTTTATTCCCTTTATTCTTTAACGTGTTGTTGCCCTGTTTAATCGAATCAATACCATACTTAGAATGAATTGTAATTTTAAGCTTCGTATCTTTATCAAAGGTAAAAGAATCATCCCTACCTTCCACTGGATAGGAAATATTATCCTCTGTTAAAATATCAGCTGTTCCAAGTCCACCAGTTACTTCTATGTGCAATGTACTGGTACCTTTCGCCTGTATACCAAATGACGAGGATACAAACATCATAGAGGATAACAGTCCAGTACATAAATATCTTTTTAAATGCATTCTTTGCGACACCTTCCCTTCCTCCTGCATATTTTATGATGACGTATCAACAACTCTATTCAGGCATATATTCTTCAAGATCACGCAGACATTTTGTAAGTGCATATCTAGATTCCTTAGAATCTCTCCATCCTTTCTGCATTGTAACTAAATCACGAAGTGCTCTAAAAATATGTGTCGATTCTTTTAAATCCTCCCAGTAATCCTTAAAAAAATGATAAATCAGTTCAAATGGAATTTTTTCATCTCCATACTTACCATTCAACACATCTATAAAATGGTTTAATGTTTCCAATGCTCCTCTGTATTTTATTTTTGACTCTACATCTAAACTATCCTCCTTCATTTTTTCTAATATTCTTCTTATTGAATCAAGACAGTTCAACAAGTGAGGAATAGGTTCTTTATCTACTGTATAATCTTCTATATACTTTTGTTCGTTGATCGCATATTCAATAAATGGTAATAAAGGAAGCTCACGAGATTTCCAATTTATTCCTGATGAATTGTATTCAAACACAGAAGAAAGAATTTCACCTGAAGAAACATATTTATATACATTGAGTATCCAGAATCTAATTTGGCCGTTTTTTGTCAAAAAACTATCTACAAGTCTTGTTTCTAAGATTGCTGATGATTTTACTTTCGTACATGTTGATTCATCATCAACCATAGTTTCAATTAATTTTTTATTCCCTACACAACTAAATAATAATTTTTTCTTTAAACTGTTAAATGTCATAACATACCTCCTCATATAAAAAGATTGCAGTACTGCCACCTTTATGATTTAACGATCTGGATCAATATAATCCAGAAGAATATGG
>ERZ1024483.372-NODE-372-length-12159-cov-13.398876_pt1 | contig 12159 bp, 4 predicted proteins | sample MGYA00520799_ERZ1024483 | MGnify/ENA primary metagenome ERZ1024483 (study PRJEB33242, sample SAMEA3444315) | Homo sapiens | biome: Host associated; feature: Gastrointestinal tract; material: Stool | place: Uganda | collected 2011-01-01 ...
GGTGTTGAAAGGGTGTTGTGATGTTGAGATGTTGAGGTGTTGAAAGGGTGTTGTGTGTTGAGATGTTGTTATGTTGAGATATGATGGTGAGGTGTTGAGATGTTGAGGTGTGATGTTGTGGTGTTGTTGTGTTGAGATGTTGAGATGTGATGTTGTGGTGTTGTAAAGATGTTGTTGTGTTGAGATGTTGAGATGGTGACATATGCATTTGTCAACACAACAACACAACACCATCTCACCATCATATGTCACCACAACAACATCTCAACACAACAACACCTTCTACTCCACATCCATATACAGGAAGTCGTTGTACGGATACTTCTGCACGTGCAGTTCGCGCACCTTGCGGTATATCGTCTCGCGTAACTCGTCGATGTTCAGCTTTTCTTTTGCCGAGATGAACATGCAGTTCTCGCCCAGACGCGCCATCCATGTGCGCTTCAGCTCGTCGAGCGTGATGTTCTCCTTGGTCATCGGCGTGAGGTCGTCCTCCTCCTTCTCGGTCCACGTGTAGTTGTCAATCTTGTTGAACACAATCATCGACGGCTTGTCGGCGCATCCCAGCTCCTTCAGCGTGTTCTCCACTACGCGTATCTGCTCCTCGAAGTCGGGGTGAGAGATGTCCACCACGTGCAGCAGCAGGTCAGCCTCGCGCGTCTCGTCGAGCGTCGACTTGAACGAGTCGACCAGATCGGTGGGCAACTTGCGTATGAAGCCAACGGTGTCGGCGAGCAGGAACGGCAGATTGTCTATCACCACCTTGCGCACCGTCGTGTCGAGCGTAGCGAACAGCTTGTTCTCGGCGAACACCTCACTCTTTGCCAGCATGTTCATGATGGTCGACTTGCCCACGTTGGTATATCCCACGAGTGCCACACGAATGGTGCGACCGCGGTTCTTGCGCTGAGTGCTCATCTGCTTGTCAATCTCCACGAGGCGCTGCTTCAGCAGAGTGATGCGGTTGAGGATGATACGGCGGTCCATCTCGAGCTGTGTCTCACCCGGACCGCGCAGACCTACCGAACCCTTGCCGCCGCCGGAGCCCGAACCACCGCCCTGACGCTCGAGGTGAGTCCACAGGCGCTGCAGACGCGGCAGCATGTAGCGATACTGCGCCAGCTCCACCTGAGTCTTTGCGGCAGCTGTCTGCGCACGCATGGCGAAGATGTCGAGGATGAGCGACGTGCGGTCGAGTATCTTCACCTGCAGCACCTTCTCAATGTTGCGCATCTGCTTAGCCGAGAGCTCGTCGTCGAAGATCACCATGCCCACAGGGCGTTCAGCGTCCTCTTCTGCCTCTATGTATTCGCGTATCTCCTCGAGCTTACCCGTGCCCACGTACGTCACCGAGCTCGGTCCGCCCACGCGCTGCGTGAATCGCTTCACGGTTACGGCGCCCGCCGTGTCGGCGAGAAACTCCAGTTCGTCGAGATATTCCTTTGTCTTTGCCTCGTCCTGCTCCTTGGTTATCAGACCGACGAGGATGGCTGTCTCAGCCTTTACTTCAGATATTACAAATTCTTTCATTCCGGAAATATAAAGTTATGTTTGGGGTGTGCTGATTAATCATTCGCAAAATTAACGAAAAAACTTCATACCACCTATTATATATAGCAATAATTCGTGCCGTCGGTCAGCTTTACGCATTGTTTTGCTGCACATCGAACTACGACTTGCATCTTTAGCAGTTCAATTCTCGCAGCAAAACCCTCACGAAAAGTCATCGTCACCCGAACGGAATCTGATTGGACGGCGAACGGAATCTGATTGGACGGCGAACGGAATCTGATCGGACGGCGAACGCAAACGGTGGAAAGATTTGAAGAATCAAGACGGCAAATATCAGTATGTAATTTGTAATAAGATGGATAATTGCAGATTATTTTTCAGGTGATTCCTACTTTTATACAAGAAAAAATTTTTTGTTCAAGAATAATTTCTTACTTTTGTGGCGTTAAGAGAGTTAAATCGTAATTTTTCGCCCCGAATTGCGAATAAGTTAAAACCAACCAAAAGTTAATATTATGAAACAGTACTTACTCATGCTACCGATGATGTGCCTGACCGCAACGACAAGCATGGCACAGACCTCCTACGACACAGCCTTAGAGGCAAAGATGGGAGAAAACACATTCAATGTGGAAGGTGATGATATGCAAACCATCATCTGGAAGTACACAGCAGAGAAGAACAGTGTCATCGGCGTGGGTCCGCTCCCCAACACATACACCTATCCATCGGTATGTGGCGTAGTGGGAAACGACACCATCAACATGAAATCAGCTAACCTCAAGTACGGCGTTAACGGCTATCCTATGGAAGCCGGTAAAACCTATTTCTTCCTCGTGCAGGGACGCGGAACAACCGGATTCTTAATCGACAGCGTCGACGATCTGCCTGACATCGGCGGCGGTCTGCAGCAGGATGCTCCCGTGAACATCGTGCCCGGAACCATGACTTTCGTAGGCGACGCCTACAACACATCCTATAATTCATACAAGGCTTACGCCAGATATACGGCTACCGAAGACGCGCAGCTGGTGCTCACCACCGGTTCGTACCTGTCAGAATCGTTAACCGTCAACGGCAATAGGGTAGAGTCGGAATACTCTAACAATATGTATGTCACAAAGCTGGGCGTAGAGAACGGCAAGACATACGACTTCGTGTTCAACATCTCACAGCCCGTCATGTTCAAGTCTGAACTGGCACACCCGCAGCCCGGTTCGCTGGATATGCCGTTCGCAATGGTCGAAGGCGACAACACCGTGCCTGCCGACTACGGACAGTACTACTATACCTACACACCTACAAAGGCCGGATTCTTCACTATCACAAGCGACAACGAACTGCCCGGCGGCGTTGTCAAAGTATATAACAACAAGTACAGCATCTCGTACGACGGCGTGCTCGCAAAGTCGGAGCAGGGTTCTTATAATGTACGCGTAGAGATCGAAAACCCGGGTACACAGCTCTATGTTCTCGTCGACAAGATTGACGGCACAAGCGATCCTGAGACATTCCGCATGGCTATGGAAGACTATAAGGAAGGCGAGAAGGAGAGCAATCCTATCATGATAGAGTCGCTCCCGGCACAGCTCACAATGCCCGATGCATCAGGCACTATATATTATGGTGTAAACGTTCCGGCTAACACCAACAAGCTGCTCGTCGTGAAAGCCGACCGAACAGTTGTCGAGGGCACTACCGTATCGGTATATCCTGAGGGCAACCAGTGGAACGGAGCCAACGGCACATCAGGCGCAGAATACAACGTGAACACAACGGACGCCGCACAGCGCTTCATCATACGCTGGTCGGCTGTAGAAAAGACACCGCTCAGCTTCTCTGTAAATCTGAAGGACATCGAGAAGGGCGAACTCATCACCGATCCGCTTGAGGCGGTTCTCGGCAACAACGACCTCGCTGCAGGCACACGCTACTATAAGTACACAGCTACACGTGACGGCAAGCTCTCTGTAGAGCCTACAAGTCCTGCCATCACAGTGGAGTTCCCGCGCGGCACCGACTCTTGGAGCGGCACATACGACGCTGTTGTGAACGGCATCAACTACTCGGTTGAGGCTACAAAGGGCACCGAATACCTCATCAAGCTGCAGAACTGCAAGGCTGGTGACGCATTCACACTCGCAGAGACCGACTTCGCTGCCGGCGAAATACGCGCATTGCCTATCGACATGGAGAGCAATGAATACACATTCGCAAGCAACCAGAGCAGCGTTTGGCTGCGCTATACAGCGAAGAGAGACTGCATGGTGACCGTAGACTTCGACGGCGACTTCAACACTGCCAACACCGTAGAGTACGGCAAGGACGGAAAAGACCAGTATGGTTATGACCGATACCTCTCACCGATGATTACAAGCACACTCGAAGGCGAGACATCTACCAACATCTATCGTGGCACAATGGTGCTCGCAGAGAACGAGGCATTGCTCGTACACCTTAAGCTCGTAGGCAACGCCGAAGGCAAGAAGGTGACATTCGCAGAAAGCGACGTTCCGGCAGGCTACGCAGCCAACAATCCTTGCGTGCTCAAGCCAGGCGAGTCGGTAGACGTGAAGAGAGGCTCTGAGTACTGGGTACTGGCTAATCTTACAGAGGGCGACAACCTCTTCAAGACCAACACTTACTGCCGCGTATACACCTACAGCAACGAAGAGGACGCACTCAACCTCACCAACGAGGACTATCCTAACTTCGAATACAAGTATGAGGACAACCAGGAGTCTTACTGGCTCACAAAGACCGTAGACGCCGACCAGCCTATCTACTTCCGCTTCATGCCCGACAACGACTTCACATTCACTTATGTAAAGGGTGGCAAGGAAGAAACTGGCATCGTTTCGGCAGAAGCTGACGCAAACGGCAACGTAGAGGTGTTCACTATCGGCGGCACTAAGGTAGCCGACAGCACAGACGCTCTGAAGCAGGGCATCTACGTTATCCGTCAGAACGGAAAGACCTTCAAGAAGGTCGTTAAGTAAAAAAGGATACGACGGTCGTAAACGTTACGACACAAGCGATAAAAAGAATAATGTGATATATAAACGCACGTAAAAGAACGATGCAGGCTTGCGGACACAACTATCCGTGTCCTGTATCGTTCTTTTCGTTTATTCACCATAATAAGAAGATATAAACGAATAACACAAAATCATCATTTAAAAAGCTACATTTATGAAGAGTTTCAAAAGACTGCTGCTGGCTTCTGCCATCGCAATGGGCAGTGTGCATGGTGCTAACGCCATCGGAGCATACCCAAGGCCCATCGTGATGCGACAGCCCGACGGCACAACCTTGCTTGTACGGATACAAGGCGATGAGAACTATCATTTTGTAACCACGTCAGACGGATTCATGTTGAAGAAAGATCGCGAAGGATTCTTCTGCTACGTCGACTACGACATGAAGACCGGAAAGCGCATTCCGACAAGGCAACGCGCTCACAACATCAACGAACGTAACGGAGCGGAACGTCAGGTGGTGGCAAACCTCGTGGCGGCACAGACCATGAACGCCGACTTCCTCAAACGCACCAAGATTATGCGCAAGGCGCCTGCAAAGACGCTCGACCGTAAGATTGTGGCTCCACGCAGAGCGAAGGGTCAGAACGCGCTGCTGAAGGAGTCGCAGTATCTCGTTATACTCGTCAACTTCGCAGACAGCACCATGCGCCATTCAAACGAAGACTTCGCACGTTGGCTGAACGAACCGGGATACAACACAAACGGCGGTACGGGCAGCGTGAAAGACTATTACCGCGACAACTCGATGGGACAGTTCGTGCCCAACTTCCATGTCGTGGGACCATATACATTGTCTCAGCCTACAGCCTATTACGGAGGCAACTCAAGCGACACGCAAGGCACCGACACCAATCCGCGCGACATGGTGCGCGAGGCGCTCGAACTGGCACGCGAGGACAATCCTGAACTCGACTTCTCGCAGTTCGACAACGACGGCGACGGCGAAATGGACAACTGCTACATTATATATGCCGGATACAGCGAGGCAAGTACTGCCAACGACGACGATATCTGGCCGCACTCTTGGAACATGGGCACCGACAAACCCGAATACGACGGCATAAAGGTGAACAACTATTCCTGCTCGGCTGAGCTTGTAGGCATGCCGGGCGCTCCGGCTGTTCCTTCAATGGACGGCATCGGAACGTTCACTCATGAGTTCGGACACGTTCTCGGTCTTAAGGATATGTACGATACCGACAGCTACGACAACGGCGTGGGTCTTGATCCCGGCGACTACAGTCTTTATGCTTCCGGCAGTTACAACAACGAGAGTCGCACACCGCCGTGCCTCATGGCGTTCGAGCGTATGCAGATGGGATGGATGAGCGAAGGCGCAGACATCAAGGAGTTGCGCGATGCGGAGGACGTGACGCTCGAAAGCATTGCAAGCAACAAGGCTCGATTCATCAACGCACAGCCCGGACGCGAAGCCGGAACCGGTATGGAATGGTTTATCTTGGAGAACCGCCAGAAAACCGGATGGGACCGCTACATCCCGGCACACGGTCTGCTTATCACCCACTACGACTATACTCAGGAGATGCAGGATAAATGGTGGAGTGTCAATGGTCCGAACAACTCGGCGCAGCATAGATGTATGTATATCGTGCCGGCTGACAACATCGACGACGCCAACTCGCGTAACGGCGACACTTATCCCGGAACATCTGGCAACACCGAATTTACAGATACATCCAAGCCGGCGGCAATCGGCTGGAACAACGAGTCGCTCGGAGTGCCCGTGACCAACATCAACGAGGGCAACGGACTCATCACTTTCCAGGTGAGCGGCGGCACAAGCAAAATGAAGACTGCGAAGACTCTCACTCCAGTGGATGTGTGGGACACTCGCGCTACGTTCAAGGCTGAATTTGGAAACGTTACGGCTGCCGACATTAAGGAAGCGGGATTCTGCTGGGCGCTGTCTACCGACACATACGAGCCGAGTCTGGACGACAAGCAGTATAGCAGCTCAGCCAAGGTGGAGAACATCAGCACATCGCCGTCTCTTACCGTGACAGACCTTCTGCCTGGCGTAGAATACGGCGTGAGAGCATACATGAAGCTCGCAGACGGACAGACTGTATACGGCGCTACGCTGCCTTTCTCTACAGAATGTGCAACTGCGGAGATAACCGTCGACAATCCTTTCCACGACAACTTCCTCTCATGGACTAACGGACAGCCCGACTGCTGGCGCATCATCGACAATAATGGTGACGGCACTACATGGGTGGCTGACGAATCGTCTGGATCTATTGTCTATTCGTTCAACTACTGGAACGATGCCGACGACTATCTCGTTTGCAAGCGCCGCTTCCATGTGCCTGAGAATGGTACGCTCTTCTTCACCAGAGGTGTATCCGAGCAGACATCTATCGAGAATCTTGAGGTGCTCGTGTCTACAAAGTCGAGCGATCTTAAGGACTTCAATCTCGTAGACCGCTTCTCGTTTGCCGACTTCTTCTCACAGCAGCACATGGAAGAGGTTGACCTCAGTAAGTATGCTGGCAAGGATATCTACATCGCTTTCAGATGCTGCTCAGACAAGATGCAGGGCTATCTGTGGTTGTGGGATGTGATGGTGACAGACAAGCTGAAGACTCCGGTCATCACAAAGTTTGGACGCAACGGAACGGCTCTCCACGCTGAATGGACACCGGTGGAAGGCGCTACAGGCTATTATCTCTACTTCGGAAAGGAAACCGATAAGGTGAACGAGGAGGCTGCGTTCGCTCCTATGTCTTTCTATAAGGACGTGACGGGCGACGTAGAACTCAGTACGGGTCAGCTGTTCTTCAAGAGTTCGGGAAGCGTAACGCTTAAGGAGTTTGAGGATGGCATTGAGGACTGTAAGTTTATTGTCACTACAAGCGGTCCGTTCGGTACTTCCGAACTTACCGTAGAGGGTACGAAGGACATGCGCACATGGCAGACCGTAGGACCGAAGACCGTGCTCAGTCAGTACGACTCGGAAGGTCAGGAGGTTGATCTCTCTGCGTATCTCGACGGAAAGAACTACAAGAAGCTGCGCTTCAACTTCAAGCATGGCGGTCGCAACGGACGCGTAAAGTATCTCACTCTCTTCTACAACAACGGAAAGGTATGGGAAGACTTGGCTGCAGGCGGCGTGTCGGGCACAAGCATCGACATTAAAGAGACGCAGGAAGGCGAGTTCGACAAAGGACGCTACAAGATTTGGGTGGCTTCGGGATGGCAGAACATCTTCTACGACGAGTCTGAACCTGCCTACTACGACAAGTCGGCAACCTCTGTCAGCGACGTGATAGACGGCTCTTCGATAACACTTACCAACAGCTTGAACGAACTGCGTCTGGACGGCGTGGAGCCTGGCTGCACAGTTACCCTTACTTCGTCTACGGGCGCCATGCTCTACACGGGCAAGGCTTCGGGCTCATCGCTTACCATACCTACATCGGGCATGAAGGGCGTAGCCATCGTGAGTGTTGCTGCAGAGAACGGCACATTCCGTACAAAGACAATCATCAGATAAGTAGAACCCTTAACCAGCAATATTGAATATGAAACCAAATAAAATCACGTCATTGTTACTGGCTGCGACTGCTGTCTCGCTGGCTTGGGCTTCCGTCGGAACCTTCAAGAGCGCGATGGGTGCTAAGAACAATGAAAGCGAAAAAACGAGACCTTCGCAGAAGGTGATGGAGAAAGCGCTGCACATGGCGGCGCCTGCTCCTATGCAGGCTGCGGCGCAGGACGCTAACGGCGCTCCCTACAACCTGCGACTTGCGGGCATAGCGGAGCATAAGGTGAGCATAGCGTGGACATCTCCAGAGCCGGTCGACGGCTTCTTCGAGGACTTCGAGAGTCACTCCGACTTCGCCATCAACTCTGCCGGCAGCATTGGATGGACGTACATTGACGCCGACAACAAACCGACGTATACATGGCAGGCGTGCACGTTCCCTACGCAGGGACAGAAGATGGCGTATGTAGTCATGAATCCGTGGCAGACTGTGCCGGCGGTGAACGACAATCCCGACTACAAGCCTCACTCTGGACAGAAGATGCTCGTCAGTTTCTGTGCGGTTGATGCGCAGAACAACGATTATATCATCTCGCCAAGACTCAACTTCGACGCCGACTTCCAGATTAGCTTCTGGGCGCGCAGCTACAAGACTGGCGAGAACTATAACGCAGAGCGCATACGCGTGGGCTATTCTACAACAGGCACGCAGCCTTCCGACTTTACGTATGTTAATGAATCGCCATACGTGGAGCTGCCCGCCGAATGGACGCTCGTGGCTTACGACATACCGAAGGAGGCACGCTACGTAACTATCAATTGCGTGTCTGACGACGCCTTCATGCTGCTTATCGACGACATCTTTGTCGGCACCAACAAGATAAGACCCGAGTCGGCAGGCATGGCTCGCGCCGCAGCGAAGAACCCCGTAGTGGGATTCAACGTATATCGCAACGGCGAGAAGCTCAACACGAAGCTCGTGGAGAGCGTGAGCTACGACGACGAGGTGCCCGACTACGGCGACTATACCTATACCGTAACGGCTGTGAAGAAGGACGGCACGGAGACGGCGCAGAGCGCTTCGCTCGACGTGAACGTGCCCGACACACGCATGCTGCCGTTCTTCGACGACTTCGACGACTGGACGCTGCATGAGGACAAGTGGACAAAGACACAGCAGGACGGAAGCACGGAGTCGAAGTGGTCTATCGACTACTACGAGTACGGTCTTATCGACCCATCGGCTACTTACAGCTGGTCGACGCTGCAGAACTACGACCAGGCGCTTATGACAAGAGTGCTGCACACTGCCGACCGCTCGAATACATATCTGCGCTTCAATCTGAAGCTGCGCAACAGCGAGCAGACCAATGTCGACTATCTCTCGGCAGAAGTGTCGTCCGACGACGGCAAAACATGGAAGGAGATAGAGACCTTCGACAACAAGAATGGCGGCTTCGAGTGGACTACGTTCCAGTATGCGCTTGCCGACAATCTCTCTTCTGATCTCTTCCGCGTAAGATTCCGTGCACACGGCGCCGACGCCAAGTGGATCAACTACTGGTATGTGGACGACGTGAAGATATGGACACCGGTGTGGACTTCTGCACAGCTCGACGTGAAGACGGCTTCGTCTGCCAGCGTGGCTGACTGCGACGTGAAGCTCACAGCCGACCACGGCGCAGTGATAAACACTACGACCGACGCTGCCGGACACGTTGCCTTCGACAAGATAGAGGAAGGTGTGTACGAGGTAGAGGCGAAGAAGGACGGATATAACGTATATAAAGGCTCCTTCGAGGTGAAGAACGGCGGCAGCAACCGCATCAACGTTGTCATCACCAAGCCCACAGCCAACCTTTCGTCAAAGGAAGTAAGCGCTGACATCAACGCCGAGTCGAGTCTTGTGAAGACATTGCGCATGACCAACAACGGCGACGGCGAACTTGTATGGCATCTTGCAGCCAAGCCAGCCAAGCAGTCGGGCGACGCTACCAACAGATGGGAGAAGCAGCCCTCGTTCACAGCGTCGGGCGACCTGCAGCAGTCGATAGGTTTCGACGGCGAGTTCTACTACACGACATCGTCTATCGAGCTCGGCAAGTTCTGGAAGTACGACAAGAACGGACGCTTCATAGAGCAGTTCAGCATCCCCGAGATGTACTACAAACTCTACGACATCACGTACGACGGACGCTACTTCTACGGCAGCGACTGGTCGAACCGTCTCTTCCAGCTCGACTTCGACAACCGTCGCATCGTGAGAATAATAACCGTAAAGGACCAGCCCGACCTCAAAATAACCCATTGTAGCTACGACCCCGACCGCAAGGGCTTCTGGGTAGGAACCTTCACCACCATCGGTTTCATCGACAAGAACGGCAAGATTCTCTCGCGCTTCAGCAACATCAGCAGCAGCGAGAGCGTGTCAATCTACGGTTCGGCTTACGACAACGTGTCGCCCGGCGGTCCGTACCTTTGGTTGTCGGACATGACGGCTGAGTCGTCAGAGCAGATTGACAAGGTGCAGATACGCCAGTTCAGCACAGCTAAGCGTGCGCTGACAGACGTGAAGCACTCGCTTACGGACGCACCGGGATACGTGCTCGGCAGTCAGACCACCGGACAGAACTACGTCTGCGGTCTCTTCGCCTCTACAGACATCACGCCCGGCAAGCTCACCCTTTTGGGTGCGCTCAACCAGATGCCGAACCTCTTCTTCCGCTACACCCTTTGCGAGACAGACAAGTGGCTCGACTTCTCGCCGCGTCACGGCACGCTCGCTCCGGGCGCATCGCAGGACATCAGCGTGCGCTTCGACGCCCTTGAGGACGTAGCCGGCAACAACCATGTAGCTGAGGCTGTGCTCATGGCTAATCCGGAGATAGGCGACCAGACCGTCAGCTTCAAGCTCAACGTAACTGGCGAGGCTACATGTCCGCGACCGCAGAGCGTGAAGGCAGAAGCTGGCGACGCTTGCGCCGTCATCTCATGGCAGAAAGGCAACGGATCTGCAAAGGCAGACAGCTACAACGTGTATCGCAACGAACGCAAGGTGAACGCTTCGCCCGTAACAGGCATGACATTCACCGACAAGCAGCTCGTCTACGGCGAGTATATATATAAGGTGACAGCCGTATACGGCGGCAAGGAGTCGGCAAAGAGCGACTCTGTAAAGGTGCTCGTGAAGAACGGCGCACAGTATTATCCGCCGGTAGGCGTGGCAGCAAGCATCAACGGCAACAAGAACGTGAGCCTTTCATGGCAGTCGCCGCTCTACGGAATGGACCAGCCATCCACAATGACCTGGGCGACCGGCAAGCATGAGGACGACATAGGCATGACAGACGGCGGCATCTTCTACGCAGGTGTGAAGTGGGACGCCTACGACATCGCCGCTTACCGCGGAAAGCGCGTCGCTTCAGTGGCTGTGCAGCTCGTCAATCCGGTGCAGTACATCGCCCTCTTCATCAAGAAGGACGGCGAGGACATCTACAAGAAGCAGTATAAGGGCGACTTCAAGTTCGACGGCACTCTGACTGCCATCCCCGTAGACGAAGACATACGCCTCGTGCCGGGTCACGAGTATATGTTCGGCTTCGAGATAAAGAGCGATGCTGGCGTTCAGCCGCTCGGCATCGACGACGGCAAGGCTGTGTTAGGCAAGGGCGACCTTCTCTCTACCGACGGTGAGAAGTGGTTCTCGGCAGCCATTTCGGGCATCGAGGGCAACTTCAACATCAACGTGAACCTCGATCCTGCCGACGTAACGGAAAAGAAGCCGCTGGGCTATAACGTATATCGCAACGGCGTGAAGGTGAACAGCAACCTCATCACCTCTCAGAGCTACAACGACGTGCTCTCCGCAACAGGCATCTTCTCTTACACCCTCACCTCCGTATACGAAGACAACGGAGAGTCGGCAGAGAGCAAGCCGGGTGATGTAGAGGCATACGAGCTAAAGGACAAGACCGCACCGCACGCCGTAACTGCCGCCGTAGAGCGCAACCGCACCATCTCGCTCCGTTGGGAAAACCCGACAACAGCGCCGCAGGCGATATAGGCCTACGAAGCCAAGCGACCGGGCACCACGGTAGG
>ERZ1024483.377-NODE-377-length-12032-cov-6.343408_pt1 | contig 12032 bp, 8 predicted proteins | sample MGYA00520799_ERZ1024483 | MGnify/ENA primary metagenome ERZ1024483 (study PRJEB33242, sample SAMEA3444315) | Homo sapiens | biome: Host associated; feature: Gastrointestinal tract; material: Stool | place: Uganda | collected 2011-01-01 ...
CGATCTGGCTTGGGAGCCAACTTGCTTCACTCTTCCAGGAGCGGTAGAACTTAATCAAAATGGTGAAACAACCATCTCTTTGACCAATAATACTGGCAAAACTGTGACATTTGATGGCGATTGCTTAGACCTTGCTATCCAGTTGAATGGTTATGGTGGAACCTGGCCAGACTATACTGATGTGTCAAGTATAAGTGTGGAGATTGTTTCATGTACGATTCAATAACTTTAATAGAATTCAATTATGAAGAATAAAATATTATTTGGAATAATGGCATTTGTCATGAGCATCTTCTTTGCAGGATGCTCTGACGATGACTATTCTCCTAGCACAACCCCATTGCTGGATGAAAATTCCGTTGTTACGGGGTCTGCTGACGTTACAGCCTCTTCTGCTATCTTCCATGGTACGGTGAAGGGACTCGAAAGTCAGTCGTCCGGATCTTACACTGTAGGATTCATGTATGGTGATGCCGAGGACAATCTTTCTGAGAAGGTAACCGGCGAAAGTACCTCTGAGTTCAGTGCATCTATCTCTGGTACTCCTGGTCAGGTGGTTTACTATCAGGCTTTCGTTACCTTGCAGGGTCATGTTACTTATACGGGTACTGTATCTAGTGCAGTCTTGACCGATTCCAAGGCTATCACTGGTGAAGTGAAAGATCTGACAGCTACCACAGTTACTTTCCAGGCTTCTTTGGAGAAAGCTCCTGCTGATGCCGTAAGCGGTATTATCCTGTCACCTGATACAAAGACAGAGAAAATCCGCAAGGGTGTACGAATTCAGGCTGATGGTATCAACGACAACTATGAGGTGAAGACAGAAGGTTTGTTGCCTAATACTACTTATCATTACACAGCTTACCTCGACTTGGGTAATGGTGTTGTCTATGGTGAGGAAAGAGAGTTTACAACTCCTGAGTCTAACTTTGATCCTGATAATGATCTTGTAGACCTTGGTCTCTCTACCAAGTGGGCTAGGTATAATGTAGGTGCTACCAGTGAAACAGAGTTAGGTGGTCTCTTCGGCTTTGGTGATATGACAGGTTTCAAGACCAGCGTTTTAATGGAAGATTATGCTTCAGAAGACATCTATAAGACTGATCGTGATGTTGCCAACAAGGCTTATGGCTCTTGGTTGACAATGCCAACTGTGGAAGAGTTTGAGGAGTTGTTTAATGAGTGTAAGAAAGAATGGGTAGAACAGGCAGGTGTAGCTGGTTACAAGCTTACAGGTCCTAATGGTAACTCCATCTTCTTGCCTGCTGCAGGTTCTCGTACCCAGCAGACCGTTTCCGGTCAGGGCATCAATGGTCTCTATCTCTCTGGTTCTATCAATCCAGCTGACAAACAGTTTGCTTTGGGCTACAGCTTCGACCGTAATTCTGATCGTCGTACTTCTACTCCTGTATATCAGGCATTGGCTATCCGTCCGGTTTCTGTGGCAAAGAATGTGAAGTTTGTTAAGGAGAAGTTGTATAATACTTGGGAGTTTGACTTGAAACCAGATAAGTCTCATTATAAGTTTGTTGGTCCTGTATTCTTCTATGGTAAGGATGCATGCTGGGCTTCTTATACCAATAACCAGCCAGTTGTAGGTGAAACTACCGGTTGGGATGCAGACTATGCAAGTATTAAGTCTTGGTGTATTACTGACCCTAACCATTGCAATGGTACCATGACATTCTATAAGGATGAAGATGGTAATGATAAGGTAAAGGTTCATCAGGTTCAGGCTGATGGTTCTTATAAGGATTCTGAAGGTACATTTACTGTGGATGAGAAGAATAAGACTATCACAATGACCATTGACCCTCTGAATGCTGTAGAGTATATCGGTGGTATCACCCGTACTGATGAAACCAAGATCAAGGTGATGTCTCTTTCTGACGAGGCACTTCAGTTAGGCGTAATCCGTTCAGCTGATGGTCAGCTGATGATTTATAACTATGTAACCTCTGATGTCAAGAATGGCTATCCGGTCGAGTTCCGTTGCGCTGGCGAAGAGGGTGATTGGACAATTGTTCCAAGTGTAGTAAAGGGTGGTTCAAAGGCTGTTGGTGATTATACTGTAACGTTTAACGCTTCAACACCTCATAAGAATGCTCAAGTAGTTTATTTGGATATAGTTGGATTTAGTGAAAAATACCCTAAAGCTTTAGTTAGAATTAATTCTATTAAGGCAGATGGTAAGGAAGTGAAGTTTGATGCTAATAAATTCCACTATGGTGATATCGAGGGTAATGGAAAGTATCGTGTAGAATTGTTTAATATTTATGGTTCTGGTACGAGCGTTAATTCTCCTTTCCGTAAAGAAGGTGGGGGTAATAATGAACCAGCTCTTGACTTTAATGAAACGTTAGAGGTATCATACTCTGTAGTTTCTACAACAAGCGATGGTACTGGTGTCTATACTCCTACATTCAATGCCGTTCGTGGTTGGGGTGAAGGTGAGGCTCAGTTGTGGGGATATAACGATGGTTCTACCTTGAAAGTTGTTAAGAGTGACAAGGGTCAATACTCTCTCGAGAACAATCAGTTCGATATGACTTATGAAGGTTCTGGCTTTGAAGGTGGTACTATCATGACCTTTATCGAATTTGCTGACCTTTATGGTTTCTTCCCAGGTACACACAGTACTTTGGATGAGTTCTATCTTGATGGTAAGGCTATTTCTTACGATAAGTCTAAGGTGATTGACGCCAATGAGAATCCTAAGTATCGTTTGGAATTATTTAATTGCTATGGTGCTACAAAGGATAATTGTGCTTTTGGTGTCAAGGATGGTGATTTGATGCGAGAGTTGGGCTTTAATAAGTCTATGCGCGCTAAGTTCACTGTTCATAGCCTCTTCCCTGTACCACAGTGGTAAAAATAACGTAGTACGTAAAAATATACGATTATGAAGAAAGTAAAATTGATATTTGCAACCATGCTTGCCTTATGTTTCTGTTTCGTGATGGCGGCATGTAGTGATGACGATAATGATGTTACTGAAATCTTCCATGTTGAGGGCACTGAGTTTGCCCTCAGCAACGAAGCTACTACAGGAACATTCTCGGTGACGGCATCCAGTAAACCGCTCGTTGTGGTTAGAGACAAGGATGACGCCGGTAAGAAAGTGGATGTCTCTTGGCTTACCTTGACAGAGGGTAGTGCAGAGGGAAATGTATATAACTATTCTTTCGCAGTTTCTACGAACAAGAAAGAAGATTCTCGCAGCCTTCTCATCAAGGTGACACAGGGTACCAACATGAAGGAGATTTCTATCACTCAGGCAGGTGAACCTCTTGTTGTTCCTGAAGGAGAAATGGCTCACAATGCCAAGGAACTGGCAAGCATGATGTATGCCGGCATCAACCTCGGCAACTTGTTGGAGGCTCCATCAGGTGAGGGCTCTTGGAGAAATGGTAAGGTTTCTGAGGAGTATATCAAGAGTTTGAAGAATGCAGGTTTCAATACCGTCCGTATTCCTTGCGCTTGGGCTGCCCACTTTACTCACCGTTCTACAGATCCTGCTTACACCATTGATACCAATTGGCTTCATCGTGTAAAGAAAGTCATCAGCTGGTGTGTTCAGAATGATATGTATGTTATCCTCAATTGTCATTATGATAAGGATAGTGATACTGATAGCAATGGTGGTTGGCTTGAAGATAATATCTTCAACGATCTGTTGGAACCATCTATCATTGCAAGACAGAAGGCTATCTGGACTCAAGTGGCTTCTTACATGAAGGACTTTGATGAGCACCTCCTCTTTGCTGCTTGTAATGAGCCAGGTATGAACGAAACTTCTGGTAAGCCTGAAATGTGGGATGATAAATATGCTGTGGAGCGTGTGGTTAGATATGAGCAGACCATGATTGATGCTGTTCGTGCTACTGGTGGTAATAATGCTTCTCGTACAATCATCGTTCAGGGACTCGGTGCAGATATTTCAAATACCTGCAACCATATGGACAACGCAAATGAAACAGATGTGGCAACATTCCCTACAGACAAGGTGCCAGACCGTCTGATGGTAGAGGTTCACTTCTATGAGCCATATCAGTTCTGTTTGATGGATAAGGATGAGAATTGGGGTAATATGTATTATTATTGGGGCAAGGATAATAAACTTGCTGGCAGCAACCGTAATACTCCTGACTCTTCTGCTGAGGCATGGGTTGACGCTCAGATGGCTAAGATGAAGGCTAAGTTCGTAGACAAGGGCATCCCTGTTCTTCTTGGTGAGTATGCCGCTACCTTCCGTACATTAGGAGAAGGTGAAAATCAGGAATTGCACGATAAGTCTGTGGCTTACTTCGACGAGTATGTTACCAAGGTTGCCAAGGATAATGGTTGTGTGCCTTGCTACTGGGAGACTGGTGACGTGATAGATTGCACCAATGGCGTAGTGAAGAAACAGTATATCTTTGATGCCATCATGAAGGGTGCAAGCCAGGGCAAATACCCATGGTAATAAGAAACGAGATATTAAGTCTTTAGGTTTGATATAAAGTAGGTGTGGACGCATATCGGGGAATCTTTCTCTGATGTGCGTCCTTTTTTCTGTAATTATCGTACATCCTAACATAATATACCTATCCTTTTATCAAAAGTATACATTCAGGCTACAGCTTTTTCGCTATCTTTGCAACATGATAACTTCAAAACCGATAATACGTTAGATTGATATATGAAGAAGATAGTTATGATTATATGGGCTGCCGCTCATTTCGCTTGGGCTGGCGCACAGGTTAAAACAGTGGATAGTCGTATCTCGAAGATGAAACTCACGGCTACCGAACTGGCTCACTATATGGCTCCAGGGGTAAACCTGGGGAATACGATGGAGGCATGCGACTGGAACGATGTCTTTACCAATAATGCAGGATTGAAGTCGGAAACTTCATGGCAGAATGACAAGACTACTGAAAGTTATATCCGGAGTTTGAAACAGCAGGGATTCCATAGTCTTCGCATCCCAATATCCTGGGTGGCTGGTCATCTTACGGATAAAGAGAATATGAGCATCGATCCGGTCTGGATGAAACGAATCAAGGAAATCGTGAACTATGGTCTCAATGCCGGTCTCTGTGTCATCATCAACGAACACTGGGATGGCGGATGGATGGAGCATGATGCCTTTACCAGTGGGGTGAATGTGGCTGAACATAAGGAGATGTTCCGCAAACTATGGACGAATATCGCAAAGGAATTCAAGGCTTATGACCAGCGGGTTCTCTTTGCTGCCCTCAACGAACCGGGAGTGGGAGGTGCCAGTCCGCAGGCCCAGGGCGAAATGCTGGCTCCCGAAAGCAAGGAGTTTGCCGACCGTCTCCTGGCTTACGAACAGGTGTTTATCGATGCCGTCCGTGCTGCCGGTGGTAATAATGCCAACCGTGTGCTCATCGTACAGGCTCCGAAGACCGAGATTGATTTGGCTGCCATGGATTCCTATGACATCACCCGTCTGAAGGATAAGGCAAAGAACCGGCTGATGGCTGAGGTTCATTTCTATGATCCTTATACATTTACTCTGATGGACAAGGATGCCGATTGGGGCAAGGTGGCTCTCTATTGGAAGGGACATGCGCCTGCCGATGATCAGGGACGAACCGTGAATACCATCTGGTATAATAATAAGAATGTGGATGCCTACCAGCATATCACCAATCAGGTGATGAAGATGAAACAGAAGTTTGTTGACCGGGGCTATCCGGTAGTCATCGGCGAATATGGTGCCAACCGTAAGGATGCCTCTCTCTTCGGTGGTAATCAGGAGAAGCATAATGAGAGTATGATGGCATGGTATGGTGCTGTGACTGCCGAAATGATGAAGGCAGGACTTATCCCGTATGTCTGGGATATCAATGTGCAGCCTCTTCCTCACATGACCATCTTCGACAGAAAGAAGCAGGTGGTTTCCGACTCCTATATATTTAAAGGTGTGATGCAGGGAGCAGCCGAAGGGATGGAAGATTATCTGAAAATCTATCCGAAACCTTAGAAAAATAGAGAAAAAGCAATAATAAATAAGCATAGTTTAGATTTATATGTAGAAAGGGCAAAAAAGTATCATGCTTTTTTGCCCTTATTTCGTATCTTTGCAACCGAAAGTGAATCTTTAAACTGTAAACTTAAATAATAAATGAAGAAGATATTTATTTTTTTGATGATGGCATTGGCTGCATGCAATATCTCGGCAAAGTCAAACTTTGTGCAGGTGAAGGACGGACATTTCGTTCGCGACGGTAAACCTTATTATTATGTAGGTACCAATTTCTGGTATGGTGCAATAATCCGGCAGAGCAACTGAAGGCAAGACTGCAGAAATTACTGAATAAGGATATCATGCTCGGGCATCAGGATGATCCGGTGTATGGCACTACTTGGAAATGGGATGAAGGAAAGAGCGATGTATTCCTCACTACAGGTGATTATCCTGCTGTGATGGGTTTCGATCTTGGAAAAATAGAGTTGGACAGCAAGGAAAACCTCGATGGCGTGTCTTTCGATCGTATGCGAAAAGAAATCATTGCCCAAACTGAGAGAGGAGGCATCGTTACTTTGAGTTGGCATCCTTGGAATCCGGTAACAGGCGAGAATGCCTGGGATCCGAAAGGTGATGCTGTAGCTGCTGTCCTGGATGGAGGCGCCCAGCAACAGAAGTTCGACGGATGGCTCAAGAAGGTTTCCGATTTCATCCTTTCTTTGAAGACAAACGATGGTAAACTGGTTCCTGTCATCTTCCGACCATGGCATGAAATGAATGGCGGATGGTTCTGGTGGGGCGTAAACAGTTGCACTCCTGCACAATATAACCAACTATACGTAAAAACCCTAGATATACTTACTAAAGCAGGGTGCAACAACATCGTTTGGGCTTGGTCACCTAATCTCGGCAGCGAGAAGACAATAGAGAAGTTCCTGGAGCGATTCCCAGGTGAGAAGTATGTGGATATGCTGGGTGTTGACGTCTATGAGTTTGACAACAACGATGCCAACTATCAGCAGAACCTTGCTGCTACGCTCGATGTACTGATAGAAGCTGCCAAGAAGGTGGGCAAGATTCCTGCCCTCACCGAAACGGGTTGCCGTGGTATCGCCAGCAAGAAGGATTGGTTTACGCAAACCCTCTGGCCTGTACTTCAGAAGTATCAGTTGAGTTATGTACTCTTCTGGCGTAATGCCTGGGATAAACCTCAGGAGGAAGCCTATCTTCCTGGAGTAGGCGATGGTGCCATCGTCGAGGACTTCAAGGCATTCAAGAAGGAAAAGAAAGTCCTCTTTGCCAAAGACATTGTAAAGGTAAAAAAGTAAAAAAAGATATATTATGACTACATTTCAAGACAAAGTGAAAGCACTCCGCGCTCATCATGAGGAATTGCTGAGCCGTAAGAATGAACCAGTAGAGTGGGGAAATGGTATCTACGAAAAGTATAAGAACCCAATCCTTACAGCAGAACATACACCATTGGAGTGGCGTTACGACTTCGATGAGAAGAGTAATCCGTATCTCATGCAGCGCATCATGATGAATGCTACGCTCAATTCGGGAGCCATCAAGTGGAATGGTAAGTATCTCCTCGTTGTTCGTGTTGAGGGTGCTGACCGCAAGAGTTTCTTTGCCGTAGCAGAGAGTCCTAATGGTGTTGACAACTTCCGTTTCTGGGACGAGCCTATCACCATGCCTGAGGATGTAGTTCCTGCTACCAACATCTATGATATGCGACTCACAGCTCATGAGGATGGCTACATCTATGGTGTGTTCTGTGCTGAGCGTCATGATGATAACCAGCCTGGCGACCTCAGTGCTGCTACTGCTACAGCAGCCATCGCCCGTACCAAGGACCTGGTTAACTGGGAGCGTCTTCCTGATTTAAAGACCAAGAGCCAGCAGCGCAATGTGGTTCTCCATCCGGAATTCGTTGATGGCAAGTATGCTTTCTATACCCGTCCACAGGATGGTTTCATCGATACAGGTTCTGGTGGTGGTATCGGTTGGGCTCTTGTTGATGATATCACTCATGCCGAAATCAAGGAAGAGAAGATCATCTATGCCCGTCACTATCACACCATCCAGGAGGTGAAGAACGGTGAGGGGCCTCATCCTATCAAGACTGATAAGGGCTGGTTGCATCTGGCTCACGGTGTTCGTGGCTGTGCCAGTGGTCTCCGCTATGTACTCTATATGTACATGACTTCTCTAGAGGATCCTACCAAGGTGATTGCAGAGCCAGGTGGTTTCCTGCTCGTACCGGAAGGTCCTGAGTATATCGGTGATGTGATGAATGTGGTCTTCACCAATGGTTGGATTGCTGATGAGGATGGCAAGGTATTCATCTACTATGCTTCTTCTGATACTCGCATGCATGTGGCAACTTCTACCATCGACCGATTGGTAGACTACTGCATGAACACACCAAAGGACGACTATCGCACTCAGTTCTCTGTAGAGAAGATCAAGGCTTTGGTAGCAAAAAACAAGCAGACATTAAGTAAATAGTTTCAGGTATTAAGATTGTAGGGATTCGTACTCCTCATCCGTATTATTAAATATGGATAAGGGGCGAATCCCTTTTTAAATATTAATAAGTGAAGAGTGAAGAACGAAGAATGAAGAATTCAATAGTTTTTGCTAATCATAAAGTTCAAAGTTCAAAATTCAAAGTTCAAAGTAAAACAATGGCTCGTTTAAAAGAAAAAATAGCTTATGCATTAGGTGATGCCGCTGCGGGTGGTATTGTATGGAAGGTGATGTCTATCGCTTTTCCTCTGTTTTTTACAAATGTCTTCGGACTCTCGTTTGCGGATGCGGCAGTACTGATGCTCGTAGCCCGCATGTTCGATGTGGTTACCGACCCGCTGATGGGTACGCTTGCCGACCGTACCCAAAGTCGTTTCGGAACCTACCGTCCTTGGCTCATCTATGGTGCCATTCCTTTCGGATTGATATTCGCACTCTTGCTCTATACCCCAGACTTCGGTCCTGTGGGCAAGCGAATCTATGCCTACGCCCTCTATCTCCTGATGATGGCGGTATATACCATGGTGAATGTGCCTTACGGTTCGCTGCTCGGTGTGATGACCGAGGATGATGATGAGAAGAACCAGTTCTCTTCTTTCCGTATGGTAGGTGCTTATGCGATGGGATTCATCACCTTGCTCTCTTTCCCTTATCTCCAGAAGATGGTAGGTGGTTCTGCGGCTCATCAGTATGCTGTCATCGGTGCCGTGCTCGGTATTATTGCAGCTGTGATGACATTGGTTTGCGGACTCCTCACCACGGAGCGCCTGAAGCCGAAGCGCGCCGAGAAGTTCTCTTTCCAGCAGTTTGCCGACCTCGTTCACAACAAGGCTTGGCTCTATATGACAGCCATCGCCGTATGCACCAACTTCTTCAACGGATTCCGCTATGCCGTAGCCGGCTATATGTTCGATTACTGTCTGCATGGCAATGTAACCATCGAGGGACTGATTATCAACTATACCGTTTTCATGGCGTTTGGTGAAGTAACCTGTATGATTTTCGGTGGTGTATCTCCTTGGTTCACCCGTCTGGTAGGCAGCAAGCGCATGGCATTCTTCTGGGCAGCAGCACTCTGTCTGGTACTTTCTGTAGTTTTCTTCTTCATCCCGATGGATCCATCCTATATCTGGGTGATGATAGCCATCGTTATCCTTACCTCTATGGGTATCGGTATCTATTCGCCATTGATGTGGTCTATGTATGCCGATGTAGCCGACTATCATACCGAGTATTTCGGAACATCCGCTACAGGTCTCATCTTCTCATCAGGTACGATGAGCCAGAAGTTTGGTACCGCCATTTCCGGTTCTCTCATCGCCCTTTTCCTGGGCTGGGCAGGTGCCAACATGATAACAGATAAGATGGGTAATACGATGATCGACCCAGCCAGTGTCACCGACTCTGTGCTTACGATGGTATGGTCATTGTTCTCACTCTTCCCAGCCGTCATCGCCTTCCTGCTGATGGTGCTTGCCTGGAAGTTCCCTATCCGCAAATAATTGTTTTAACATAACTAATAATCACTATAAAGAAAGGAAAATGGAAAATCTTAAAGAAACGATGCGGGATGTACTGGAGAACAACATCCTCAGCTATTGGCTAACGAAAGTGAAAGATGAAGAAAACGGTGGCTTTTATGGACGTGTAGACGGTAACGACCAGGTACATCCTGAAGCCGAGAAGGGAGCGGTGATGAATGCCCGAATCCTCTGGGCGTTTTCTGCTGCCTATCGTGTCTTGAAGAAGCCGGAGTATCTTGAGGCTGCCACCCGTGCCAAGGAGTATGTGCGCGATTATTTCCTCGACAGGGAATATGGCGGCATCTACTGGAGTGTTGACTATCAGGGTAATCCGCTCGATACCAAGAAGCAGACTTACGCCATCGGCTTTGCCATCTATGGTTTCTCGGAGTATGCCCGTGCAACAGGCGACAAGGAGGCATTGGATATCGCTATCTCGCTGTATCATGACATAGAGCAGCATGCCTTTGATGCCAAGAACAACGGATATATCGAGGCATTGACCCGTGAGTGGCATCCGATTGCAGACATGCGTCTCTCTGATAAGGACGAGAATGGTTCCCGTACGATGAATACTCATCTTCATATCATCGAGCCATATACCAATCTTTATCGCGTTTGGAAGACTCCGGAACTGGAGAAGAGCATCCGCAATCTGCTCGACATCTTCACCGATAAGCTTCTGAACCAGGAGACTTATCATCTCGACCTCTTCTTCAATGATGAGTGGGAGGGCAAGCGCAACATCGAGAGTTATGGTCATGATATCGAAGCATCCTGGCTGCTCCACGAAACCGCTCTGGTTTTGGATGACAAGGAGGTGCTTCATAAGATAGAGCGCATCATCCGTCGTATAGCCGATGCTGCAGATGAAGGCTTGCGTCCGGATGGTAGTATGGTTTATGAGCATTGGAAGGATGGAGATAAGTTTGATCTCCAGCGCCAGTGGTGGGTGCAGTGTGAGAACATCATCGGCCATATCGATCTCTATCAGTATTTCCGTACCGAAGAGAATCTCCTTGTTGCCATCTCCTGCTGGAACTATGTAGCCAAGCATCTGCTGGATGCCAAGAACGGTGAGTGGCACTGGGCTATCCTGGAAGATGGTACGGTGAACAAGGAGGATGATAAGGCGGGTTTCTGGAAATGTCCTTACCACAACTCCCGCATGTGTCTCGAACTCATCGAACGTGAATATTAGAATACAGAATCCCTGCAAGACAGGAATAGAATACAAAAATCCAAGCAAAACATATATTTGCTTGGATTTTTTTGTTTATCCCGATTTTTTATTGTACTTTTGCAAAATGTTGAATTGAGGGTGGTATCGCATCAAAAATTCAACATTCATCATTCAACATTAAACATTAAAAATAAATGTATATAGCAATAGCAGGAAATATCGGTAGTGGCAAGACAACACTCACCAAGATGCTTTCTAAACATTATGGATGGAAACAGTACTTGGAGCCCGTGGCTGAAAACCCCTATATCGATGACTATTACAAGGATATCTCGCGATGGGCACTCAATATGGAGGTATTCTATCTGAAACAGAGATTCAAGAATCTGTTAGAAATCCAGCACAGTACAGAGACGGTCATCCAGGACCGCACCATCTTTGAAGGTGTCTATGTCTTTGCGGCCAACAACCGGAAGATGGGCAACATGGACCAGCGCGACTACGAGACTTATATGGAGCTTTTCGAGTCGATGATGGAAGTGGTAGAGATGCCTGAACTGATGATATATCTCCGTTCTTCAGTTCCTCACCTCGTGAAGAATATCCAGAAGCGCGGTCGTGATTATGAGCAGAAGATGCCTTTGGATTATCTGGAAGGTATCAACAATCTTTACGAAGATTTCATCATGAACAAGTATAAGGGCAAGGTGCTTATCGTAGAAGTTGATAATCTCGATTTCGAGCACAATCCCAAGCAGTTTGGTGAAATCGTAGATAAGATAGATGCCAAGCTCTTCGGGCTGTTCTCTTA
>ERZ1024483.380-NODE-380-length-11945-cov-15.167620_pt1 | contig 11945 bp, 13 predicted proteins | sample MGYA00520799_ERZ1024483 | MGnify/ENA primary metagenome ERZ1024483 (study PRJEB33242, sample SAMEA3444315) | Homo sapiens | biome: Host associated; feature: Gastrointestinal tract; material: Stool | place: Uganda | collected 2011-01-01 ...
ACTTAATATTTCTTTCTTTAAAATAGCGTTGTGCTTTCTTTGTATCAAAGCACTTGTTCTTCCCAAAAATCTGTATATTCATCGCATTAACCTCTCTACCCTTTTTTGTACTTCATCATATAGTGTCTCAATCTCAAATCCTACATGAAAATGTCCATCTTCATATAGAATCTTTCCATTGACCATCGTATATTTTACATTGGATTTAGATCCGCTGTATACAATATTTTTTGCGACATTATTCATTGGCTGCATATTCGGTTGATGTAAATCTAAAACAATTAAATCTGCCAACTTTCCAGCTTCTAATACCCCACAATTTAAATTTAAAGCCTTGGCTGCATTGACTGTAGCCATTTTTAGTACTTCATATGCATCGACTGCAGAAGCATCCTTCTCTTTATATTTTGCCAATCCCGTCACTAAAAACATTTCTCTAAACATATCTAGACAATTATTACTTGCCGCACCATCCGTTCCTAGACATATGTTAATCTTTCGTTGAAGCATCGATTGGATTGGGGCTATACCACTGGCAAGCTTTAAATTGGATGCAGGATTCGTGATAACATTTAAGTGTTTTTCTTCAAATAACTCTAAATCGTGTTCACTCATATGCACACAATGAAAGGCTCCACCGCCATAGTCATATACACCTAGATCACATAAGTATTCAACAGGACTGCGTCCCGTCTTTTCTTTGCATGTATTAACTTCATATTCTGTTTCACTTAAATGTGTATAAACAGGTGCTTTATATTTATGAGATAATGCAGCTACTTGTTGAATTTTTTCTTTAGAATTAGTATATTCATGACTAAAACCTAGTATATAAGAAATCAAACTATTTTCTTGATTGTATTCATTGAAGCAACGCTCTACATCTTCTACAGATAGACAAAAGTCATTGACCGCACCACACAAAACTGTTCTATAATTCATATCAAGGCTTGCGTGTACGATAGCTTCTGGATTAATATACATATCAAAATTGGAAGTGATGCCGCTGGTTAAATATTCTAATATAGCTAATTTTGAGAAATAATAAATATCTTCTTCTGAAAGCTTTGCCTCAATCGGAAATACTTTTTCATTCAGCCACTGCTGTAAAGGCATATCCTCGGCCATGGATCTTAAAAATGTCATTCCAGAATGGGTATGCGCATTGATAAAGCCAGGCATAATTAGATTCTGGCGTACATCTATTTCTCGGTCAAAACAAAAAGTAGAAGCTTTCACTTTTCCTACATATATAATCTTATTATCTTCTATCCAGACTTCTCCTGAAAAAATATCAAAATCCTTCATCGTGAGGATTCGTGCATTATAGAATCGAATACGCATATGCATCCCTTCTTTCTAATCTAATCATCCCACAAATGGAATCAAAAAAAAAGAAATAACTTTTGATTATTTCTTCTTAAAAATCGATTTTATTAATTCGATAATCGCCACCACCAGCAGGAATATAAAGGACATCGCAAAATAGCCGACTAAACCTGCCAAAATATCGTTAAAGTCCATTTCTCCCGTGTGCGAATACCATTGACCTATTTCAATCGCAAAGGTGATAACCACAAGTACGGTAAACACATAGAACCAGCTAATTAAAACTGTTAGATGTTTTTTTGCCATCCACTTAAATAGTGGATAAATCACTAGTAACATCGCAATTCCTAATAAACCAATAACTATGAAATGCAACTGCTTATCCGATAGTTGAGATTCATACGCATCATTCATACTTAAAATACGGCTATGTGTCTTATAGATGATGTCGATTAATATATCGACAATCTTTTTTAAAGTTGAAGTATTATCCATCATGCGTGCATTATACATGATATCGTTCAATATTTCAAATTTCGAAAAATTATACTATTATTGTATCAAAGGAGAACTTATATTATGAAATACGATTTTACAACTCTTTTAAACCGAAAAGGACACGATGCCCTTGCCCTTGATGTTTTACCTATTAAAGATGCAGAAGTTGATCCAAACTTTACTCAAATCCCTATGTGGGTTGCGGATATGAACTTTCCTGTTTTTGAGAATATTCAAAGACAAATGATCAACAGAATCAACGAACCTCATTTTGGTTATTTTGAAATGCCAGAAGCCTATTATAAAGCCATTCAATTTTGGCAAAAAGAGACACATAACATGGATGTGGAAAAAGAAGCTATCGGATATGAAAATGGTGTTCTTGGTATTTTATCCAGTGCACTTGAGGCTTTTAGTGCTAGTGGCGAACCCATTTTAGTGCAGTCACCATGTTATATTGGATTTATTCATACATTGAATAATTTGGGTAGAAAAATCATTGATAGTCCATTAAAGAAGGATGATAATTGGTCTCTAGATTATGAGGATATTGAAAAGAAAATCATTGCCAACAATATTCATTTTGCGATATTCTGTTCTCCACACAATCCAACGGGAAGAGTATGGAAAAAAGAAGAAATACAAAAATTTATGGATATCTGTAAAAAACATGATGTTTTAGTATTTAGCGATGAAATCTGGTCCGATCTAGTACGTAAAGAAAACACACATATTCCTACACAATCCGTAAGTGAAGATGCCAAAAATAGAACCATTGCAGCATATGCCCCTAGTAAAACATTTAATCTTGCTGGTTTAGTCGGCTCTTATCATATTGTTTATGATAAATATCTTCGTGACCGATTAAATAAGCAGGCTTCTTTATCTCACTATAATTCACCAAATATTTTAAGTGTTCATGCCCTAATCGGTGCTTATTGTAAAGAGGGATTGGATTGGGTCAATGAATTAAATGAAGTGATTGCGAACAATGTAGATTATGCGATGGATTTTATCCGCACTCATTTCAAAGGTATTGAAGTCATTAAGCCAGAAGGCACTTATATGTTATATCTAGATTGCACAAAGTATTTAGATACACACAATATCACCATGGATGAACTTTTAAAGAAAGGGGTTCACTATGGTGTATGTTGGCAGGATGGCCGTCCATTTATGAATCCAAATACGATTCGTATAAATTTAGCTTTACCAACTTGTTTAGTAGAAGAAGCATTTTCTCGTTTAAAAGAATTTGTATTTAAGTAAAAGAAAGAGGAATCTGATTATGAAAAATACGACCAAAAAATTAGTATCCTGTGCTTTATGCATCGCCCTAGGCGTATTACTTCCAATGGCCTTTCACATGATTCCAAATGTTGGAAGTGTATTTTTACCTATGCACATTCCTGTATTGATTTGTGGATTATTTTGTGGTGCACCCTATGGTTTGGCATGTGGAATCATCACGCCCTTTCTTTCAAGTATGACAACAGGCATGCCTCCAGCTATAATTTTACCTCAAATGGTCATTGAACTTGGTGTATATGGTTTAGTTACTGGTTTATGTGAAAAACACATCAATCTCAAAAACGAAATGTCAAAATTATACATGAGTTTAATTATTGCGATGCTTGCAGGAAGAATTGTGAATGGTTTAGTAAATACATTTGTACTAAGTACACAAGGCTATACACTATCTGTATTTATGATGGCTAGCTTTATTACTTGTCTTCCAGGTATTATCATTCAATTAATTGTAGTTCCAATTTTAGTTCGTATATTAAACAAAACAGTAGCCTAGGCTACTGTTTATTTCATTTCAATCAATTCGTATTCTCGATTTCCCAAGCCAATCTTTTGGGCATGTTCTAAACAAGATTTCCATTCCGATTCAGGCGTCGAATTTGTGAAATGGTCATGATGATCACAGAAGTTTGGATCATGTAGATGTTTATCTAATTGTGATCCTGGCATCGGTTTTGCCTTCATACATAAATCTACACATGCTTGATCTAGGGCAAGCGGATCGAAAGATGCCAACATTCCAATGTTTGGTAAAATTGGTAAATCATTTTCGGGGTGGCAATCGCAGTTTGGTGAAACATCCACAATTAAAGAAATATGGAAGTTAGGGCGTCCATCCACAACGGCTTTTGTGTATTCAGCCATACGCTTATTTAATAATTCATTCGCATTGTAGTTATTAAATGAGATCGCATCAAAGTTACATGCACCTAAACAACGTCCACATCCAACACAATTTGTTTCATTGATATGCATCTTATGTGTTGTTTCATCATATTCCAATCCATTATTTGCGCATTCTTTAAGACATTGTTTACAACCACGACATAATTTTTCATCCACATGAGGAGTACCTGAACAGTGTTGTTCTTTTTTACCAGCACGCGACCCGCATCCCATACCAATATTTTTAATGGTTCCACCAAATCCTGTCGATTCATGACCTTTAAAGTGTGTCAAAGAAATAAAGACATCGGCATCCATTATAGCTCGACCAATTTTAGCTGTTTGACAATATTCTCCACCAACGACTGGTACTTCAACATCGTCCGTTCCTTTTAGTCCATCTCCTATCAAAATGGGACATCCTACAGTCAATGGTGTAAAGCCATTTTGCCAGGCACACTCCAAGTGTTCCAAGGCATTCTTTCTTGATCCTGGATACATTGTATTACAATCCGTTAAGAATGGTTTTCCCCCTAATTCTTTTACTACATCCACAATGGCACGTGCATAATTTGGTCGTAAATACGCAATATTTCCTAATTCTCCAAAATGCATTTTGATTGCGACAAACTTTCCATCTAGATTCAAATCGGCAATCCCTGCTTTTTTCGCCAACAATTGCAGTTTTGTAGGTAAACCCTCACCTAATTTACGGGTATGAAAATCCGTATAGTATACTTTAGATTTTTCCATCGAATATCACCTCACTTTTATTTTACAATCCCCAAAAAAATGATACAATGCAAAAAATGAAAAAAGGAAGTGTGATTATGAAAGAATTATCAAAAAGAACCGAGACATTTACAGATTCTGTGATTCGTCGAATGACAAGAATCGCAAATCAATATGATGCGATCAATCTATCGCAAGGATTTCCTGATTTTGATCCACCAAAAGAAATATTGCATCGACTAGAACAAGTTGCCCATGAAGACTTTAACCAGTATGCGATTACTTGGGGTGCCCAAAACTTTAGAGATGCCTTAGCCAAGAAACAATCGAAATATATGAATCTAGATTTAGATTCAAACAAAAACATCGTTGTCACTTGTGGAAGTACCGAAGCTATGATGGCAGCCATGATGAGTGTTTGTGATCCAAACGATAAAGTGATTGTCTTCTCCCCATTCTATGAAAATTATGGAGCGGATACTATCCTTTGTGGTGCCAATCCAATTTATGTTCCTTTACATCCACCTGTATTCAACTTTGATAAAGAAGAATTAGAGAATGCGTTTAAACAAAATCCGAAAGCTTTGATTTTGTGCAATCCAAGCAATCCTTGTGGAAAAGTCTTCTCAAAAGAAGAGTTGGAATATATCGCTAGTCTTGCCGTAAAATACGATACATATGTGATTACGGATGAAGTATATGAACACATTGTATATGCTCCATACACACATACATATTTTGCCTCTTTACCAGGTATGTTTGAAAGAACTATTTCTTGTAGCTCCCTATCTAAAACGTATTCCATTACTGGTTGGCGCTTAGGCTATTGTATTGCCCCAGAAAATATCATCGAACAAATCAAAAAAGTACATGACTTTTTAACCGTTGGTGCGGCAGCTCCACTTCAAGAAGCAGCTGTAGTAGGGCTTGAATTTAGTGATGCTTATTATGATGAACTACAAAAGCTATATACACATAAGAAAGATCTATTCATCAATGGCTTAAAAGAATTGAACATTCCACATACCGAACCGCAAGGAGCTTACTATGTCATGGTCGATATCAGTGAGTTTGGTTACGATTCAGATTTAGATTTCTGTGTGGATCTCATTAAAAACGTCGGTGTAGCTGCCGTTCCTGGATCTAGTTTCTTTAAAGAGAAGGAAAATCGCTATATTCGTTTCCACTTTGCGAAAAAAGATGAAACTTTACTTGCGGCATTAGAGCGATTAAAAGATATGCGTGCAAAAATGCCTTAGAACAAAAAGAAGCACCGACTGTCATAGTCAGTGCTTCTGCTACATTTCTACTAAATATATTTTCTTAATTAGTGCCATTTTTTTTACATAGGCTTTTCCCATATTTTCTAAAAAACAAAATTCCTGTAACTGTTACTGCAATCAAATCCGCAAACGGTTCTGCCAAAAAAACAGCTTTCACCTGTCCTGGTAAGACGTGAGGCAGAATGAAAATAAGCGGTAACAGCAATATTACCTTTCTTAATAAAGCAAGAAAAATAGAAACTGTCGCATTTTCTAATGCAAGAAATGTATTCTGACAGGCATATTGCAATCCCATCATCCCTACTATCGCAAAATATATGCGAATCATTTTGATACTATATTCTGCTAATGAAGCATTTGAAGTAAAAAGTTTAATAAATGTATCGGGAAATAATAATATAATTCCCCATAACAGGCAGGCATATATCATGCTGACAGCAACTAACAACTTAAAGTTTTCTGAAACTCTTTTCCAGTTTCCTGCCCCGAAATTATAACTTGTGATAGGCTGCGCTCCCTGTGAAAATCCCTGCAATGGCATGGTAACCATCTGCATAATAGTTGAAAAAATAGTCATACTTCCCACTGCCAGATCTCCTCCATACTGTAATAAGGAACGATTGAAAGCGATAGAAACAAAACTTTCTGTCGCAACCATAATACAAGGAGACAATCCTAATTTCATGGATGCGAATATCCTTTTTCTGTCGAAACGGATGTATTTCATTCTCATTTTGACAGAATTTTCGTGCCTCACAAGAAAAAGCAGAGCAATAAAAACCGATACCATTTGCGAAAAAACAGATGCCATTGCTGCTCCTTTTACTCCCATATTAAATCCAAATATCAGCAGCGGATCAAGAAATACATTTAGTATCGCTCCCGTCGTCACGGATACCATTGTAACAGCAGTAAAACCCTGTGCAGTGATAAATGCAGTCAGACCAATCGTTAGTTCAACAAAAATAGTACCTGCTAAATAAATGTTTAAATATTCTCTTGCATAAAAGATCGTATTGCTGCTTGCTCCAAAAAAGAACAGTATTTTTTCAGAAAATACCAGACCTGTGATTGTCAGCAACACGCTGACAACAATCATCCCAAAACAACAGGTTCCTAAAATTCTTTCTGCTTCTTCTTTATCATTTCTGCCTAGAGCCATGGATGCAAGAGGTGCACCTCCTACACCTGTCAGCTGTGCAAATGCAGAAACAATCAATGTAACAGGCATACAGATTCCCACTCCTGTCAGCGCTGTGCTTCCGATGTCTGGTATATGTCCGATAAATATACGATCTACCATGTTATAGATCAATACAACTAACTGTGAGATTACAGAAGGAATTACCATTTTCATAAACAGACTGGATATTTTTCCTGTTCCAAGATTATCTGACATAAATTCTCTCTCCATCCTCCGGAATCAATAGTTTATCTGAAAAACCATTCTTCTTGGCAAATGCTTTCAATTCTTTTCTCGAAAGTACCCAGTGATTTTCAGCTTCCATGTGTGTGGCAATCAACTGTGCTGACGGAGCTTTCTGATGAACAAGGAGTACATCTTCTTTCCCCATGATCAGCTGTTTCTCCATAGCACTGTTAGCTCCTGCATTTACAATGATAACGGACGGTTTATATGACTCTATTGCATCCGAAACATCTTGATTCCATATGGTGTCTCCCGCAAGATAAATCGTTTTTTCTGAAACTGACCGAAATACAACACCACAGACATTTCCCAGCCGTTCCAGATCTTCTTTTCCTACATACCCATGCTGCCCCTTTGTTTTTGTAAGTATTACATCATGAAAATCTGTGTGTTTGTCGAGAATTTTGACATCCTGAAAACCATATTTTATGAGAGTTTCCTGATCTTCTGTGTTTTGTACAAATACAGGAATCTTTTTTTCTAAATGTAGTGCAGCTTCTTTATCAAAATGATCTCTATGCAGATGCGTGATGATTACAGCATCTGGATGACATATTTCTTCTATCGGAACCGGAAGATCTACCAGTGGGTTATATTCCTCTGCACGGAGCAGGCTCGGAAATGGAGGATACGTTGCTTTTTGAGCAAATACCGGATCAATTAAAAATTTCAAACCAGCATAATCTATAAACAGTGTGGCATTTCTTATCTGTCTGACAACCATAATAAAAATCTCCTTGCATAATTCTCTTACATGTTGTAAAGTTTATTTACATACTGTTAAGATTTTAATATATCTGTCCGGCAGTGTACACTACAAAATCGTTATAATTCAAACATTTTTTAACACAATTTCTAAAACTGTAAGGAATTTTATAGCAGAGGAGAATTTATTGGACTCATTAAAAAAACGAAAAACAGACAGAAGAACTCTATATACGCGGAAAGTTATAAAAGAAGCTCTTCTGGAGCTGTTAAATGAAAAAAAATTTGATAAAATATCTGTATCCCAATTATGCCAACAGGCTGAAATCACCAGAACCACTTTTTATTCTCATTATAATAATATTTCTGAAGTACTGGACTCACTCCTTGATGACGCACTTGAAATAGCATCCGAACATACCAGTGCAGATGCTCCTCTTCCTGTATGCCAGCGTCTTACAGAGCTTCCAGAATATCGTGTTCTTTTCCTGGATGAAACATTATTCAGCTACATTATCCAGAAGATATATCATTATGAAAAACCTTTTCTTATCCCGAAACTGATACAGAATGCTTCTCTTTCTGAAAAAGAGGCGGAGCTATTGTTCTGCTTTCTTCTGAACGGTTCCTTCGCCGTTAATAAAAATATCGGTTGGGAAAGAAACGAATTATGGAACACATTTCAGAGTATCCTGATAAAATTTATTCACGGTGGACTGGATCGACTGTCTGGGAAATAAAAAAATAATATAAAAATATTGGTAGTATTAGGAGGAAATCTGCCGGAGATGATGAACTGTATCATAATCCTGAGATTCCCCTTATACATAAATCAGTTCGTGTTTGATAATATCCGTGACCCGGTCACGGATATTGTTGCAGTGGCGTACCCATTCCATAGGATTCTGTCTCTTCAGTTCCTCGGTTACTCCCTCCGCACTTCTTATCTGTTCTTCAATCAATTCATACCATTCCTGCGCCTGTTCATTCAGGTCTGCCAGGTAACTGTCCAGTTTTCCAGTCAGCAGAAGATAAGAATACATGCCTGATTTATAGTTTTTCATATAATCTTTCCGAAGCATTCCCCAGTACCCAATTGGTCTGGTTTCATCTGGCAAGTCTATCATTGGCAGGTAATAATCTCCTACCAATACATAATCTAATCCATTCCTGTCATCATGTAGTATTTTTCTCTGATCGCTCATGTCCTTCTCCTCCATCAAATCTTTCTCTGCTCTCTCAGATATGCTTCAAATATACTTCTCCGAATCAACACTTTCTTCCCAATTTTATATACCGCCCCGGCTTCATGTGCCATACGGACAACGGTGATGTTAGCATATAAATAGGACTAGTCAAAAAGAGAAAATTTACACCAGTGGTACAATAGAAAGAGGATGATTTGCAGACGAAGGAAGGCAAAAGAAAATGGCAAATAAAAAGAAACAGTTTGATCAAGAATTTAAACAAAATGTAGTCAATTATTGTTTAACACATCCAGATCTAAGTCGTAAAGAATGTGCGAAAAATTTAGGTATTGGAGAAAGTACTCTATATAGATGGAAGCAAGAAGCTAAAGCCAATAACAACCAGGCAACATTTACAGGTTCAGGAAATCTAACAGAGACCGAGCTTGAAAACAGGCGTTTAAAACGTGAATTAAAGGATACGCAAGATGCTCTTGAAATCCTAAAAAAAGCCCATCAAATCATGTAAAATGATTTGTATGGGCGCTTTTCATTTGCCAAGTCTTGTTTACATATCTATTTAATTCTATACTTCAATTATGGACACTACTTATCATTCAAACATTCCAATTGAAACTCTATCACTATTAGATTGTGATGTTCGAAACTTCGATTTCAATCACCCTATCAAGAATATCTTCTTCGATAATATTGAATACATTCGAAAATTAGATGCTTCCGGTAAAGCTCGTCCTTGTATTTTAGACAATGTAGAACGTTCATTACTTTGCCACACATGTTATCTTGGCTTTGATCAGTTTGAATGTCCCGATTGTGACAACTGGAATATCGTTCCTCATTCCTGTCATTCTAGATTTTGTAATGCCTGTGGTGTTAAATATGCCAAACAGCTTGCAGCCAAGGCTACTTCTTTTTGTCTTGACTGCCCTCATAGACACATCGTCTTTACTATTCCCGAAGAACTTAGAAACTGGTTCAGACAGGATCGTACTCGACTCAATCTATTGTTTGTTGCTTCTAGAAACACCATTTCCTTTCTCATCAATAAATCTCTTGCCGATAAACTCAAAAAGAAAAAGCTGTCTGATACCCACTATATATTCAAAGACATTCCTGTTCGTAATGAATTTGGCATGATTGCCACTCTACATACTTTTGGAAGAGACCTTAAATGGAATCCACATATTCATTGTCTTGTACCGGAACTCGTATATTCACTAAAAACAAACAAACTAAAGATGTTTCACCATTTCAATTTCTCTAGGCTTCGAAAAACATTTCATTATCAGCTGATACACCTCATCATTGAATCTGGTGGATTGAGTAAACTAGAAGAAAGAACAGACTCTATAAGAATCATCCCAAAGGTTTCTATGTCTATGCCAAATCTAAATCAACTGACAACGATTCAAATAATAGTAAAAATATTCAAGGCTGCGTAAACTACTTTATTCGCTATGCCGGAAGGCCTGCCATGGCTGAAAACAGAATCACAGAATATAATAAAGAATCAAAGACTGTCAGCTGGTTCTACAATGATCATAAGGATGAGAAAAGATATGATGTCACAGATAATGTGATTGCCTTCATAAACCGCCTTATTATACATATACCCGACTATCATTTCTTAACAACTCGATATTATGGATTCTATGCCAATGCATCTAAGAAAACATTGGACAAAGTTCATGCACTTCTTGGAATCAAAAAGAATAAGGATTATTCGCGTGAAACAAGAAAAAAGAAATTAAAAAACAAACTCAATAAATTCAAATACCGCCCACACTTGATTGATTCTTTCAACAGAGATCCAATTCAATGTAAATGTAAAGCCACAATGCAGTATACTTATACATATAATCCATTGGAGGACAAAAGAAATGACAGAACATACAGAAAAAGATGTATTGATGAAACGCACAAAATGCGGTTACGAAGAAGAAGTACCTAGATGGTTGATTGATGAATTATTTCCAAATGAACCTGAAGAAAACTATATGATGCACTGCCCTGAATGTGATCATAAAATGATTGTAAAAATAATTCAACAACTAAAGATGAATACAAAATGTTGGCTATTTCAATAGTCCTTTTTGTCGTTCCTGATAATTCATATCTTGTGATGTTTTAGCACTATTTCACATGTCGTATTTCTCTGTTCCGAAGCCAAAATCTTAATATATAAGAAAACCGTTGGGTAGTAATCCAACGGTTTTGTCTTTTATCACAATTACTCACGAATTTTAAAAATGTTCAACACACGTATTTAACGAAATTCACAAATGTTTATCTGTATATTTTAACGAAAATGAGAAATGTTTCATTGAAACATTACGGTGATTCCATTGTGACTTTCAAAAAGCCAATTTCATTAAGCCGTGTATCGCATCAAGAGAGCGCTAATTTCTTTCATTAAAAGTTTACTATTTTTCCTTTATTTATCATCACAAGAAGAAAAAAAGACTCACAGAAGTGAGCCATTTATTAAAATTGAGATTTAGGATTCTTTCCTTGAATAAAATCACGAATATCTGAACATAATTCATGAACATTATCTTCACCAAGATA
>ERZ1024483.382-NODE-382-length-11910-cov-10.228089_pt1 | contig 11910 bp, 12 predicted proteins | sample MGYA00520799_ERZ1024483 | MGnify/ENA primary metagenome ERZ1024483 (study PRJEB33242, sample SAMEA3444315) | Homo sapiens | biome: Host associated; feature: Gastrointestinal tract; material: Stool | place: Uganda | collected 2011-01-01 ...
GGTTGCAAAAGCAAGCGTTCCTGTCAGCAATCGCTTTACTAGCTTATTCATATTTTCTCTTTCTCCTTTCGATTTTGGGTAAAAAAATAGACGCTCATTTCTGAACGCCTTTGGTAAACTAATTTAACCTAACGGGTATCTTGTTTCTTTGTGATAAATGATATTTAAAATACGATTGTACGTATTGTCCGTAATTCCCGAAAAAGTAGTTGGTTTGCTAACAGCCTGCTAACACTCTAAAGGATATAACTGAATATTAGAGTTTATTAACAGAGCCATTTTGCAAGCCCTTTTCCTGCTTTTTTGGGTGTTAAACGTCCCTTACGGGATAATCGAACCACTGTATACTAACCGCCACAGGGAACTCCTAAGCGAAAGGTCGTAGGTTCGACTCCTATCTGGGACGCCATATTAAGTTAAAAATAGCGCTGAAATCGTTTGACTTCAACGCTTTTTTTGTATTCTCTTTTAATCAGAATAATACTTTTGATTTTTACTTTTAGGCTTGTCAGGAATTGTCAATTTTAGTTTACCTGTATCAACTAGTGGTTGAATATATTCTTTTGTCACAAAAGATATTGTTTTAATATCCAAATATTCAGCGATTTCTTTTCTTGATTTTGGTGACTTACAAAAACGTATTAAGTCAATATCTTCATTGTTGTTTGAGATGGTGATATGTTGATCATTATATAAAGTAACAACAAATTCATTTCTTTTGTTTTCAAATACAGGTTCAGGTAAATTATATTCCTTCATTTCTCTACGTATTGTTGGGATGCCAGAATATCTGTTTTCAGTTTTTAATAAAAATTCAGACATTGTAGCAAGTGCGGGATTTCTTAAATCGGGTCTAGCTTTGCCTAAATCAAAAATTGTCATTCTTCCGTATAGGCTTCCAGGACTATGTATTTCTAAGCGGTTTGTGAAGAAGCAAATTTGGATGGGGGTACCCTCCGTATAAATGCTGTAATCCCGATGAATTAACGCATTTAAAATGGCTTCTCTTATAGCATTGATAGGATATTCTGTTTTATCTTCCCTTTTACCATTGTTTGGATTGATGATTGTTTGAACTTTTATATTTCTTTTACAAAAAGCTATGGCTTCATCCAACATTTCTGATAAAGTGCCTTCAATTCTTTTGTTGTCTAGAAAACGTATTCCATCGCTAGTTATGTCGCCAATCGTTTCTCCTGGAACAACGATTGCGGTAATAGCTAATTGCGGTAATAGTCCTTGTGGATAGATTCCAAAATTTAAAACGGATGCTAGTGTGGGAATATTATTACGTGTGATTGATAGTAACTCATAAATTTGATTTTCAGATAGTTTGGAAAATCCTGGCCGATTTAATTTCATTTGTAGAATAAAATTATTGATGTCATTCTCCCTTAATAAAGAAAGAGTAGCTCGATCAATGGGCCTTTCATCATCGTGTACATGTGATTTAAAGGATTCGAAATTATAGATTTCATAATCTGTCATTGGTAAATCGGCATCTCCAACTCGCACATAAGAACCTTTGACTTTACCTGCACCAGCATAGTAACATGGGCGATTTGTGATATCGATAGAGGGAATTTCTGCACTACAAATATTGACGCCTTCATATTCAGTAATTGTAAAAATAGCGCGAATTTGAGGAATCATCTGATTGCATTGTTCGGTTACTTTTTTCTGTAGGTCTTGTAAATCATAGACACCTACTGGTTTAAAATTTTGTGTTTCATCTAATCCAAATACAATAATTCCACCACCATCTTGATTTGAGAAACTAGAAAGAGTGTCATATAAACGTTTTGGCGTTCCTCCATGAGCTGCTTTTACTTCGATAGTTTGTGATTCTGCTTGTGTGGTAATTATTTGTTTAATTAAATCATTTAATTCGATATTCAGCATTATTTTCCTCCTTTTTATATAGTTTATCTAAATTAATTATAGTAAATAAAATAAGTGAATTCAATAAAATTAGTTAAGTAGTTCACTTAAAACAAATAAAGATTGATTTAAAATAATCTAAATTCATTTAAATTACAATTTGAGTTAATTAAAATGAATTTAACTTAACAAAAAAGACTTTTAGTTAACTTATTTTTGTAGAGGAGTTAATAAAAATGATAAAACTAAAAATATTATACCTGCATCTTATTTGCATAGAGGGTTTTCCTTACTAAGCGAAAGGTCGTAGGTTCGACTCCTATCTGGGACATCATTTTTTTGAGTTTTAACAGGGGTTTTAATGGATTTTAGCCTATAAATGATTAAAGAGATTTGTCTGATGTGTGTTCATCATTCAAATCTCTTTTTGTTTTGTGATTAGCGAGAAGTGGGTTCCATATTAATTTCTTTGTATGAATTCTTGTGGATAAATTAGAATTTGTCATTCCTTCTTGTTCTTTTCAACAACACTAATTGTGCAAGCAAAACCTGTAATCATTGAAAGTGGTATTGCTCCATTCATTGCTTCGTTCATTCCAGCACCAAAGAAAAAAACAATCAACGCTACAATTACCATAAGAATGATTGAAATCATTGCCTCTCATAATATATCTCCATCAAGTCCAATTTTTAAATCAATTAATACAAAACATTTTAGTATTCTGTTGAAAAATACTAAAACGACTTTGAAATGTTCTTCGTCAAATGTTAGTCTAACTTGTCTACCAACAAACGTATAACTTTTACCAAGCTCGAGTAAGAATTGTTGTTAATGATCGATAATCTTATTCTCTAACTCTGCATTTGAATATAATGGTGATAGGGTAATTTTTGAATTGGCTAAATACTGTTTGGCCAATTGAGTCAGTTTTATAGATTATGACGGTATGAGTCATGCTAAATGCCAATGTTTTTACTTTTTTATTTTGCAGTAACCACTATATCCATGACCGATGTACTCAATGTTATTCATTTCCTTAATTTTTCTACGCACAGTACGAATGCTAATCCCAAGTTTTTCTGCTAGCTGTTTTGCTGAAATTTTGTTGTTTCTTTTTATCATTTCTAGAATCAAAGTATAAACATCATCTTGAGTGCCATTATAATTTAAATTTGGCATGATGACTGTAAATGATACTGTAAATGATATTGTAAAAAATGAAATTATGAGTTTGATGAAAAATAATCCTAGAATTACAATTACGGATATCGCAAAAGCCTTAAACATAAGTAGACCTACGGTAACACGTAAAATCAAAGAATTAAAAATTGATAATTATATTTATAGAATAGGTTCTGATAAAAAAGGATCATGGATAGTAAATGAAAGATGATTTTTAAGTATCTTGCGAATATATATGTTTCTTTTTTTAGAAAGAAGTGATAGCATTGACAAGAATTTGCTATCCTCATTGTGGTCATGAAACGGCAAAAAATTGTTTATGGAATTCCAAAAATGACTACTCAACTTCAAAAAGATATAGATAATCATAAAATTTATTTGGTACGTGGTAAAACGTTGCCACCTTCAAGTCGATATTGTTTTCATTGTCATAAAGATGTCTGTTATTCATTTTTACCTATTGATGAAACTTCTACTACTTCAGTTGAATCTGAAATGGGTGGTTTTATGAAGGATATCAAAAGATTGTTGTAAAAAAGATTAAAGATTGGTTTGTTGATTCTTATTCAGATTCTATTGGTACTTTAGAATGCGAAACAAGTATTGATTTAACTGAAAAGGAGTATAAGAAGTTTATCCATAATATATATCCTACATTAAAGAATGGAATGAAGACTATGATGATTTAGATATTTGTGATGAAACAACCTGGTCTATCATTATAAAAGCAATTAACAGTTTAGGTTTACCTGAGCTTCGATAAGCATTAGCACTTCAGCTAGTGCTTTTCTTTAATCAAGTGAGCAACATGATGTTCACACTATTAGAAATTAAAAGGATCATTCTATTACCGAAAATTTAATAATTTTTAAAAAGTGGGAATAGGATATGAGGTATATGTCGGCAAACTGTATAAAAAAGAAATCGACTTTGTTGCCAAGAAACGTGATACACAAATATATATTCAAGTAAGTGATAATATTTCGGATGAAAAAACATTTGAAAGAGAATACACACCATTACTTGCGATAAAAGATGCTTATCCTAAGATGATTATTGCTCGAACTAAACATCCAAACTATAGTTATGAAGGGATTGAAATTTACGATATAGTTGATTGGCTGTTACAGGCGTAAAAAGTCAAAAAATACAGTTGTCACTGCTTGTCATGTAACTGTATAGTGATTTGCTCATACACTTTTAATAATTAACGCAAAAGGTGATGCGAGGCGAAGAAAAGGCTTTAAAATTAAATGAGAAGTGTCCTCGTAGCACAGCTGGAGAATGCAATCGCCTCCTAAGCGAAAGGTCGTAGGTTTGACTCCAATCTGGGACGCCAATTCAAACGAAGAGAGATAATTTCACATATGTGCTCTCATTCCATATTTTAGATTAATAATTAAGTGTTTTATTCTTCATTTAAAAAATGTTGTAATTCTTCTTTGCCTGCTAATACTGTTTAGTATTTACTCGAAAATATTTGATTCATGTAGATTCCTTAATCATAGATACTGTTAAGAAATTTTCTCCTTAATGTATTCTCATTTCCCTTATTTTTGATTGCATTATAAGGGAATCGAAGAGGCGGTAAGGGAATGAGAAACTTTAATTATTCTAAAATTAAAAATCAAAAGTGGGACTCTGATATTCTTGGATTAATTGCTGCTATATCTTATGGAAATCGTAACTGAGGAGCTATTAGCGTGGTCGGAACGTTTCAATTTGGTAAATGTGAATACATTTAATGGTCTTGCCACACATGTTAGTAAAACAGTGAAACAATCTAATCGCGTGATTGTAAAAGGATCTCTGTATGATTGTATGATAAAATATACGATTCCTTGTAAGTGTAAGTATTGTGAAGAAATGTCTGAATATGATGTTGAATATCCTCAATATGAGATTACTGCAACAAGTGTTAGACAGGATGTGGAGTATATTCCAAAATCTCAAGAGGTTTAAAAAAAGGCTGCAACGATTTTGTCGTCACAGCTTTTATTCATGCCTTAAAGCTTCAATTGGATCAAGATTTGCAGCTTTATAGCTAGGTAGTAATCCAAAAATTATACCAATTGCCATAGAGAATAATACGGATAATATCATAGCCGGAATACTAATGGATACAGGGGTACCATTGAATACTGATATTAATTTAGCTAAACCAATACCTGTTAATACACCTACAATACCTCCAATAGAAGTCAGTACTACGGCTTCCGTTAAGAATTGGAATAGAATGGCTTTTTTCTTAGCACCAATCGCTTTTTTTAGACCAATTTCTTTCGTTCTTTCGGTTACTGTTACAAGCATGATGTTCATAACACCAATACCACCGACTAGTAAGGAAATACCGGCAATCCAAATCAACATGGCATTTGTGGATTTCGAAAGATTTTGAATATCCTTTGCCTGCTTCAATAAATCTTGTGCTTTATATTGAACACTTGAAGAAGAAACATATGTATTTAAGATATTCGCTGCTTCTTTTCCAACACTTGTCATATTCGAAGTGGCATCCACCTTCAGTAATGCGTTTTGCGGTTCATCGAATTGATAGAAGATTGGCCAAGATTCACTTGGAACATAGACTTTAGAACCCGTGGACTGATTGTATGTATAATAATCATCAATGCTTTCCATTGTAGGCTCAAAAGTTTCTTTATTGGCACATACACCAACGATTGTGAATGGTGTTGAAGAAATCTCAATCGTTTTACCAATTGGATTTTCTTCACCAAATAGAAGCTTTGCGCTTGTTTCATCTAAAACGGCAACTTGTCTAAATTTTTTATTGTCATCTTCTGTAATGCCTCTTCCTTGTTTAATGGTTAATCCAGCAATTGAGAAGTAGTCTTGATTTATGCCCATAATATATCCACCATCTAAAGAAGTGTTATTACGAAATATGGCTTGATAACTTTGTCTTGAACGATAAAGCGTAACACCTTGGACATGATCGATATTTTTTAAAGATTCAAGTGTATCTTTTGAAACGGTAGGTACACCATTTGGAATTCCTGCATCAAAAGAATATTCCCAATCCTCTTGATACAAAGCTACTTTTACCGTGTTATTTCCGGAACCAATTAAATTCTTTTCAATCTGATCGTTTGTACCTTTAATTGTAGAAACAATCGCAATGATGGAGGCAATGCCAATGATGATTCCAAGCATTGTTAAGAATGATCGCATCTTATGGGCAAAAATGCCTCGAAAGGATAATCTTATATTTTCAATCATGATGCATCCTCCGACATATTCTTTGTCTTTACGCCTTCTTTGGCATTTTTACTATACGCAAACGCAATATAATCCGTATCTGAAAGTCCCTCTTTGATTTCGACGGTATCACCCCAGACAATCTTTCCAACTGTTACATATTGCTTCTTCAATCTTCCATGATTGTCTTTAAGAACATAATATTTATTTCCTTCTTGTTTGACATACGCTTTTGAAAGCCAAATCGAACTCGTTGTATCTGTATTCGAATTGAATGTTAATTCTAAATATTCACCAACCGCAATATTTGAGGCATCTTTGGCATAAGCTTCAAAACCATAGTAACTCACATTTGGATTTCCCGAACCATTGTAGTTGCTGCTAGAAGAAGGGACTGTATCTATACTTTGAATCTTCGCATCAAATGTTTCACCATTTGTCCAACAATACGCTGAAATGGTATCACCAACTTTGACTTGACTTAACATCAATTCACTAATGCTTCCTTTAATATAAGTTCCTTGGCCTGTCGCCACTTCTAAAAAGGCACTGCCATCTTGAGGTGGGTTTGATAGATCTTTTACATTACGCACAATACCACTGCGCTTTGCACGAACAACACCATCGTTTAATAAAGCTTTATTTTCATTTAATGTAAGCTTGGCTTTTCTTAAATCTAAATCTAATGTCTTCAATTCCTGCTTTTTATCCCGAATCGCTTTCGCAAGTTCTATTTCTGTATAACCCGATGTATTTTCTTGACTTGAATTTTGTTCTACATCGATATACTTTTGTTCTTCTTTTGTATGTGAAAGAACAGAATACATATCGCCGGCATTCATAGATTGTTTAGCGGCAAATTTATCACAACGAACAAGCCAAGAAGAATCGAGGTCACCATCATTTGTATAAAGATCAAAACGTAAATATGCATTTAAATTCGTGTTGTCTAAAAATAATTTTCCGTACACAAATCCCTGGTCTTCACTTAACTTGAATACATAAGGATTCTTTTTTGTTCCAACTGTAGAAATGTCTTCAGTTGGAATCTTTTGTTTATCACTATAATACTCTACAACATCTTTTGTATCATACACATTGTTTGAACCATCCGTATATGTATATTCAATCCAATACCAACATGTATGATCCGATGTTTTTTTAATTCTTTCTTCTTTCCATGTATTCGCATCTTCCTTAGGTCCTTTTTGAGGTATTTCACTTTCTGTAACTGCATAATAGATCTTATAGTCTGTAAAATTCTTTTCAGCTTGGGATAAAGAAAGAATATAAGGATATAAGCCATTTTTATCTTTATTTGGAACATCTGGTAATGGAGCTGGAGTAGGATCGGGTATATCTGGCTCAGGCGTTACATCTGGAACCGGTGTTGTATTGAGTAATTTTTTTAACTCGTGATTGGCAAGTGTAATCGCATTTTGTGCTTTTTCCACTTCCAATTGACTTGTATTTACTGCACTTTGAAGTGTCGTTAAGTCATAAGATAATAATGGATCTCCTACACTCACTTGTTGGCCTTCTTTGACAAAGACTTGTGTAATGGTTTTAGAAGAATCATATAAAACCGATTGTGTATCACTATTGGATACAAGCCCTGTTGAAGTGGCTGGATTATCCCAATAGCCTGTATTTAAACTGGATACAGAATGAACATCAATCGTATTGGATGAGCTTAAGTACAACTTGATTCCAACCAAGGCAAATGCACATACAGAAGTAATAATAATTCCTTTTTTTATAGAAGGCTTCATAGGACATCTCCTTGTTTATTTTCGATGATCTCCCCATCAATGATATGAAGAATCTTTTTGGCATGACTTGCCACACTGGCATCATGTGTAATCATAATGATTGTCACACCTTCAGCATTTAAAGCTTTAAACAATTCCATCACTTGTTTTCCACTCGCCTGATCAAGAGCTCCAGTTGGCTCATCGGCAAGTAGAATTCTAGGATTATTGATAAGGGCACGGGCAATCGCAACACGCTGTTTTTGTCCACCTGATAATTGACTAGGCTTAAATGTTGTACGATCGGCTAAACCGACTTTACTTAACGCAACATTAGCCCTATGATTTCTTGTCTCTTTATCAACACCTGCATAAATTAAGGGTAAAGCTACATTTTCTTGAGCGGTTTCAGAACTTAATAAATTGAAGTTTTGAAAGACAAAACCAATTTTATTTAATCTTAAATCACTTAACGCATCATCATTCATTTCAGAAATATCTTCATCTTCAAATAGATAGGTTCCTTTGGGAGCTCGATCTAAACATCCAATGATATTCATAAGTGTTGTTTTACCTGAGCCACTTGGTCCCATAATCGCAACATAGTCGCCTTGTACGACTTCAAGGCTAACATCTTTTAAGACAGGAACAATCAATGGTTCTTTTCCATAATTTTTATAAACGTTTTTAAGATTAAGAAGCATTCGCATCACCATCCGTTTCCGTTTGGTATTCAGTCGTTGTTTTCATACCTTCCTTATATGTATCATCAGCCCATGCGATATAGTCATCTTCGCTTAGTCCTGACTTGATTTTTGTGGTAAATGTTTCTTCATCTGTTTTACCAAGTTCTACTTGTCTTTTCTTTAATTTACCACGTTCAGATACCCATACATAGGAATTGCCATTTTCGTCTGAAACAATAAAACTAGCATCCAACCAAATTCCTTTTTTCTTTGTGGATTGACCATTATCCACTTCAATATAGACGTGTTGTCCTAGTTTTAAGCCTTTATTATTGTCTAAAGTGACATAGAAAGGATATTTTGATGCAGATTCATTCGAATCATTACCATAAGAGTTATTGTTCGAATTGGATTGAGGATCTGTTTCTACTTTTGTGACAGTTCCTTTATAGATTTGATCTTCATTGATACGACTTCTGACAATGACATTTGTTCCTTCAGAAATAGAACCCATTTCACTAATGGAACCCTTTATTCTAAAATCAGAAGTTTGTGTGATGGACACCAATGGCTTTTGGTTTCCATTTTCATCTGTTCCACCATCTCTATTGACTTCTTTGATGATTCCATCAATTGTTGAAAGAACAGTGGAATTTTCGATTTGTTTGTTCAACTGATCAATTTCTGTTTGTGTGGCTTTGATTGTATTTTGAGCCTGGCGAATCGCATAACTAGCATCATTGATTCGAGCCTGAATCTCCACTTTATCTGCACCTTTGTTTAGTTCTGCTTTATAATCTTCGATTGTATTATTTTGAGCAGCAATTTCATTATTTTGCGCTTCAATATCCAGTTTCTTTTGTGCTATGGAATTGGATGCTTCTGTTGTATCATAAGAAAATAATTTGTCACCTTTTCTTACTCTTTGACCAGCTTCTACATAGATGTCAGTAATAGATTTATTTCCATCTTGATTAATATCTACGGTTTCACTAGATTCTACTACACCTGAATACCGGTTCTCGGTGTAGGAAGAACCTATAATTGTAGATACTTTTTGAACATAGATATTTCCATTATTAGATCCTTTTGGAAATAAGAAATAGATGCCGATAACGGCAATTAAAATGCATGTTGAGATTAAAATTATAATTTTAGTCTTTTTCTTCATAGTATTCTCCTGAAATTTATCGTTATATATTCAGTATATCAAATAGTATTGTAGAAAAGTCCTTAAAAATCCTTAATTTATGGTATACTTTAAAGGTTGTTAAAAAGAGAGGGATATTAACAAATGAATTCACTGAAACCAATGTTACTTTCATCATTGAAAAGCTATGATAAGTCTCAGTTTGTCAAAGACGTAACAGCTGGGATTATTGTAGCTATTATTGCACTACCATTATCGATTGCATTGGCACTTGCTTCTGGTGTTGGACCGGAAGCCGGAATCTTTACTGCTATTGTTGCAGGATTTGTCATTTCAGCATTAGGTGGAAGTAGCGTCCAAATCGCAGGGCCGACCGCAGCATTTGCGACTATTGTTGCCGGCATTGTTGCACATGATGGAATGGATGGACTTATTGTCGCAACCATTCTTGCAGGTATCTTTTTGATTTTGATGGGACTATGTCATTTTGGAAGTCTAATCAAGTTTATTCCATTCACGATCACAACAGGTTTTACTTCTGGTATTGCCGTTACGATTGTGATTGGACAATTAAAGGATTTCTTTGAATTGACCTATCCTACTGGAGTCAGACCTATTGAGACGGTTGAAAAATTTGAGGCCGTAGTAAATAATTTTTCTACAATCAATATGGATGCTGTGATTGTAGGTGTGGTATCTTTAGCTATCTTGATTATTGCACCATGTATCTTTAAAAGAATTCCTGGATCACTATTAGCTGTTATTGCCGGAATAGCGATGGTTCAATTATTACCATTAAAAGTAAATACAATTGGAAATCTTTATACAATCAGTAATGCATTACCATCTTTACATTTTCCAAGTTTATCATTAAACATGATTCAAAATGCACTGCCAAATGCACTGACTATAGCTGTATTAGCTGCCATTGAATCATTACTTTCTTGTGTGGTTGCGGATGGTATGATCAACGGAAAACACCGTTCGGATATGGAACTTGTTGCGCAAGGTGCTGGAAATATCGCATCCGCTTTATTTGGAGGAATTCCTGCCACAGGTGCAATCGCCAGAACGGCTGCCAATATTAAAAATGGTGGAAGAACACCGATTGCCGGTATGGTGCATTCCATCACATTGGTGATTGTATTAGTTGTGTTAATGCCATATGCCGGCATGATTCCGATGCCTACAATTGCGGCAATTCTATTTATTGTCGCATACAATATGTGTCAATGGCGTACGTTTGTGAATCTAGTTAAAACAGCGCCTAAGAGTGATATTATTGTGCTTGTCACTTCATTTGTGCTAACTGTCATCTTTGATTTAGTTGTAGCCATTGAAGTGGGTATGGTACTTGCATGTTTGTTATTTATTAAACGTATGAGTGAAGAAACAAAAGTTAATGGATGGACATATGTAGATGATGATACACCAGATGTAGATGAACAACTTCAAAAGCTTCCACTTCAGATTCGTGTTTATGAGATTTCAGGACCATTATTCTTTGGTGCTGCTAGTGTAATTGAAGAAATTGCCGTCAAAGATTTTACAAAGTGTCTAGTTCTTCGTATGCGCAGTGTTCCTGCATTAGACAGTACGGCATTAAATGCATTAAAGGATTTGGTTCAAGTCTGTGAATCAAAAGGTATCACGATTGTATTCTCACATGTGAATAATCAACCAATGAAGGTCATGGAAAAGGCCGGATTTATTGAATTGGTTGGTAAAGAAAATTTCCAGCTTAATATCAGTGCTGCACTTGATCGCGCGGAAGAAATTATTCATAAATAAACAATTTCATCATTTCACATACAAATTCATTGTCATTGATCTTTTGATCCACAGGATAGTACTTTTCAATAGCTTCACGTGTAATTGTGTAGCTGCTTCCACTAAAATTAAATGTGATCGTTTCAAGATTATTAATCAATTTGAATAAAGAAACGGAATTATATATTAGAGCTTTATGTATATATAAGTTTTCGTTGTTGTACCAATCTGTACAATTATAGTTTATTGTAAGTCCATAGTTTTCAGAAT
>ERZ1024483.383-NODE-383-length-11910-cov-5.382792_pt1 | contig 11910 bp, 5 predicted proteins | sample MGYA00520799_ERZ1024483 | MGnify/ENA primary metagenome ERZ1024483 (study PRJEB33242, sample SAMEA3444315) | Homo sapiens | biome: Host associated; feature: Gastrointestinal tract; material: Stool | place: Uganda | collected 2011-01-01 ...
CCCGAATGCTCCACCTCCCTGAAGGCCATCGCCCGCGAGCGGTGGATGAACGGCGCCGCCGAGCGCATTGCGACCGAAACCGGCGTGTGCGCCAAGCTGATGGGCATCGTTGGCGGCACACCTGTCGTCAACAAGCCGCACTGGGGGCGCAAATGTGCCCTGGCCAACATGATGCCAGCCGTCAGTGCCGACGACCCCGTGCTCACGCTGCAGGGCAAGGCTTACCTCGACTTTCCCGTCAACCGCACCGAACTGCACCCCGACTACCACAACAATGCGGCCGAGCTGCACAAAATAATGAGCACCATCGACACCGTGCGCCACAACCCCAACGTGAGCATCACCTCTATCAGCATTCACGGCTATGCCTCGCCCGAGGGGTCGTGGACCAACAATGCGCGTCTGGCACAGGGGCGTGCTGCCACGCTCAAGGAGTATGTGCGCAACCAGTACGACATACCGGCCAAAACGTATCATGTAGACTTCACCCCCGAGGACTGGGCAGGGCTCGACACCTTTATCGTGCGCAGCAACATGGCCGACAAGCAGGCTTTGCTCGGCATTGTGCGTGCCGACATGGACCCCGACGCCAAAGATGCCCAGCTCAAGCAGCGCTACCCCGAGGCTTACAGCATTCTGCTCAACGCATGCTACCCCTACCTGCGCCACTCCGACTATGAGGTGAAGTACAAAATACGCCCCATGAGCGACCGCGAGGCCGCTGCCCTCATCAGCACAGAGCCAAGGTTGCTCTCGCTCACCAAAATGTACCGCATTGCGGCCCTTTACGAACCGGGCAGCGACCAGTACAACGAGGTGATTGAAACCGCTGCCAACATTTATCCCGCCGATGCCGAGGCCAACCTCAATGCCGCAAGCGTGGCATTGCGCCAGGCCGACATCACACGCGCCGGGAGCTACCTCAAGCGTGCCGGCCAAACGCCAGCCGCCATCAATGCCCGCGGCGTGCTGGCCCTGCCTCAAGGCCATTTGGCACAGGCTCAACAACTCTTTGAGCAGGCTGCCGCCAACGGCTCCGACGAGGCCAAACGCAACTTGGCGCTCATTACAGCCGCCAATTAAGCACTCTATATAAACTTTACATACATAAACTTATGAAAAAGATTTATTTACCTTTAGCTCTCGCTGCCACCCTTGCATTAGGTGCTTGCAGCAGCGACAATGTAGTAGACAATGACGGGTCAAAACCCATCGACCTGAGCAAGGGAGGCTTTGTCAAGATGAGCCTCAACCTGCCTACCGACAACAACCGCGGCAGCCGCGCCGAACTCAACGACGGTTTGGCCAGCGAGTACGGCATCAAAAATGCTTACCTCGTGCTCTTTGAGGGAAAAGATGAACACAACAAAGAGAATGAAGCCACGTTCAAAGGTGCCTACGAACTCAACAGCAGTGACTTTGAGAATGTGGGCGACACCCCAAACCACGTGACACTTACAAAGCGTATTGCCTTTGCCAACGACACGAAGCCCCAAAGCGGCAGAAAGCTTTTCGCTTTGGTTGTGCTCAACAACAATGGTTTGTTTACCGTCGATGCCACCAAACACGAACTGACTTTTGCCTCTAATGTAACACCTGGAGAGTACGCCACAATTGCAAACTTTGCCAACTTCTCGAAGGCCATTGCCAGCACAAATGCCAAAGGTGAGACACCCTTTGCCGCTGACGTAACTAACAACGGCATCTTCATGACCAATGCCCCGCTCTGCACCAAACCAGGCGGCAGTGCCGACCCCACGGACGCCGAAATCAAGACATTGGCCGACGTGACCAGCAACATCTACACCACCGAGGCCGAGGCCAAGTCGAAGCCCGCTGCCGAGATTTATGTGGAGCGTGCCGTAGCCAAGGTGACTGTACAAAGCAATAATGGCACACTCGAGGCTAACAAGGATAAAGCTGCCAGCAAGATAAGCTACACGCTGAACAGCTGGGTGGTGGACAACACCAACAAGAAGAGCTACATCGTGCGCCAGTATGACATGAATTGGAACAAAATCAACTCCGACAAGGCTACAGCAACAGGCGCCAGCAAGTACCGCTTTGTGTGGGACACACCAGTGAACCCCAACGCTACCAACAAGCTTTACCGCACGGCATTTGCCCAAGACCCCGAATACAATACCACCACTGCTGCTACCAACTACAACCAAATGGCCAGCAACACCAGCATGACGATGAGCACAGACTTTGGCGACGGACACCCGCAGTATTGCAACGAGAACACCTTCAAGGTAACGGCTCAAAATCAAGACCAAACTACCCGCGTGGTACTTGGTGTTAAAATGTCTGCACCTGGCACAACCACCTATGATGCCGACCTCTATACCGTCAACGGCAACAAGGAGGTTGTTTACACCAAAGCCACTCTGGCCGAACGTCTCAAGAACATTCTGCTTAAGGAGTCTAACGTGAAGAAATGGACTGATGATCACAAAATAGAACCTTCATTCGACATCACCTTCAGCACCACTACGGCTGGTGCAACTACCATTGCAACGGCAACCTTCAAGGGCAAGACCGCAGCTGGTGCTACGGAAGAGACATACTCAACTCCATTTACTACCAACTTCAACACGGCTCTGCCCAACATCGTTCGCTACAAGGGCGGCGTGGCATACTATGCCGTGCGCATCAAGCACTTTGGCGACACCGACACACCTTGGAATGTAAGCGGACAGGGCGTGACAGCCGGCAGCAACAGTTATATCTATAACACTACAAGCACTAGCAGCGATAACTGGTTCCTTGGCCGCTACGGCGTGGTGCGCAACAACTGGTACGACATCAGCGTGAACAAGATTCAGACACTTGGCGATGCCACCATACCCGCGCTCTCTAACACCCCCGACGATGTGCTTGAAGACTATATCTCTGTAAGCATCAACGTACTCTCATGGAGCAAGCATTCTCAAAGTGCTGACCTCTAATTTATAACCTTACCATTGGGGGCTCACCATACAGCCCACGGCTCATGGCGAGCCCCCAATGCTTTTTTCATACTCACACACCACGCCCTGCCGCTGGGCGCATGGCAAAATACAGCGGGATATTGCCTCTTGCAGCCACACTATTACACAATGCGCTGCCACCAATACCGACACTACACGCCGCCAACCGTGCGGCCACAGCATACATACCACACACTCTCCACACCAAATTGAGATGACACACCTACTCAGCAAAGCCCTCATCGTGCTGGCCACCGCAGCAGGTCTGGCCTCATGTGCCGACATGAAGGAAGACCTGCCCCCCTGTCCGCAAGGGCTTGACATACACTTCAAATACAACTACAACCTGCAGCGCGCCGACATGTTTACCGACCACGTGGGGGCCGTGAGCGTTTATCTGTTCGATGCCAACGGCCACTACCTCGAACAGCGCACCGTGCAGAACACCGCTGCTGCACAGCCGCTCAAGAGCAAGGACTTCTGCGTACACTTCGACATAGCTCCCGGCACTTACCAATATCAGGCTGTAGCCTTTCAGCGGCCCTATGCCGAATGCCAGGCCACAGCGGGCGCACGCTTCAAGGTGTCGGCACCACAGTCGGCCAGCGACAATCTGCAAACGTTGCGCATTGCCCTGCCCGCCAAGCCTATAGGCGGGGTGGCCGACACCATGATGGTTGACAACGCTGCCCTGCCACTCGACACGCTGTGGGTGGGACAGTCGGCCCGCCCCGTCACGGTGAGCTACAACGACAAGCTTGCCACACAGACCGACACCTGCTCATTGGTGCGCGACACAAAGCAGATTAACATCACGCTGCGCGACCTCGACAATCCGGCCGACCTCGATGTGAACGACTTTACGTTTACCATCACCGACCGCAACGCCGCGGTGGACGGCTACAACACGGTGGACGAGCGTACCACGCTCCGCTACACGCCATACGCCACGTGGAACACCACCGACCCCATCAACACTGCCTCCGCCACTACCTACCCAAACACTAACAATGCACAGGCTCCCGGCCGCATGGCACACGCCGATTTCATGACCTCGCGCATCATTTACCACAGCGGCGCCGACGCCGCACACAACGCGCAGCTCGTCATTTACAACAAAAGGACGCAGCAAAACGTGGTGCGCATCGACCTGGCCGACTTTCTGCAACGCCTGCGCTCGTCGGCCGAACGTAACTACACGGCACAGGAGTTCCTCGACCGCGGCTACGACTACCGTCTGTCGTTCTACCTCAAGGGCGGCAGCTGGAGCTATGCAAGCATCGAAATTGGCGTTCTCTCATGGGCTGTGCGCATTCAGAACGAGGACATTTAGCCCCCTCTACTACCCACATCATTTCACCTGACAAATGAAACTGCGATTACTGACATATCACCTCACATTGCTCTGCACCGCCTGGCTGCTCCTGTCGGCCTGCCACGACGACACTGCCGGGCCCGCCACCCCGGTGGTGGGGCCCAACACCTATGTGCGTATGCAAGTGCAAGTGGCGTCAGGACGCAAGCAGCGCGCCACTGCTGACAAAGAGGAGGGGCTGCCACGCGAAAACAGCATCGGCCAAATCACCATCATACTCTTCAAGGGGGCTGAGGGCGGCATCAATGCGACCAATGCCGACAAGGTGACCGTGCGAGCCTTTTGTTGGGACGTGCAGCCGCTTGCCACCACGGCCGGCGGCACCATCACCACCTACACCACCGGCAGCCGGTTGTTGCCTGCCAACATGGAGTATGGCACATACAACGTGCTGGTGGTGGCCAATGCCAACTATGCCGCATTCGATGGCCACACTCTGGCCGAGGTACGCACACAAATATACAACGGCACACCCTGGGCCAACAACATCTATGCCGACCAAAGCACCGCCTGGCCCGAACGCCAATCGGACTTTGTCATGACATCGGCCGCCGACGCACAAATAATAGTGGGCACGGGCAGCACCCATGCCGGCACGGCCAACGACGCCTTTACCACCACCAGCGGCCAGCCCATCGACCTCGATCGCCTGGCCGCCCGCATTGATTTTGTGCCCGATGCGGCCTATCTCAAGACGGCGGCCGACGGCACCATCTACTACGAATATCCCGTTACCGATGCCGACGGCTCTCCCACCACCAGCAAGTTCCGCCTCAAGTTTGTAGTGCCCTACAACATCACGCAGCAAAGCACCTTGTTCGAGCAGAGCATGGCGGCCGACGCCACCACACAGGCACCCACGGGCGGCGTCATCTACCTTGGCGGCGAGAACACCGAAAGCGGCACACCATGCTATGTGGCCGACCCGCTCACACTGCACAAGGGCAACCCGGCCACCACGGCCGACGCCTACAACGCTTTCTACGTAGCGCTGAACCGCTACAATGCCTTGCCGCAGAACGGCGTCCAGCTGCGCACCATATACCCAGTGCGGCAGGGCAACCACACCAATCCCGACGATGCTGCCAACCCCTACTACATAGTGGCCTACACCGCCGAGAACACGCTCAGCGTGGCCTTGCAGCAAAGCAACGATGTCAGGGCCTACGCCACGGGGCTGCGCTTCTTCGGCACCTACTTGCCTAACGGCGAGGAGAGCAAGGCTTACGACCGTGCCTACGACTTTGACATTCGCCACCGTTCATCAGACACGGCGTCCAAGCCCAACCTGGCCCTGCCCCTGGCCTACGGCATCGTGCGCAACAACATCTACCGCGTGCGCATCAAGAGCATTACCCGCACCCCCGACAACTTCAACATCACGCTGCAAATACGTGTGGTGCCATGGCAACGCTACGAACACGGCGAGGTTATTATGTAATTATAATTATCACAATGCTGCTATACGAAGATATTACATATGATATAAGAAGGGCCATATTCAATGTCTACAACTATTGGGGCCCAGGTTTATTAGAGCAAATCTATGAGGAGTCATTAACCATAGAACTTGAAATGATGGGTCACAAAGTTGAGAGACAAGTTGATATGTCTTTAACATACAAAGAGAAAGCACTTAGTTGCAAGTTCCGTGCAGATTTGGTAGTTGACGATTTGATTATAATCGAATTGAAGTCTGTTGACGAATTGCATCCTATACACTTTAAGCAATTACAGACCTACCTAAGATTGACGAACAAGCGCTTAGGACTCTTAGTAAACTTCAACTGTGTTGATATCCAACATAACATCAAGCGTGTGATAGTAGGTTGAGTGTGTCCACTTCGCTACTTGGCTGTTATGCACTGTTTTGGCTCACGGATCACACTGATAGCACGGATTTACCGCAATGCGGCTCTCAAACCGCGGAGGTAACGGATCTAACGGATTTTGTGAGCATTGCATGCTCACTTCGCCACCTGCCCGTTACGAGCCCGTAGCCAAACACGCAAACTAAGATTATGCAATAATTAAGCCAAAGCTGCAGAGTGAGCATGCAATGCTCACAAAATAAAAGGGTGTCCACTTCGCTACTTGGCTGTTAGGCACTCACTGATATTATAGTTTTGGCTCACGGATCACACCGATCGCACCGATTTACTGCCACGTGGCTTTCGCACCACTGAGGTGACGGATCTAACGGATTTTGTGAGCATTGCATGCTCACTTCGCCACTTGCCCGTTACGAGTCCGCTGCCATACACGCAAACTAAGATTATGCAACAATTAAGCCAAAGCTGCAGAGTGAGCATGCAATGCTCACAAATCCGTTATATCCGTCACCTCCGTGGTGCGATAACACGCGACTACTAATCCGTGTAATCAGTGCGATCCGTGAGCCATAACAACATCGTTACGGACAAACTGCAAACACACTACGAAATTCTACAACGAATACACAATCAATAGCATTCAACGCAAATACACAAGCCCAATGAAACACCTGCTCAGCATACTATTATTGTCAATCATACTGGCGGCCTGCAGCAGCGACCCCATAGCGCCCCCTGCTACCGACGGCACACCCATCACACTGTCTCTGCGCATTGCCACACAAAGCAAAGACACACAAAGCAAAGACGCCCAAAGCAAGGCCAGCGCATCACCCACATTAGGCTGGAACTACGAGCAAGGCGACGAACTCATCGAGGATTGGGTGGTCATCATGGTCAACGACGCCGACCGCACCATCGAACAGGTGTTCACACCCGCCACCAACCCCAATAACGTTGAGGCCGACAATGTGGCCACCAATCTGCAAACCACCGCCTCAAACAAGACATTCTACTCCTTTGCCAACATATCCCTGGCGCAACTCGAGCAAGCCACCGGACACACATTTGCCAAGGGCGGCACCATGCCCGACATAGCCTCAGCCACCTGGCACATCAGCGGCAACGGCTTCAACCCCAAAGCCACCGATGCCACCACGGGCCGCGCACAAGGCATACCCATGACAGGCATTTGCCACATGAGCCTTACCAACAAGGATAACGAAACAACCAAGACACTCTACGTGGTGCGCATGCTGGCCAAACTGCAGTTCAACATTACCAACAAAACCGGCGACAAGATCACCCTCAACACCATCAGCATCGACCGCCTCAGCGCCAATCCGGCCTCCAGCGGCGTGCAAAACGTCATGCTGTTCCCCTCGGCCACACCCACCGATGCCAACACGCAAGTGGTGCAACAGCCGCGCCTCAACGGCACACAGCCACAGCAGGTATACAATCTGGCGCTGAACAAAGCCGTGGCCAATGGCGCAAGCATCACGCACACACTTTACGTAAACGAGTGCACCACCCCCGCCAACTCCTTTGGCCAATTCATGCTCACCGTGGGACTCACCATGGCCGACGGCACCACCACACAGCAACGTTACAGCGTGGTGAGCAACGACAATGGCAACTGGCACTTCATTGCCCGCAACGACTGGCGCATCATACCCATCACCCTGCAAAACATCAAGCTCGACCTCATACCGCTCGACTTTCCCGCCATAGGCGTGCTGCCCTGCTCGGTCAAGGAGGCCGACGGCACATTCACCTGCACCTTCAACGCCGGCGGCGAATTCCGCCTCACCCCCAAGGTCACACGTTTTGACAATGGTGCGGCCGTGCCCGATGCCGACTGGACATTCAGCCGCTTCAGCACCGACACCTATCCTGCCGCACCACCAACCGGCTTCTATGCCACAGCCCCCTCATGGTTCGCCCGTGGCGGCTACATCACCGGCACCTTTGGCACAGCCACCGGCCAAGCCTACCACACACTTTACCTCACCCACAACGCCACGGGGCGCACCCTTGTATGCCGTGTGCGCATTGTGCGTCCATAATAATATCATTGTATCGTTGCCAAACTATCATGACAAAGCATCTCACCATACGTCTGTCATTACTATTGTTGTTATTATTCCACACCGCCACAACCCGCGCCTTGAGCGTGACGGCCGTGGCCGATGCCGACGTGGCGCATGCCTACCTCAACAATGTGGCATCTGGCTCTATAGCCGAAACTAAGACTGACGTGACGGCCATCAAACTCAGCAAATACTATACCAAGATACTGGCCGATTTAGGACTGACAGAGAACGCCTCAGGGCAGTCGCTCTACATACGTTGGTACATCGAAAATGCCGACGGCACCTTGGCCAACATCGACGGCAAACTCACACCGGCCACCACCGACAAGGGGCACATTACCGACACGCAGTGCCTTTATTGGTGCAGCACGCTCACCACCACGCCTTTTGCCTCGGCCAACAAAGCCTCCATTCTCGACCTCAACTACAAGAATGCCGGCACTGTGGGCCAAAAGGTGGTGGCACTCATTGCCAAAATTGACGGCACCACCCCCCTCACCACTGCCAACGGTGCCGTAACGGCCGAACCCGCCAAGTTCCAGCTCAAATACAGTTTCAGACTGGTGGACCAGACTAATGCCCGAGCCTGCTATATCACAACCGACGCCTCGCACTTAACGGCAAACCAAGCCTATTTCACTTGCAGTAAGAATGCCACGAACTTTGAGATAACAGCCGATGGCGGGTACGATAAATTCTCACGCCTGTATCTGGTAGACCGCGCCACAGGACAGATGATAGAAAACAGCCAAGACTACATAGCACCTGTCAACACCTTATGGCCTGTATTGGGGGCATTTTACAAAACGCCACAAGGCCAAACATTCTACTCACGCACTTCAGCTACTACTAACCCACAAAGTTTGCGTATCACCCTGCCAGCAGGCAAAACGCCCAGCGACATCAAAGTGGTGCGTCTCTATAGCGACAATAACACCGGCCTGGTAGCTGGTAATCTTGTCAATGTCAACACCAAATACCCCGACTACTTTGTAGCACAAGACCCCGTGGCATGGACGTCGGTGACAGAATATACTTACAAGCCTTACACTTTCCAACACTCCTCGGGCTATGCCTACAACTATGCCCCCGAAGGACTGAAAGACGGCCGCCAACAAGTGGCGCAATGGACCTACCAATACTACGTTAAACCTGGCGAGAAACGCAAACTTATCGTACCTATAGCCAGCCATGATGGCAGCGACAAGACTACAAGTTCCATCGAGCCGACTGGATATTGGAGGTGGTACGACAATGCCACCGACCGCGCCTGCACCTACATCAGCACCACCAACAACACTGGCTACAAACTCGAGGAGCCATGTTATGACGACCACGACCAGTCATACGGCCTGTTCAAATATCAACTTGGCTATAATGAGTGGGCCACGGTTGAGAATGTGGCTTCTGTAATGTTCAACACCCCTACAAGCGGTTGGACCGGCACCGACGTGGCTTGCGATGTGAGCCGCTATAAGGACTACCCCGGCACAGCCCCTGACGTTAAATACGAGCCCACGCTCTCGTTGCGCTATCTGTTCAAGGTGCGCCCAGCCACCGATATTGCCGACAACATCAAAAAAGCCCTCATGTCTGGCACTGCCTACGAGGACAACGGCCACATAACGCTCGGCATGTACAATGGCTACAAGGGCAACATCACCCTGCGCATGGCCATCAGCGACTTGAGCATGTACTACTTCTACCCTTACACCAACACCGACTTTGCTGCCCCGTCACAGGAGAGCCACTTCGGCACCACACTATGCCAGGGCCAAACGGTAACATGGACGGCCATCACACGTATCGGCACTAAATACTACTACCACATACTGAAAGATGCCGAAGGAACCGAGGCTATGCTCCAAAACCGATATGACATCAATATCAACATAGAATCGTTCAAAGGCGAATACAGGCCCGTGAGCGACGGTCTTGGCCAGCCCTCATCAGACGTGCACACCATCAGCAGCATGGCCATAGGGCAACCCTATTATGTGTTGGCCTATATCAACGACTACGACAGCCACACTGCCACCACCAAGCACTCCACGCCTGTGGCACGTTACACCTGCTACTTCCGTGCTGAATCGGCTCCGCAGGACATCGACAGCCTCGACTACAACCGCACACACGCCGTGCTCGAACGCAACTACACCCAAGTGGCCGACATCAGCTTCGACGACATGGCGGGCATGAATTATAACAAGCCTGACACAATATACGTCAATGGCGATGCCTACAACAACCAGTGGAACCAACCGTTAGACTGGAACCGCACTTACTATGGTTTTGTGTACCCCGGGCTCACATCACAAATGGCCCTTAATTCTGACTGGATGAAGCAGTGGTACAAATACTCGCCCTACCATGGCGACTACGTGATTATAAAGTCAATGAACGACCCCGTTGCCTCAAAGAATGCCGGGGGAAGCTACTGTTTCTATGCCCCTGAAACACTTTACGATGCCACCTACTACCGCACAGGCGGCAAGCAATACGGCTATTTCGTATACCTTGATGCAACCGACGAGGCACGCCCCATTATCTCAACCGACTTCGATGCCAACCTGTGCGAAGGTTCTACCGTCATTGCCACTATCAACATTGCCAACATGACTGATAAGACTGCCGCGCCGCCACAGCTCATGTTCAAACTCTACGGCGAGGCCATCGACCAACAAACGGGGAAAAAGCAGAGCCAACTCATACAGTCGTTTGCCTCAGGCGATTTCAAGTCGGTAGGTGCCACCAAAACCGGCCGATGGTACCAAGTGTTTGCGTTCTCGGTAATAGCAACTGGCACACACCCCGAAAAGTATTCACACTTTTACATCACCGTCGACAATCAGGGAGCCAGCACTGGTGGCAACGACTTTGCCATTGACGACATACGCATCTACGTTAAGAACCCGAAGATTGAGGTGCTACAGCAAAGCGACGATGCCGACATCTGCAAAAACCGCGAGAATGGCGCCAAGCTCAGACTCACCATGGTGTACGGCCAAGTGAAGGAGGCTCTCGAACTGCCCAACTATACCGACGCCACCACCGACATCACACGCCCGCTCTTTTGGCGGCTGGTGTATGCCGACACGGGGCTACCGGTCAACACGGCGTATGGCGACTCTACCTACAATGCCGGCCACACACACGACTACGGCGCCATTGTGGTGCACAGCACCGACACCCTTAACCGCCGCAACCTGTACGTAGATGCCAACGAATACTACCACCTCATGCTGGCCGACCGCTTTTTCAAGCTCGACCCTCACAAGCAGTACTATGTGTCGATAGCCACGCCGCGGCGCCGCATTGTCAACGGGGTGGAGGTGTACGAACCATCGTCATGGGGCACCCCCAACGCCACGTGCTCCATCTACAGCGAACCGCAGGACTATGTGCAGCAAGATGCCGTAGTGACCGACGAGAATGGCTCGGTCAGCACCACCTTCTCGGCCGAGTGTGGCGCCACCACAGTCATGGTGCAGATGAAGGGCCGCCTGTCGCTGCCCGACGGCGTAAATGGCGGACGCATAGAGGTGAGCCGCTGGCCCTTCGACTGGTTCAGCGGCTCAGCAGCCGAATTCCAAGCGGTGAGCGGCCTCAACACCGCCCTTGTCAACTTTCGTGCC
>ERZ1024483.389-NODE-389-length-11788-cov-13.691554_pt1 | contig 11788 bp, 6 predicted proteins | sample MGYA00520799_ERZ1024483 | MGnify/ENA primary metagenome ERZ1024483 (study PRJEB33242, sample SAMEA3444315) | Homo sapiens | biome: Host associated; feature: Gastrointestinal tract; material: Stool | place: Uganda | collected 2011-01-01 ...
GAGTGAAGATAGATTTTCGCCCGTTTATTAAAGTAGAAAGTTTGTCAGCTAAAGAATTCAGACAGCAAAAGGTTTCTATCTTAGATCATACAGCCGTTGTGTTTACTTCACGCCATGCTATCGATCACTTCTTTAGCCTGTGTGCGGAGTTGCGTGTAACAATTCCGGAAACAATGAAATACTTCTGTACTTCGGAAACCATCGCTCTATATATTCAAAAATACGTTCAATACCGCAAGCGTAAAGTATTCTTCGGAGCTACCGGCAAGTTTGCTGACCTGCTTCCGCAAATTATCAAGCATAATACGGAAAAATACTTTATCCCGATGTCAGATGTACACAATGACGAAGTAAAAGACTTGCTCGACAAAAACCACATTCAGCACACGGAAGCTGTAATGTATCGTACTGTCAGCAACGATTTCACTCCAGAAGAAGAATTCAACTATGACATGCTGATATTCTTCAGCCCGGCAGGTATTCAGTCATTGATGAAGAACTTCCCGAATTTCGAACAGAAAGACATTGCTATCGGAAGCTTCGGACCGACTACAGCTAAGGCCGTAAAAGATGCAGGTCTGCGTCTTGATTTGGAAGCTCCTTCAAGTGTAGCTCCTTCCATGCCAGCAGCGTTGGATATGTTTATCCGCGAACATAACAAATAAAAAAATAATTCTGACAAACAAAGCGAAGCAATCCATTTTCCCATTACTTCGCTTTGTTTTATTATATACTCTCTATGAGCGATTCTCCCAAATTAACACTATCGAAAGTAGAACGACTGAACAGCCGAATTCTGATTGAAAGACTGTTTACAGGAGGCAGCAAATCATTGCCTGCTTTTCCGTTGCGTATCGTATACATGCCGGTGGAAGGAGAGAATCTACCTGCAGCCACTATTCTGATTAGCGTACCGAAAAAAAGATTCAAGCGGGCAGTCAAACGCAATCGTGTAAAACGTCAAGTACGTGAGGCCTACCGTAAAAACAAACACATCCTGCTCGATGCATTAAAAAGTTCAGGACAGAAAATTGCCGTCGCCTTTATCTGGCTCGACAATGAACTGCATGAATCGGCCGATGTGGAAGCTAAGGTGGTTAAATTGTTGCAACTTACCGCTGAACGTCTGGCATGAAAAAGTTCATATCTTTCCTGCTCCTGCTCCCCATTTATTTTTACCGGAACTGCATTTCACCTTTTACACCTCCCTCCTGTCGCTTTACTCCGACTTGTTCTCAATATGCCATAGAAGCGATACAAAAGCATGGACCTTTCAAAGGACTTTACCTGGCCATACGACGCATTCTTCGTTGCCACCCCTGGGGAGGTTCGGGATATGACCCAGTTCCTTAAAAAGCCTGTTTTCACATGATTGACACTCCCTTTTTCGATGCACACACACATCATTTGCCTCAGCCGCAGATCACTGCCATCGTAAGCTGCCGCATGGACGAGAAAACGGCTTCCTCTTACCTGCAAGCTACATTTATCTCCGCCAGCCTGCACCCGTGGTATCTCACGGAAGAAAACATTCAGCCACAAATAGATTGGCTGGTACAGACTATCCAAAGTGATTCGCGAGTAGTTGCACTGGGAGAAACCGGACTGGACAAAGTATGCGATACCCCTTTCGACTTACAAATACAGGCCTTCAAGAAAGTAATAGAGATATCAGAAACCTATCATCTCCCCTTAGTGATACATTCCGTAAAAGCCACTGAAGAACTGCTTGCCCTACACAAGGAATATCACCCCGCACAAGCCTGGATTATCCATGGTTTCCGAGGTAAAAAAGAACTTGCCACCGACCTGATACGACACGGATTTTATCTCTCTTTCGGAAAAAAATACCAGGAAAAAGCCTTATCTATCGTCCCTGCAGACAGGTTTTTATTAGAGAGTGACGAAGCAGACACAGACTTTCCAGACTTCTACCGGCAAGTAGCTTCACTACGCGGAACCTCTTTTGACAGCTTGATTGAAAATATCAAAGAAAATGCTAACCGTCTCTTTTTTAATCGCTAAAAATTGGTTATTCAGATAAAGTGTCGTACTTTTGCTTCTGTATTATTAAATAAATATGTTAAACTAAGAATTTCATTCGATGAATTTTGTAGATGAACTAAGATGGCGTGGAATGGTACATACCATGATGCCGGGCACAGAAGAATTGCTGGAGAAGGAAATGGTGACAGCTTACCTGGGTATTGACCCTACAGCTGACTCGTTGCATATCGGCCACTTGTGTGGCGTGATGATGTTGCGTCATTTCCAGCGTTGCGGCCACAAACCGCTGGCTCTGGTAGGAGGTGCAACCGGTATGATTGGAGACCCTTCAGGTAAGTCACAGGAACGTAACTTGCTGGATGAGGAAACACTGCGCCACAATCAGGAGTGTATCAAGAAGCAGTTGGGCAAATTCCTCGATTTCGAATCGGATGCCCCTAACCGTGCAGAACTGGTAAACAACTACGACTGGATGAAAGACTTCTCTTTCCTGGATTTTGCCCGCACCGTAGGAAAACACATCACCGTAAACTACATGATGGCAAAGGAATCGGTTCAGAAACGTCTGAACGGAGAAGCACGCGACGGTCTTTCATTCACTGAATTTACTTATCAGCTGTTACAAGGATACGATTTCCTGCATCTGTATGAAACCAAAAACTGCAAGCTTCAGCTGGGTGGTTCTGACCAGTGGGGAAACATCACTACGGGAGCAGAATTAATCCGCCGTACTAACGGAGGTGAAGTATTTGCCCTGACTTGTCCGCTGATTACAAAAGCTGACGGTGGTAAATTTGGTAAGACAGAATCAGGAAATATCTGGCTGGACGCACGATATACCTCTCCTTACAAGTTCTATCAATTCTGGCTGAATGTAAGCGACGAAGACGCTAAGCGTTATATCAAGATATTCACTTCACTGAGCAAAGAAGAAATAGAAGGTCTGATTGCAGAACACGAACAGGCTCCTCACTTGCGTGTACTCCAGAAACGTCTGGCTAAGGAAGTAACTATCATGGTTCACTCTGAAGCTGACTACAACGCTGCTGTAGAAGCTTCCGGCATCCTGTTTGGCAACGCTACTTCTGAAGCATTGAAGAAACTGGATGAAGATACCCTGCTTTCTGTATTCGAAGGCGTTCCTCAGTTTGAAGTAGCCAAATCGGATATTGAAGCCGGTATCAAGGCTGTAGACTTATTTACTGAAAAGGCTGCTATCTTCCCGTCAAAAGGTGAGATGCGTAAGCTGGTTCAGGGCGGCGGCGTTTCTTTGAACAAAGAAAAACTGGCTGCATTTGATCAGGAAATTACCACCGCCGACTTGCTGGATGAAAAATACCTGCTCGTACAGCGCGGAAAGAAAAACTATTATCTGGTAATTGCCAAATAAATTCTTTTAGAAAAAATACCGGAAGGCTGTCTCAATTCAATTTGGGGCAGCCTTTCTTATCTTACAGTTCCTCCATAATTCTTTATCAAACAGCAAGGAACAAGTTGCCAGTACTTTCAGGCCAGTACTGCAGTACTCCCTAAGCAGTACTTTAGTACTTTCAAGGAAGTACTGGAGTACTGCCAAAGAAGTACTGGCAGGAGATGAAAATCACCTCGGGAAATAAAGCCAGGGATAAAAAAATACCGGCTGACTCCTTGTGAATCAACCGGTACTTTAGAGTATGTCTGGAAGGCAATCCTTCCGGATATTTCAGTACTTATTTCTTTGCATCCAGCTCTTTAAGCAGTTCATCTACCGCAGCCTTCAACTGTGTATCCTCTCCTTTCACCACTGTTTCAGGCGCATTCAATACATATACATCCGGCTCCAGCTCTTTGTTTTCCAGGTAGCTTCCATCTGGCAGACGATAACCAATCACAGGAATACCGTAAATCAAATCCGGATCCTGCATCTGTACCCAGTTTACACTGGTCATGGTTCCAGGTACCGGAGCACCTACCAGCTTACCCATCTGGCGATGTTTGTACACCCACGGCGTACCGTGTGCATTGGAATAGTTGGCTTCGCACTGTACCATGATAGAAGGCTTGTTCCAGCGACGGCTCGGCATGTCGCATGCTTCACGACCACGAATCACTTGTGTCAGATACTTCTGCCCACTGAACAGCACTTCAATATCTTCATGCAAACGTCCTCCTCCGTTGAAACGGGTATCAATCACAATACCTTCGCGGTTGTTGTATTTACCCAAAATATCGGAATATACCGTACGGAAGCTGCCGTCGTCCATTGATTCGATATGTACATAGCCTAAACGGCCGTTTGACCATTTATCCACATCTGCCGCACGCTGCTTTACCCAACGTTCATACAGCAGACTGCTCAACGCTCCACCGCTAATAGGCTTCACCACCTCATCCCAGCGTTCTTTTGATTGTGCATCGTAGCATGAAACCAATATCTTCTTGCCTGCTTTCCCGTTCAGCAACGCAGAGAAATCGGCATCTACCGGCTGACCGTCAATCTTTTCAATCACCACACCCGGTTTTACCCGTGTAGTTTTCCGGTCAAACGGACCTTTTTCCACCACTTCGTCCACTTTCATGCCTTTTCCTGTATAATTCCAGTCATAAAGCAATCCCAAGCTGGCAGTTGCCTCTTTCACTCCCGGACGATAACGGCCACCTGTATGCGATACGTTCAGTTCGCCCAGCAGCTCACTCAACATTTCCGCGTAGTCATACTTATTATTGATATGCGGCAAGAAACGACGATAATTAGCGGTCATAGCCTTCCAGTCTACCCCATGCATATTTACCTCATAAAAACGTTTCTGTTCCTCACGGCACATATTATCATACATATAAGCACGTTCGGCAGCCAAATCCATCTTCATTTCTGCACGATAAGAAATCGGTTTCAACTTCTCACCGCCCAAATCCATTTTCTGCATGGAGCCTGAACCTAATACGAAAAGATTTTTTCCTTCCTTATCCATTTCCATATCGGCCCATCCGGAACCCATCTTGTGTAACAATTTGGTTTCCCGTTTGCGCAAATCCATCTTCCACATATCAAATCCACGCTCAAAAGCCGACAAATAATACAAGCTTTCTCCATCTTTTGAAAGAATGGCCGAAGCGATGCTCGATGAATTCGGAGTCAGACGTACAATACGGTCCTGAATACCCTCCAGTTCCACCACAATATCTTTCACCTTGTCGGCTTCTTCTTTCTTGTCCTTATCCTCTTTTTTATCTTCTTTTTTCTTTCCGTCTTTCTTGTCCGCAGCTTTTTCCTGTTCTTTTTCCAGTTCCTTCTGGAGTTCATAATCCTCCTTGCTCATACGGAATTTATCGTAGGCATCCTGATTGACAAATACCATCATCACATCGTCCAACGAACCCCATGAAGCGTGATTTCGCATACCGTAACGCTCTGTAGTAAACAAAATGGCATTACCGTCCATTGTCCACTTCGGAGAGCTGCTTGTATAACCACTGTTCGTCAGGTTAACTAACTCTCCCTTTCCGTCTGCACTGACCAAGGCAATGTCCGTATAAGGATCATGCTTGTTTCCGATAAACTCCAACGTAAACCATTTACCGTCGGGCGACCAGGCATAATTAAACCCTCCACTCAAGCTGTACCAAGTACTTCCATCAGTAATCTGACGTACCTTATTCGTTTCCAGATTCAATACTTTCAGACGGATACGGTCTTCAATGAAAGCCACTTCCTTGCCATCGGGTGAGAACTTAGGATACATCCGTTCCACAGTCTTGGAAGGCAACAGCACTTCTTCTTTTATCAATGTCGCATTCGGGAAATTCAAATCCTCTTTCCGTTCAATTTCCGCCTTATAAAGCTGCCAGTTTCCATCGCGTTCGCTGGCATATACCAGTGTACGGTTGTCTGCCCCGAAAGAAAGTCCTTCTTCTGCTTCTGGTGTATGCGTAATCTGTTTGGTAGTACCATATTCCACAGAAGTCACAAACACTTCTCCACGTACAATGAAAGCCACCTGCTTGCCGTCGGGCGAAGCTACCGCTTCCGACGCTCCCCGAGTATAGCTCAATGTAACCGGAATTTCCTGGTCATCCCGTGTCAGTGATATATTCACCTTGCTCGGCTTTCCACCTTGTTTCTGCGTATAAATTTCTCCATTATAGGTATAGCACAACGTACCGTCGCCTCCCAAAGAAAGGAAACGCACCGGATGTGTAGAGAATGAAGTCAGCGGTTTCACCTGTTCCGGATTATCCAGCGGGAAAGAATAGACATTAAACGAACCTTTGTTGCGTTCACTCAAGAAGAAAACCTCCTTACCATCCGACGAAAGCACCGGATTACGGTCCTCTCCTGCCCGCTTGGTCAGATTGGTATGCTTGCCCGATGCCATGTCGTACATCCATACATCCCGAGTGATAGAAGAAGTGTGATGTTTACGCCATTCATCTTCAAATCCTTTCCGGTCCTGATACAAGAACTTGTTGCCTGCCGCATTGAAACAAACCATCTCAGCAGGAGTTCCCAAAATTTGTTCCGTTTTTCCACCCTCGGCAGGAACCTTATACAGTTCTGTCATGGCAGAAGTCGGAAACAATACACTGCTGGCAGGGTCTTGAATACTTGCAGAAAATACAATAAACTTTCCGTCCGGCGTGAACGCAGAAGGAATTTCCGAAGCAGAATTCGTTGTCAGTCTGCGGGCAGAACCGCCGTTAGCCGGCATGACAAACACATCTGTATTTCCAAAACGATCGCTGGCAAAAGCAATCTGTTTACCATCAGGCGACCATACAGGCGATGACTCATACGACTCTTGTGTAGTCAACTGTACTGCTTCTCCACCCTTGGCAGACACTTTATAAATGTCCCCCTTATAACAGAACAAAATTTCTTTTCCATCTGGAGAAATACGCACGTCACGCATCCACAACGGAGTAACCGCCATGGCGTGTGCAAAAGTAGTCCCCAGCACCAATGTACACAATGTTTTTTTCATCATAAGCTAAGTTGTTTTGCAAACAAAGGTAAGGATTCCCATCAGAAACAGAAAAAAAGTCAGAAATTATTTGGAAGGTATTCATAAAAACGCTTATCTTTGCAGCGTTTTCTGAGGAAAACACCAAGAAGTTTGGACTATGGTGTAATGGTAGCACAACAGGTTTTGGTTCTGTTTGTCCAGGTTCGAATCCTGGTAGTCCAACAGAAAAGCCCTAAGAGAAGATCTCTTGGGGCTTTTTCTTTTTCGGACAATCCGGAATGAATTCCTTTCGAAGAGTTTTCGTTTCTTTTGGGATGAAATATAAGCCCAATTCTTGCTCTTATCGTCTGTTTTTCTTATCTTTATGGATAAGAATTTAAGAATACGATGAAAACAATAACTTTATTACTTATAGTCCTCATGATAATATTGACCGGATGTCATGGAGGAAAAAGAAAAAAAGAGATTTATCCTGTAAATGCTGCCGCGCTACAAGAGAATACTGCTACTTTACAAAAAGAAACGGTAGCAGACACCGTCAAGTCCACTATCGTCAGGCAGGACACTGGGGAAGTTTTTATACCAGTCATCGTGCCTTACTGCAATAAAATTCCAACAGGTAAGGAAATCAGCCCAGCCCTTTTGAGTATACATGCGGAATACGACTACTATCCACTCCCGACAAATGAAATAACCATCTTTGTAACTAATAAATCCAGCAAGGAATACACCTGTGGGGATGAGTACAGTATAGCCTATTATAACGAAAAAAACAAGTCATGGGAATCGCTGCCTGTCAATCCGATTCGGGAGGATATGCTCTGGATAATCTCTTCGTACCAAAGCAACAGAATGCAAACTATACATATCTATACCGACATTACGCCAAATCGCCCGGGGAAATACCGCATATACAAGTCGTTCAACAATGATACGGAAGTAGCATTTGCGGAATTTGAAATGGTGGATAACAAGGGTGTAAGAAAGTTAATGGATATTTTAGTCGATATCATCAGGAAATATCCTAAGGCAGACACTATACATGAAAACTTTTCAACTGCATGTCAGCGTTACGACGGTGACACGATAGAAGTTGGTCTGATAAACAACGCCATGCCGTATCAGGAAATGTTCAGAAGAAAAATACTGAACTACTCCGCACTTGATTTCGGGAAGATAGAGCCGCCCCAGCCACTCCCTTTCACCACGACATCGGACACTATGGGCATCAGCATGAAAACAGAAAAGACTGTTTATCCTGTAGGTACGAAAGAAATTACAGTAATAATATCCAATAATAACAGCAGGACTTTGTTCTTCGGCGTTGACTATGGAATTGCCCGAAAGAAAGGAGACGAATGGATAGCGCTGAACACATCAACCGTTTTTAATAGTTTGGGCATCGGCGTAGAAAAAGGGCGTAACTACGATTTCAAGGCTTGGATGTACAACCTTGTAAACGACAACAAGCCCGGCACGTACAAGATCTATAAGAGAATAGGTTTTGACGGCAGCAGGAAAGAATGGTATATGTCGGCAGAGTTCAGGATAGAATAATCATATCAGCAGTATGAGGAACAATGTTTTTCATAACATTTCTGGCAGCCCTTTTATCCGCAGGATGTAAGGATGAAAAATATCAGGGAGCTACCGTCTATCAAAGCGGAATTGGTGATGCCATATTATTGGCAAGCGACAGCATCGGGAAGGAAGTAAGAATGGAAAATAATACAGGGAAACTGCGACACATCTACAAGAGAGGTCTATGCCATTGTATTTAATCCAAAATAGAAAAAATTAAGCTACGGGCGAAGCTGGGAATTAGAATGATATTTTACGATTATTTAGGTTCAAGTTTTGTACGCACCGTACAAGTTCAATAATTTAAACTCAATATCTTTTCAGAGCAAGTCATGGGGCAGGACAGCGTAAAAACGGAGCAACCTGAAAGATTAAAAAAGAAAGCCGGCTCAGTTCGAATATTGAATTTCTTTTGCCGGCTTTGTGACCAACCGTCAGTTTATCTTCCTCTGACGATTTTCTTGATATCGTTCAATTTGTTTAAAGCTTCAATAGGAGTCAGGTTATTGACATCCAGATTCAGTATTTCATCACGTATCTGACAAAGCACCGGATCGTCCAGCTGGAAGAAGCTGAGCTGCACACCATCCTGCTGGGCTGTTGCATTCGATTTGCTTTTCGTGTGGATATTTTGTGCAGAAATACCTTCCTGACGGTTTTCTGCTTCCAGCTGATGCAGGATTTCATCGGCCCGTTTGACGATTGTTTTCGGCATTCCCGCCATTTTGGCTACGTGAATACCGAAGGAATGTTCGCTTCCTCCACGCTCCAGTTTGCGGAGGAAAATCACTTTATTGTCTACTTCCTTCACCGTTACATTGTAGTTCTTGATGCGTTTGAACTGCGCCTCCATGTCGTTCAGTTCATGATAGTGGGTAGCAAAAAGCGTTCTTGGCCGGGCACGCTTGTGTTCGTGAATATGCTCTACGATGGCCCATGCAATGGAGATACCGTCGTAGGTAGAAGTACCTCTTCCCAATTCATCAAACAAGACCAGGCTGCGGGGAGAAAGATTATTCAGAATGTCTGCCGCCTCGTTCATTTCCACCATGAAAGTAGATTCGCCGACGGAAATGTTGTCACTTGCTCCCACACGCGTAAATATTTTGTCTACCAGTCCGATATGTGCGCTTTCAGCCGGAACGAAACATCCGATCTGTGCCATGAGGGTAATCAGGGCAGTTTGTCGCAGCAAGGCAGACTTACCGGCCATGTTCGGTCCGGTAATGATGATAATCTGCTGTTCTTCTGTGTCCAGATATACATCGTTGGCAATGTACTTTTCGCCCAGGGGGAGTTGCTTTTCAATGACCGGATGCCGTCCCTGACGGATATCCAGTACATCATCGTCGGCCACGACCGGACGGATATACCGGTTGGCTTTGGCTACACTGGCAAACGACAAAAGGCAGTCCAGCCGGGCAATCTGGGTAGCATTGATCTGGATCGCCGGAATAAATTCGGACAGTGCCATGACCAGTTCGTTATAAAGCCGTGTTTCCAGAATCAGAATTTTGTCTTCTGCTCCGAGGATCTTTTCTTCATATTCTTTCAGCTCCTGAGTGATATAGCGTTCTGCATTCACCAGAGTCTGCTTGCGTATCCATTCAGCCGGAACCTTGTCTTTATGCGTATTGCGGACTTCAATGTAATAGCCGAATACATTATTATATGCAATTTTCAGGCTGGGAATACCAGTCTGTTCAATTTCGCGCTGCTGAATTTGCAGCAGATAATCTTTACCCGAATAGGCAATTCGTCTCAATTCATCAAGTTCTTCGTTGACTCCGTCAGCAATGACTCCTCCTTTATTGACCAGCAGGGGAGGATCATTCTTTATCTCACGGGCTATCTTGTCACGGATGGATACACAGAGGTTCAGTTGTTCTCCGATTCTTCGCAAGCTTTCGTTTTCGGCATTCTGGCAGGCATTCTTGATCGGTTCGATAGCCTGAAGGGCAACTTTCAGCTGTACGACTTCGCGTGGAGAGATTCGTCCTACTGCCGCTTTGGAAACAATACGTTCCAGGTCGCCGATCAGATGAAGCTTCTCTTCAATAAAATCCTTGAAATCCGGTTCCCGGAAGAAATATTCCACCACGTCCAGCCGCTCATTGATGGGCTTCACATCTTTCAGCGGGAATACGATCCAGCGTTTCAGCAGTCGTGCTCCCATGGGACTGATGGTATGGTCGATGACATCCAGCAGGCTGGTACCTCCTTCGTTCATGCTTCCGGTCAGCTCCAGACTTCTTACGGTGAATTTATCCAGTCGCACGTAACGGTCTTCTTCGATTCTGGAAAGTGAAGTGATATGACCGATCTGGTAATGCTGAGTCATATCCAGATATTGCAGGATTGCTCCCGAGGCAATGATACCATTCTTCAGATGTTCCACACCGAATCCCTTCAGATTCTTCGTTTCGAAGTGCTTCAACAGCTTTTCGCGGGCGGAAGTTTCCGTAAAGATCCAGTCGTCCAGTTCAAAGGTAAAGAACTTGCTTCCGAAGTTGCCTTCGAACATGCCTCGCTTGCCCCGTTCGAACAGGACTTCTTTCGGACCGAAATTGTTGAGCAGTTTGTCGATGTAGTCAAAAGGACCTTCTGCTGTCATGAATTCGCCGGTGGATATGTCGAGGAAAGCCACACCACAGGCTGTCTTCCCGAAGTGAACAGCTGCCAGGAAGTTATTTTCTTTATACGACAAGACATTGTCATTGATTGCAACACCGGGAGTTACCAGTTCCGTGATACCCCGCTTCACCAGTTTCTTGGTTGTCTTCGGGTCTTCCAGCTGGTCACAGATGGCTACGCGTCGTCCGGCACGGATCAGTTTAGGCAGATAAGTATCCAGGGCATGGTGAGGAAATCCAGCCATTTCTACCGTCTTAGCCTGTCCGTTCGCACGTTTGGTGAGCGTAATACCCAGTATTTCTGCTGCGGCAACGGCATCCTCCGAATAAGTTTCGTAAAAGTCTCCACACCGGAACAGCATGATTGCGTCAGGGTGTTTAGCCTTCAGATCGAAATATTGTTTCATCATCGGAGTCAATACTACATCATTATCCTTTGCCACGGTTCAGTCCTTTCTTTATTAGAGTTTAATACTTATTTTCAAGGCTGCAAAGATATCAAAAGGTGAGCGCCGAGACAAATGAAAACCGCAGTTTTTATAAACTGCGGTTTTGTTCTTTGTATGCTGGGCATGAGTATTAGCTAACGGGTGCAAGTCCCCAATGAGCCCTAATAGCGGGAAT
>ERZ1024483.393-NODE-393-length-11670-cov-6.455101_pt1 | contig 11670 bp, 12 predicted proteins | sample MGYA00520799_ERZ1024483 | MGnify/ENA primary metagenome ERZ1024483 (study PRJEB33242, sample SAMEA3444315) | Homo sapiens | biome: Host associated; feature: Gastrointestinal tract; material: Stool | place: Uganda | collected 2011-01-01 ...
GCGACCACCGAGATCTACACTCTTTCCCTACACGACGCTCTTCCGATCTCAGGGTGGGCATCAGGCGGCTGTAAAAGACCCGATATTCCTTATCTTGCAGCGCAAACAGCTGCGCACGGATCGCATCCACTTCCGGCATTTTGTCACTTCCCTTCTGCATCATTGTACCAGATGGGAAGGAAAATGCAAAGAGAAAAGACCGCAAACGGCTTTTGTTCCGTCTGCGGTCTTTTGCTGGGACTGGTTCTTAGGTTAGATTCTTCATAGCGTAGTCTATCGCGTCTTTTTCATAGCCTTCAAATTCAAGCTGTTCGCGAACTTGTGATTTAGACAAATCCAGATTATGATAGTACCATTCTGCCTTTGAAAGTGCATTTCTATGCTCTTGTGTTATATTATTCGTGCTACTCGATGTAGAACTATTGCTCTTGCTTGGCTTTTTACCTACACCGGGGCCACCCGTAGAATATCCATTATTTGAGGTGCTAGATGTTGAGGGATTGTCCCGTTCCTCATCGGTACTGACAGTTAGCTTTTCGTTAAAAACGCTGTACCATTTTCCATTGCTATGAATGTCTCCCAAAAGAATAGAATTGAATCCCATGCTGGCCTTAAAGATTGATTCATTCATTTTGTCGGACAATTCATCGTATTTTTTTATGATTGTATCATTTGCTAAAGAACTAAGTGCTTTTCCGTTTATATTGTCACACTCGATATTGATATAAAAAATAGGCGTACTTCCCGTTATTGGAAAAATTTTCATAGTTGCTTTCGGGTTTGAGAAGCCGCAGCTTTGGGCAAGCTTTTCAGCAACTTGTAAGATTGTCTTTTCTAATTCGATACCGCTATCCAATGGAGAGGTCAGCCCCATGAAACTCATTGCACTAGCTGTATTTTCAATAGCGGTCTGATATTCCCCCTGCTCCACTAAAGCATCTTGCTGTTTCCAATACAAGTCTAACATTTCGGTTGCGCGTTTCTGTGCTTCTGTATAGTTAGAATCATCTTCTATCACTTTTTGGTACAGCGAATAGGCTTTGAAATATTCGCCGCCTTCTTGATAGTTCTCAGCTGACTTGAACTTTCGTTCCGACTCCTCAAGCGCCGCCTTGCGCTCTTGTTCTTCCTTAGATATTGCTTCTGACGTTGCTGTGGTATCTACGGTTTCCTGTTGTGAACTTTGGCTTACTGAATTGACTGCCGTGCTATCTGCTGTACTTGCGCCGTCGCTGCATCCAGCAAGCAACAAAACACAAAGCAACACTGAGCCAACTGTCCCGGCTATTTTATGCCTCATTCCGATTTTCCTCCTAACTGATAAATGACTGTTGTTCGGTTGTGTCTGTCCCCCTTTTGTCAATTATACATCTAAAGACTACAAATGTATACATATATAGTTTAATTATTATAATTGTAGGCTACAAAATCATCCGCCTTTTGGCTACACTTGTAGTAAAAAGAGGTGCAACATGGATAACAACTTGAACAAAAAGCTTATAATTCGTCCCCGCCGGGCTGCATTGGGTAAGACCGCCGTTGTTTCCGTGCGCCTGTCAGAGGATACAATCAAGCGCTTAGACGCTATCACTACCCAAACCGGGCATAGCCGCAATGAACTGATTCAGTTGTGCGTTGAGTTTGGGCTGGAAAACCTTGAAATCAAGGATGATTGATAGACACATTCCAAAAAGAGAGCCGCAGTTGGGAAGAAATTCCTATCTGCGGCTTTTGCTATCTTCCACCTTCATTATATCATTTTGTGTTTAATTGTAAACATAATTATAACATTTCTTTCTATCTTTCTGTACATCATAATAGAAGCCGGGTGATGATTATGGAAGAGCTCAAAATAACAAAACGCACTGAACCTGTTATGTTCACGATTCGGGTAGACAAATCCATTGTTGACTTTTACGACGATTTAGCGCAAAAGACGAACCGTTCTCGAAACGAGCTTATTGGCCTTGCGTTGGAATACGCCAAAGATAAAATCAAAATCGAGCCGTAATACGTTTATTCATATCAAAAGAGCCGCAGCCGGGAAGAAAATTCCCAACTGCGGCTCTTCTGTTAATTTAGTTTTTATCACGCTTTTCAAAAGCAGCGCTCAAATCAGCCGTATTTTCAATTTGCAGATATTACCCCACCCGCTGCCGTTTATCCAGCCGCATCTTATCAGCTATCATCGCAATGAACTCACTGTTGGTGGGTTTGCCCCGCAGGTTATGGATGGTATAGCCGAAGTAGCTGTTGAGGGTATCCACGTCTCCCCTGTCCCACGCAACCTCGATAGCGTGGCGGATGGCGCGCTCCACGCGGCTGGCGGTGGTGCTGTTTTTCTTGGCGATTTCCGGGTACAGGCGCTTTGTCACGGCGTTGATGTACTCCGGCTCGTTCATGGTGAGCAGGATGGCATCCCGCAGGAACTGGTATCCCTTGATGTGGGCGGGGACGGTATCAGAGTAGGGCAATAAATCTAAGTCAAAATCTTATTATTTGTTGGTATAGTCTCGAACAATTTATTGTGATACCAGTATACCGCATTTCGGCCACAAAAGCAATGTTCTTTACATATTGTATTGGAGCAGTCTGCCCCGGCGGAGTCTTGTTACAGTCGCTCAAATCCAAATATACAGCCTCGCCGGGGCATTATCTTCAATTTAACAAGAGGATAATCCATCAAACAGAAAAGCCTGTCAGTTGCGTTTATTTGCGGTCTGACAGGCTTTCTTATCATAATGATTTAGTTGTTGGGATAGACAATAGGCTCATTAGCTACTCCATGCTTTGCCATTTCAATTAAGCAGTCATTATAGCCTTTGGCATAGCTTGCATCACATAAATCTTCTATGCAAGGCTCTGCAAAACCACAAATGCCGTCATCGAGTTGATTTTCTTCTACAATGATTAACAGAGCTTCGCCCAATTCTCTAGCGGCTTTTTCTATAACTTCATCATGCTTTTGATTTTCAGCTTACAGACGAGAAAGTTCTTTTAAATAATCCATATGATTATGCCTCCACTATTTTTAAATTCAACATAGAATAGTCAATTACATCATGTGGTGTCGATTCTCTAAACGTAGTTATGTAAAATCAGATACTTTTTCTTAAATTTCATAATAAATCAAGTCTTCCTTTTTAGAACACTTCTTCTTAAACTTCAACACAATGCGTCCATCAGGAGCGTGCCACGCTTTAACCTCTTCACAGAAAATTTCTTCAGGTTCACGCTTTAAGAACTTTTCAAACTCCTTCATATCCATATTTAGATACTTTGCTGCATCATCTCTTCTTTCAAAGTATTTCATCTTTGTAAAAGGAAAATCATGGCCACCTCTAGCAAAAGTGCTGCTATCTACTACCTTTCTTTCTACACCAAGCTGAAAACCACCAGCAATCTTATCATGCTCTTCTTTAGTCAATGCCTGTAAATTGATGAGCCTATTATCCAAGCTGTCTCCACTGATATGGTGAACAACGCCATCTTCAGGAATAGGATAGTCTCCAAAAAGTTTCCAAACTAGAACATGTGCCAGCATTTCATCTTTTTGCCCGGTAGTTGCATTTTTCAGTAGATAGCGAACATAATACTTTTTGTTACCGTCTTTCGTTTCTTTCTGATTTAAAAAGCGGTACTTTAAGAATTTACCTTTGCGCCAGCTAAAAACACGTCCTTCGGATGTAATGTGATACATAGGATAATCTTCAAGCTGTCCGATTTCTTCATTTTTCCAAAGATGAACCGTTACTTCTTTACCATCGTGTTCAATCGTCTTTTCATAGGGGGGATAATTAGGAACCATTTTTATTCTCCTTTTATGTCATTGTACAATTTTTATAGGTAACCCCTATATAAGGGGTGCCAACAATTTCTGCATCATGCTGTTATTTCTGTTTTTCTATCACCCAATAAACCTTTCTTTTCTCTGTTCCCACCCCAATACAATAATCAAAGCCGTAGTCTTTTAAATATTGGTTAAGGACATTTCTTGACTTCAAGACATATTCGCCTTGTCTCACATCAAACACTTCAATTAAATTTTTTCTGTCTTGTTTGAAAAATCTTTTGTCTACATTAGATTCCAAATACAGCTTCAGCCTGTAATTCTTTTCTACTTTTTCATAATCTTCGCAGGGCTTCTTCAACAATCTACTTACTTCTTTTTTCATAGACTTGCGCTTTTCAGTGATATCTCGATAAAATGCAAAATCATGCTTTGCTTTAAAGTATGCTGGGTATACCAGATTCATCATGTTATCAAAGAAGTTTGGAAGATTATGCTTAATGCGATATTTATTCTGAAAAATGTCTAAGCAGTTATGCTCTTTATATTCAAAATACTCGTCTGCAATTTCCATAGCTTCTTTTAGGTATCCATACTTACCAGAAATGCTTTTGATTCCTGCGTAAAAGTAGACCGTTACAGTATCATTCATATCTGTGATACGTCTTCTACCCAAGCACTGAACGAACTCTGTTAAATCGCTCAAATCAATAATGATATGTTTGATAGCTTTATCCTTTAAATTAATGCCGTTATCAAGAACCTTTGTTGTAAACAAAATTCTGCAATCAAAATATTCTTGTGTTACGACTTGTTTAAATGTTAGTTCTTGCCCTTTGTTGTCACTGCTCAGATAAACGCTATCCTCAAACTGACGCTGTAATTCCTGTAATCTCTCTTTTTTGTCTCCAAAGAAAACAATTTTTTCATTCTTGGGAATATCATTAATAATTTTAAAAACTGCTTCACGGTCATCATATGCATACAACTTCTTGATATAGCTATAGTCTCGCTCAACAACATAGGTCTTTTTAATCTGCGTATCAAAATATTTTTTCAAAAGCTGGGGTGTAGCTGACAGCATAAGCACGATTTTGGAATCTCGATAGCGTTCCACCATCTCAATAATTGTTTCAGTTGCCAAATTGAAAGATGCATCCTGAAACAGATAGTGAGCCTCATCCAATACCAAATAATCAAATTGCTCCACAAAAGGCATTAAATCCTCATGCTGGTATGTAGAAATAATTTCAATTTTCTGTTGATACTGGTTAAATTCCAACTTCTGATAGGTCATCAGCATAATATCCGTGCCTTGCGTTAGAATTTCTTGCTGTCCCTTCAATGCCAGACGATTAGAGAACATCAAGATTCTTTTATGCTGCTCTTTTGCATAGTGGTACAATTCTTTGATAACAAAAGTTGATTTGCCCGCATTGCATCCAGCATCAACAAGGTATAGCCCCGGAGTCCATTCTTTATAATCCGGGATGCTCAGATAGTTCATAGCGCTTATAATTTATTCATCCTTTCTTACTTCACGCTTTGTAGTCTGGTAGAGTTTCGGTCATCCACAAAATCAGAATTTTATACCCTTCATCCAATCAGACATTTTCTCAATTTAACGAACAAACAGATTGCGCTCTCTGTGCATCGGAAGTCTTGCTCACATCCGCATGAGCTATTATACTCAGAAAAAATCAAATTTCAATACTTTTTGCACAAAAATTTTAAAAATAATTATCCATGATTTGTGCACAACTATTAAAATATTTATTTTGTACTTAGGGCACGCTAAACAATGATATTGCGTAATTATTGTTCCTTTGAACTCTGACCCGTGCCAACCGCCGTAAAATGGTGTGGACAGACCCCTATGCTAGGATGTGCGGCAAAGGGCTATCCCGGTGATTTCAGAAAATGCTTCTTGATATTTGTAAATTCTGCTTTCTTTTAAATTTAACCAAAAGAAAAGGACGCTCCCCGATGTGAGGAAGCGTCCATATCTGCTTTACTGCTGTTCTGTTCTAAGCTCTTTCTTATATTTATAAAAGGTATTCGGTGCAATCTTCAAGAACTCGATGCACTCTTTATCATCAAGACTGCCATTGAATGTCCGGCTGTTCTTCAAGATAAAGCGCTTAGCCGTGACCGATTTCTGCGTTGTGAGCTTTGCACCCTGCTTCTGGCCTATCTGCTTTCCGTTCAATTTAGCTGTCTGAATACCTTCTTTGGTACGCTGGTGTAGGTCATCCACTTCTTTCTGCGCCTGTTCAAAGGCAAGTTTGATTTGCCTTGCCGCCAACCTCAGCAAATAAGCGTTGATGCCTTGAAAGATGAGGTCTGTATCTTCGCCGGTCATTGCAAGTTGATTGCGCATAGCCCCTTTATAAGTGTCTGTGTCGATGTGATGCTCTTTCAAAAACACCAGATTAATACCTTCATTGTAAAGGTCTTGGTACAGATTATATCCATCTTCTGCGTTTCGGCTCATTCTGCTGACACTATCAAATACAATCGTCACGTCCTCGCCGCTGTCCTTCAACTCTTTAGCGGATGATATCATATCATCAAAGGCAGGGCGTTCAATCTTAGTTCCGGTAAAAGCTTCCTCTACAATCTCAGCATCAGGATATGCCGCCTTGATGTTCCTGATTTGCCGTTCAATGCTTTGCTGTTTGGTACTGATTCTGCAATAACCGTATGTCATAGCCTTTACCTCTGTATCTATCAACTGAATCTGACGAACCACAATTCTGACGGTCTAATTATATCAAATCTAACGTTATAATTCAATAGTGATTAGGTAGTAATTAGCCAAAATTCAGATTTGATAGTTATTCGACTACACAAAAAATCCTGCCCCATTCTCACAGGGCAGGAAGTGCTTTTATCAAATGCGCTTTAAATCAGGTGGCTTTGCGTCCTTCGGCTTTTCCGCTAGAGATGTAGTGTTTATAGTATTTTACATTATCATCACCAAAGGCTGCAACAAGGTCAGGATTATTCGCTTTATAGGCATCAAGATTAAATTCGCTACTAGCTTGACGGCCTTCTTTCATACCAAAGTTGATAAAGTGGTCAAGAAGAAGATAAGGTGCGCCACCGATAGCAGCATGAACATCTGGATTGTATGCCATGTAATCTTTTACATTATAAACAGCGGAATACTGCTTAAGGAGACTGCCATAGCTTTTGTTGGCATAGACACGACCATGATAAGGAGAGTAAACTTCACTCTCTGAGACAGTAGTTTTTGAGCCATCCATAAAGGTTACAACAGCTTTTGAAATACGAAAATTAGAAATTGAAGAATTGTACCAGCACACTTCAAATTCGCTCTTTTGGTCGTAAACTGCATTTTGAACTTCATCGGGAGTTAAAAGAATGCCGAGATTGAGATTTTCTTCAGGAGTGAAAAAACTATAATTAGAGGTTATACAGTAGCTATAGTTGTTACTGTTATCACTTAATCCAGTAATTCTATCAGGCCCGCAATAATAACCGAACCCACTACCAGAAATCGGAACATATGGAGCGATTGGGCCAACTTCTTCTGCAACGACGGTTGACTTTCTGGAAATTTCGCACTTAACAGGGTCTCCGACACGATTATAGGCAGTTAGATACCAGTCTACATACTTTATTGTTTTACCTGAGGTATTACGCCAGCCGATTGTAGGCTCAACGCCACCAACGGAGTTCATGTGTGAATAAGTGTAATAGACCTGAACTGCGGGAGTGCTCGCGGCAAAACATGGAACTGCAAGTAAACAGCATAAGAAAGCTGTTGTAACAAGCGATAAAACTTTTTTCATGTTAAATCCTCCATATATTTAAGATAACGACACGCTGGTTCCGTCTGCAAATACAATCATGCTGGGTTCATATTCGAAAATCAGGTCAGAGTAGTTGGTATTATAAACCTTAGTCATATAATCGATATAAGGATTGATTTCTAGGCTTAATTCATCGTCCACATGGGTTTCTCCCGGTTGAATAGTATAGCCTGTAAAATCACAGCCGCTATCCATGATGGAGTCGCCAAACAAATCCTTGATGTGCAAAACGCCTTGAACTCCCTTAATTGCTTTATCGCTATTATTGGTTAGCTCATAGGTGAAGAGCACATAATCCGAAAATCTCCATGCAGAACTATCTTCGGGAAGATTTTCTTTGTTGGTACATACAACTTTAATGTAACGATAGTTCTTCAATTCGCTGTATTCTTGGGCAAGAGTTTTTAATTCATCCGTGTTACCGACAACATCAGACAATTTGTTGATAGTGTTGATTGCGCGGTCATAATCTTTTGAATCCGCTTCCTGCTGTGCCTGTGCCTTCATCGTTTCGGTATAGGTTTCGCTCAACTGCAAAACCTTTGCCTGTGCGGTTTCGTGATTCGGGTCATCCTCGATAACGCTCTTATAATTCGTAATGGCATCAGCTAAATTGCCGTCATTTTCCGCTTTTTCTGCGTCAGAATAGGCATCTTTGGATTTTTGAAGTGTAGTCACTTTATTGATGGTCGTAAATGCGTAGACAGAAGAGGTGTCGTACTCTTTATAGCTCTTTAGCTTCTCTTTTGCTTCATCAGATGTGATTTTGCCAGACTTGAAGTCTTCATAAATAGAATCCATGCGTTCTTTCAGCTTGGTTTGTAGAGCTTCTTTGTCTTCAGCGTTGTCTTTGATTTCTTCACTGTAAATTTGAGATGCCGCTTCGCTGTCGCCCTTATCAAAAGAACGAAGATATTTGTCAACAGGGGTTGCTGAAGCACATCCAGAAAGAATGCTCGCACATAAGAGTGTTGAGCCGACCGCTAGAGTGATTTTTCGTTTCATGTCAAGATTCCTTTCCTTAAAGGTAAATATCCGTAAGTTCATTGTACGCTTTGCCTGACCGAATGTCAACGAAACTATACAGATTTGGATAATTTAATATCATAGACTGTATAGTAAAGTAGATGCAGGAAGGTGAACAACATGATTTCTGACAACATCAAACGTCTTCGGGAGAATGCCGGGCTTTCCCAAGCTGGCCTTGCTCGTAAGCTGGGCGTTACGCGTGCCAGTGTCAATGCTTGGGAAATGGAGCTTTCTGCACCGACTGCGCAATACCTGATAGCCCTCGCACAACTGTTTCACACCACTACGGATGATATTTTAGGGCTTGAATCGCAAGAACAGATAGTGCTGCGCGGTATGAATGAACAGGAAAAGCGGCTGGTGTATGACCTTGTGGCATATATTGCTGAAAGGAAAGAGGAAAACAGCTAATCTCAATAATGAAATATCCATATATCTAAAAGGCCACAGACGGGAACAAAATCCTATCTGTGGCCTTTCTTGTTAAATTATCTTACTAAGTGGGCTGTGTTTGCGGTACATCTCTGCAAGGTCGTCTTGGTTCACATCCAAATAGGCCTGCTCTGTTACGGTAACGCTGCTGTGCCCTAGCAAGCGGCTCAAGGTGTAGATGTCGCCGCCGCTCATAAGAAAGCGCTTTGCAAAGTTGTTTCGGAAAACGTGCGGGTGAATATCCTTTAGCCCTATCCGCTGGGCATACTTGCGGACATTGGCTTCAAAATTATTCACCTCAAGAAATTTACCTTTGTTTGTACAGAACAAAAAATCACTGTCCCGGTATCTATCCTTATACTTTATCCACCGTTGCAGTTGCGTTGCCATTTTGTCAGAGAAGAACACATAGCGGCCTTTCTTGCCTTTGGTGTTCTCCGCCGGGAGATAGATGTACCGTTTTTGCAAATTCACATCCGTTACTTGAATCAACAGACATTCGTTGACTCTCATGCCAGTATCTAGCAAAAGCTGAATGATGATAGAATCCCGGTATTCGCTGAAGCTGGCCGTGTTCATATTCCGCAGCAGCTTGCGGAAATCCTCATCCGACACGAACTCAAGCGGGCGGCGTTCTACCTTGATATAATCGCCACGTTTGACAGGCGAACGGAGAATCAAATCTTCTTCCACACACCAACCGAAGAAAGCGCTCATGTTCCGCAGATAGTTGTTGATTGTCACATCTGACACTTTCTTGCCGAAATCCAACCGCCGCTCCTGATAGTTCCCGCTGTTCGGGTTGCTTGTGACAGTATACTTGCCCCGTTCCTTTATCTGTTTAACGTAGTTCTGAATAACCGTGTGCGTGATTTTCTCTGTCTGTGTGATGCCCTGTTCATCAAGGTAAAGCATCAAAAGGCGCAACGTTTGTTCATAACTTCCAATCGTCTTTGCTGCAAGCCCTTTGTTTTCACAGTGCTCAATGAACATCTCCACATCCCGGATAAGCATAAAAAATAACCTCCTGTATTTGCCGGGACTATGACCCAATAAATACAGGAGATTTATTACCTTAGATTTAAGTTATTTATTGGTCTGGTTCCATATTTTCACAACGTTTTTTGCTATATTTATTGGCACAACTTCCATCGTTGGGATATTATGGAATAATTTCAGACGTTTTACCGTTTCTCTGTTTACCCCACCCTCTGCCGCTTATCCAGCCGCATTTTATCAGCTATCATCGCGATGAATTCCGAGTTGGTGGGTTTGCCCCGCAGGTTATGGATGGTATAGCCGAAGTAGCTGTTGAGGGTATCCACGTCTCCCCTGTCCCACGCAACCTCGATAGCGTGGCGGATGGCGCGCTCCACGCGGCTGGCGGTGGTGCTGTTTTTCTTGGCGATTTCCGGGTACAGGCGCTTTGTCACGGCGTTGATGTACTCCGGCTCGTTCATGGTGAGCAGGATGGCATCCCGCAGGAACTGGTAGCCTTTGATGTGGGCGGGCACGCCAATTTGATGCAATATTTCGGTAACGGTCAGTTCGTCGCTGTCCACGCTGGTATGGAGCAGGTGCTTTTCCTGTCCGCTGGCTGCCTTGAGCACCCGGGCGGCAAGGACGCTTTCGTCAAAGGGCTTGACGAAATAGTAGGCAAAACCTTCGTCCAGCAGCTCCTGTACCATCTCCTCGCTCTGGAATGCGCCGGTAACGAAAAACGAGGTGTGGCGCTCGCCTGCGGCGTTGTAGCGCTGCTTGACCGCCAGCGCGTCCAGCCCGGGCATAAAGGCGTCCAACAGCACTACCTGCGGGCGAACGGCCAGCATCTTCTGCAAAACCTTGTTTCCATCCTTTTCCACAACGGTCACTTCCACGCCCTTTTGCTCCAGCGCCTCACGACAGGCTTCTGTAATCTGAGCACCGGTATCCGACATCAAGAATCTCACTTTATCCATGGTTGTTTCCTCCAATGTGTGCAGTTCCCTTAACACCATGGATTTTACCATAATTTTCCAGATAGTTCAACGGTTTATTTTGGGAAATTATGGAAATTCCGCTCGAATGTCATACTTTTTTATGCTGCTGCGTCCGTTCCGGGCACGGAATGTGCCTGTTCCAGCATGGTTTGTGCAAAAATGCCGTAGCCTCGTGTCGGGTCGTTGACCAGCACATGGGTCACCGCGCCCACCAGCCGCCCGTTTTGCAGGATGGGACTGCCGCTCATTCCCTGCACGATGCCGCCGGTCTGTGCCAGCAGTGCCGGGTCGGTGACGCGCAGCACCATGTTGCGGTGCGGGTCGGCGTCGTTCACCTTTTCTATATAGACACGGTAGCTACGGGGCGTTTCGCCGCTGATGGTGGTCAGGATCTCTGCCGCGCCGGGCAGCACCTCCTGCGCAAAAGCGATTTCTGTCTGCTGCCCGGCAATGGCGGTGCTTACCGTGCCGTAAACACCATTTTCGCCGTTGATACAGATCCTTCCAAGGGCGTGGTCGCTGATAAATTTGCCCTTCAGCTCTCCGGGGCTGCCGGCGGTACCGCCGGTGCAGCCCCCGATTTGGCAGGCCACGATCTCGC
>ERZ1024483.403-NODE-403-length-11437-cov-7.383325_pt1 | contig 11437 bp, 10 predicted proteins | sample MGYA00520799_ERZ1024483 | MGnify/ENA primary metagenome ERZ1024483 (study PRJEB33242, sample SAMEA3444315) | Homo sapiens | biome: Host associated; feature: Gastrointestinal tract; material: Stool | place: Uganda | collected 2011-01-01 ...
GGGTAAGCTAATTGAGGACAATGGCGGTGGTATCTGGTTTGCAACAGGAACTACGGTAACGAATACAATGGCAGAAATTTAAAATATGCAAAGATATTTGCAGGAAAAGGATCTAAGAAAGCAGAATATCCGTTGCTTTGACGCATGGTCAAAAACATTCGGTAAAGTAACCAACAGCTTTGAAATCAGCGTGGATGGTTCAGGTTTCGTCAATCGTTCCCGCTTCTGTAAATTCTTCAACATGGAAGAATTAATAAATCACTTTAGACAGGTTGCAGAGATTCAAACAGCAGGAATGCTTAGAAAATCACTGGAAGAATCGGTTCTAGGTCGAGTGAAAGCTGTACCACCAAAACATATTGGAGGTAAGCCAACTGTTATTGCAATCGAGCCAAGCGACATACTAGAAAATTATATTGGTGAAATAGTTGAACGAACTGAAAGCATTCATAATGGAAATGTGGATCCGCATATCGACAATATGCTGAAAATCACGTCTGACAGTAAAAAGGCAAGTATTGATATGCGATTGATAGATCCAAATTTTCCAGATGAAGAAAATGGTAAACTTTGGACGATTGCAAAACAGGTATATCAGATTTATAAGGATTATGACAATGATAAAGCAACACAGCTTATTTTCTGTGATTCGTCTACACCTCATAAGATTGAAAAGGAAAATAATGAGGAAACTGGCTATGTGTTCAGCAATGTCTATGACGATCTAAAGATAAAATTTGTAGAATTAGGTATTCCTGAAAACGAGATCGCATTTATTCATGATTATGACACAGAATTAAAAAAACAGAATCTTTTTGAAAAGATGAATAAAGGCGAAATGCGTGTTTTGATTGGTTCAACACCAAAACTTGGAGCAGGAACGAATATACAGGAACGCATGATAGCAATACACCATGTAGATGTTCCATGGCGTGCAAGCGACATCGAACAACAGAATGGACGTGCATTCAGACAAGGAAATATGTATAACGAAATTTACGAATTCCGCTATGTTACTAAAAAATCATTTGATGCATATTCATGGCAGATGGTCGAAACAAAATCAAGTTATGTAACTCAGCTTTTAGAAGGTACAGGAGATACTCGTGAATTTGAAGAAGATACACAGAACAGCTTTTCGTATGCTGAGGTCAAAGCAATTGCTTCTGGAAATCCAATCATCAAGGAAAAATTTGAAGTAGATAATGAAGTGAAAAGATTGGAGACAATGCGTAGGTCATGGCAAAAGAAAAAATTGCAGGCACAGGATGATGTCGCACTTTTACCAGATCGTATCGAAACAGAAAAGAAATATCGTACCATTCTTGCAAGGGAATATGAATATTTCAAAGATGAGATTGAAGCCAATAATCTTAGAGATTCAGAACACTTCACATTTTATGATGTCAATGGAAATGAATATCATGATCTGAAGGAAGCTTGGGATGCGATTCAGGAATGTACAAAGGGGTACAAGCTGAATGATTTTAAAGAAAATAAATTTGTAGGTCGTTTTATGAAAGCGGATGTATTGATTGGATTAGGTTTAGCAGGAGAAGGAATAGTAATCAAACTGAAAACCCCATTGCGTACAATCGGTGTTGATTCGGTCAATCCAGTAGGTCGAGTGAATTTCAATAGAATGTTTAAACGTATCAATGATATACGCTATTCACTAAACAAAACGATTGAAACCATCCAGAATTACGAAGGGAATCTAAAAATCGCAAAAGAAATGGTGAACAAACCTTTTGAATTGCAGGATGAATTGACAAATACCCGAAATCGTCAAAAGGAGATCAACAAGATTTTAGATACTTCTGGAAATGAAAACAGCAAAGTAGTTGTTGAAGATGATTTAGAGGAGGAAAGAAACGAAAGCGGTATGGAGTTATAGAATTAAGGCTAATTGCCTTAATTCTTGTTTTACCGCATTTTATGACATTTAAATGCCTATATTTGTATTTTTGTCAACAATAAATTTTTTATATAAAATTTTCTGCATTTTCTTATTTGAACAATTTAAATTTCTGAAATGCTTTATGTATAGGTTTTTTATAGCTTTTTGCTCACTTTGCTCATTTTCCATTTGAACATTTTTCGCACAATTTTCTAGCATTTTTGTTCGAGTGTTGTGCTATAATGGTATCATAAAGTAAGTGTATATAGAGGACCTAAAACGTGTGTTTGGGTCCTTTTTTACTGATAAGGAAGGTGTGTTGAGCATGAAATATGTATTAACGAAGCATTGTGATTTTAGTAGAAATTATGAAAATTTGCTAGGCTACATCAATTTATCCTTTCGTAACGGAGTATGGATACCACAATATCATCTGAATGTAGATGATCGTCTGAATTCAGTGTATGAAGATAGAATGCAGGCTTTTTGTAAATACGTTAAGGATGTGATTGTACCGAATGGATATGAGTCAATCGAATATCTGGTGAATCGTTTAAATTTAAAAACGATTGGACTAAGCCGGTATCAACTCTATGCTTCAACGGAAGAAGCAAACTTTTGCGTGAGATTTGTCAAAAACATGTATGCAAAGGAAATGATATATATTCATATGTTCAGAAAGGGTTGATTGCATTTCGCACAATTTTCTAGCATTTTTGCCAATTCAAAATGGTAAAATACAGGTAGATATAAATTTGAAAGAAGGCGTGTGGAGAATATGATATCAAATAACATGGGGCCTTTCATTCTTGGCGGATTAGTGTGCATAACACTGATTCTGTGGGTGTTAGCATGTATTTCTGTTTTATTTTATGATATACCATTAAGATTTTGTGAACTTTATTCGTCAAAATGGCGCTTTTTTTGGTGTTTACCTGCACGTTTGGGGTATTGTTATCTGGTTTGTATGTTGGTATGTGTATTCCTTGTTATATTATTCGGCTTAATTGGAATTATATGAAAGTCGATTCAATAGATTAAGGCATATTGCCTTAATTCATATATAAGGTCGATTCACGGACCTTGGCTTTTAAAGCCGAAAGTACAGATGAAGTAAAATCATACTTTCTTCATTCGTGGAGTGGTTAAAATTCTTTAGTAGTTTGTAATGCCATTGGTTTGAGGCTGTACATCAGCACGTTGTCGTATGGTAGTGAAGGATTGATAGTAGAATTTTAAGCAAGAAGCCTGTTGCCGTACAACATATATTCACATGGTAGTGAAAGGAAAGTATCGCATTTGTAAATATAAAGGCACTGTATGACGTTGGCTTTCCCGCATGCACGTAAGTCCTGTTTTCATATCGTGCCGAGTAGCTCGACCGCCTACAATGCACGACCCAAACGATAAGACATGAGGTTGTTTATTGTTCTCATTAGTTGCTCACCGGAACTATTGAATAAACATTAAACATGAAGTCGATCCAGATATCCGTTTTCAGGACCTGTTCTATTGTTTATCTCCCTTTGGTAACTGAGATAATATAGAAAGTAATAGAATTTTTCGCCTGCAGTTTAAATTTAACAGTTTGCCATAGACGGTTATCAAAAATGACCACGGCAGAAACATGAGCCTGCCACCATTTATGAGGATAGCAGTATGTTGGGTGCAACTCCCATAATCCTCAAACGCTAAGCCTACCAACACATAAATCTTTCTAAATAATACAAGGAGATAGGTCCTTCTACGATAGCTCACACTAAGATTTATCTGTTGGTAGACGTCATTTGATTTAAATTAAAGCATAATTAAAAAGATGGGAGGAATCTCCTTTTAAAGACTACTTTTTGCTTTAAAATCGAATGAACCATACTTATGATGAAATTTGCGAAAGTCTGAATATTTTCTCTGGTTCAATATACAACAAACAGACAATAGCACTTTCTTTATAAGTTCTAATGAAGGTTAAAGTATTATCAGGTGCAATTCCTGAAACCTTCAATTTTTTAATTTCAAGAGTAGCAACACAACCATTTTGGTAGGAGGTGAAACTTCTGCTTTCCAACGTAACCCTTATTGTGATGCTACAAACGTTAGCTGTGAAAGGCTTTCTTAACAAAGGATGCTTTAGATTTTTAAGGGGAATGTCAAATTCTAAAACATCTAATTTAGACATGGGACAACGATCCACAAGCCAGTGTTCTGGACAGAGCAGAAAACATGAGCCTGCTCATTGCTTTAAATGGGTACATATACTAATGACGATCAAGCCCTTTTATACATCTTTCCCTTAGAAAATTGTATGTACTCATTTTAAATAATAGAAAGTATTCTATTTATTTAGATAAGGTCGATTCACGGACCTTGGCTTTTAAAGCCGAAAGTACAGATGAATTGGAATCACATCTTTGTCATTCGTGGCTAGGTTAAGTTAAAATTTCTTAGTAGTCTGTAATGCCATTGGTTGAGTTTTAGTACAAAACAAATTCACATGGTAGTGAAGGGTGATCTAAGCAAAAGACAGAATATCAAATTCTGCCTTTTTTATTGTGGCTTTGGTGCAATGCCTATATCTATATCTAGAGACGCTGTGCCTAATCTAACTTCTGATAAAAATATTATAGATAGCATTATAGAAGCCAAAAGAAGTTTGACTCCTTGTGTAATAGTGAAAGAAACTCGTGAAATTACAGGAGCATGGTCTAAAGTGTACAATAATGGGAAAGGAAGTCAGCACATCATCCCTGTTGATTTAATAAAGGAGCTGGACTAATTGCTTGATGTATAGATGATGGAGGCGTATATATGCGAAAGTATTATATTCATTTTGAGCCGTTTATTAATTCTTTTAAGAATAAGTTTATTGGAATTGACTTGAATTTTTGTTCAGAATTACTTACACCAGAAGAAATTGTGAAGATTCTAGATGAGACATTTGACGAGATGTCTGTCAATAACTTAAACGGTTTAAAGAAAAGTTTGTATCAAAAATTTGGACTGAAAGACGTTAATCTTTCAACTTATAAAACAAGTATAAAATGGTTCAAAGACGGAAGATTTCATAAATATTATCGCAAAAAGCAAAAATGCAGGGTAAAAACTTATCCTGAAGACGAAGTTCATTTGACTGTTTTCAATATATCTGGAAAACCTTATTTAGAAAGGTCAGAGAAGTTGTTTGACGACATTTTGATTGTAGATTATAACAGTGTGGAATCCCATTGGACTTATGAAATTAGCTGTACCACAACCGTAGCTCAACTTAAGACATATGGGTATATTTTAGTGCGTGATGACAGTGGCGATAGAAAATCGCCTTATGTTGAATATATCGGTTCCACAAATGCACGGGATGATTTCGTACCGGATTTATATTTTCGTAAATGGGATTGCCCGTTATTGCATATGATAACCTATCCTCGCATTAGAAAAATTATCAAACATATAGGAAATGTAACAGTTGAAAATGTGTTTGAAGTTGCACCATCTTATAATGATTTAGTTGATTAAATAAGCATGGTTCAATATAAGTAATGGAGATATGTGTATGCGAAAGTATTACATTCATTTTGAACCGTTTTTTGATTCAATCGAGAATGGATTCATGGGAATTGATTTGGATTTTTTTATGATTTCAAGAATTAAGGCAATTTGCCTTAAGAATTAATAATGGAGGAAGAAAAAATGAAGTCTATTTTACTTTACAATCAGGGAGGTTATTCCCCTCAATTGTTAGCATTCAATGGAGAAGCAAATTTTGCAATTCTATATTATGCTTGCACTATAAAACCTTATGTTCTTGCAAGTAAACTAGATGATGATGTGAGATCGGATGAATTTGAGGAAGTAGCTTGCTTTGAGAAGTATGACGATTGTTTACAAAAATATCAATCCTTGGTTTTACAGCATTTAGAAAAGACAATTCCAGTTGCAGAATTATTTAAACATTTAAAGAAAACAGATTTAGATCAAGTGTTCAATTGTAAGAGTCTAGATGATGAAAGAATATGGTCTGCTCTTATTAGATATAGACATCCAATGATAAAAGAGTGCATAGAGAGAATTCAAGCACTATATAATGTGCATCTTAGTGGATGGGATAAATTAAAAAGCTAATAAAGTTCTTCGGTAGTCTGTAATGCCATGCGTAGTGAAGGTTCGTTTGTGAATTTTTTTGAATCAAACATGTTGCAGTACAGCACGTTTTTGGATGGCAGTGAAGGAGTACATACAGGCTGCATTTCGCACAATTTTCTAGCATTTTTTGTTTTTTTACGTGTTAGAATATAAATGTAAAGGGAATGATTCAAATTATTAAGGCAATTTGCCTTAACAAAATAGATCAGGAAAGGATGCATTATATATGAAAACAAAACAAATTTTAATGGCAGGAGCGTTGGCTCTTAGTATGGTATTATCTGGTGGTATGTTGACAGGATGTTCAAATTCTTCAACAAAAGACACTAAGACAGCAGAAGTTGCAAAGAAAAAGGAAATTAAAACACTTGGTAAAAAGACAAAAGATTCAAAATCTTTTAAATGTACAAACAACACTGGAAAGATGATTACTGTATTTGAAACAAAATCAAGTTCAGAAGAAAACTTCAGTGATAACTTGTTGGAAGATGGAGATGCTGTAAAGAACAAAGAAATTCGTACTTTGTATTACGCTGTCAAAGAAAATGATAAGTTGGATGTAAAAGTAGGATTACAGGATGAAGATAAAACATTCGTATTCAAAGATGTAGATACAACAGATGTCAAGAAAGTGGACGTTTCTTTAAAAGCAGATAAAGTCAATCTAGATGTAACGAAAAAAGATGGCAGTACTGCCACATTGACGCCATCTGAAGATTCTGCTAAGACAGAGGACGAAAAGAAAGATGAGCAGGAAGTGAAGCAGGAAGAAAAGAAAGAAGAAACCGCCAAAACTGATTCTTCTAACAAATCAAATTCTTCAGAATCAAAGAAGAATAACACAGCTTCTACTGGCTCAAGTTCAAACAAGAACAACTCAAGCTCTAGCAGTTCAAAACCTTCTTCTAAACCTTCAAATAGTAGTAGCAACAACTCAAGCTCGTCTAAGCCATCTAATAACAATGGTTCAAGTTCAAACAACTCAAAGCCAGCTGAACATAAACATGACTGGGTAGCACAGTACAAGACGGTAACGGTTCCAGAAAAAGGACATAACGAACAGGTATTGGTGCAGGCCGCTTATGATGAACAGGTTCCAATTACTGAGATGCAGGAATTCTTAATCTGTAATCAATGTGGAGCTGATTTAACAGGATTAGACATTGATGCCCATTTTAAGAATAGCTATTTCAATGGTGGCAACTGTGGTGGATATCACTCTGAATGGAGAGAAGTAGTAACAGGCTATAAGACTGTTCATCACGATGCAGTCTATGAAACAAGATATGTGGTCGATTCCCCTGCAACCACAAAACAGGAATTGACTGGGTACAAGTGCAGTAGCTGTGGTAAAACAAAATAGTTTTAAATCAAAGGCAGAATGAGAAATTTCTGTCTTTTTTTGTACCTTCGTTGCAGTACAGCACTTTTTTTGGATAGTAGTGAAGGAAAGGGGATTGATTGTTAAATATGGTTTTTGGCTTAGTATTATTTCTATTGTTGTTTGGAGGTGTGATGGGTGTATTCTTTTATTCACTCACAAATATTTCCAAACGATCAGCGATGAAAGATGAAAGACTCATCGACAAAAAATCAATGCAATATATAAAAAAGGAACTCAATTGAGTTCCTTTTCTATTTACACACGCAATAAAGCGGGTAACGCCCGTACTATTGCACCATAGTTTTATGGAACAGGAGGCGATATAAATATGAACATCTTTAGTTTATTAGACATTCCTTAAACAAACTTGAAAGAATTTCAGTATTTTTTCCTTCAGAATACAGAAGTTCATTTAAACAGACTCAAAAAACAAGATTTTTAACGTTAGAGATTTTAAGGGATAGAAATTTTTAAGGGGATTATTTAATTAAGGCAACTTGCCTTAATAGGAAGGAGAATTGAAATGAAAAAGTTTAAGAATGTTTTTCTGGCTTTGTTCGTAACTGCTTTGACATCCTTAAATCTTGTTCTTCCTGCGTATGCAGAAGAAACAACGACTCAGACTGTTGATTCAGCAGGCTTTTCAGTGAGTGTTGTGGGAGATGGGACTGTAACAATTTCATCAGGTGATTTCACTCAAACATTATCTGATGGCGAAACTTACAATGCAGACTATGAAGAAGGTACAGAAATAAAGATCACTTCAAGATCAAATACGAATTCGTATATTGATGATGTTTCTTTGAACAGCAATACGATTGCAGGCTTTACGAGTGGAAAAAAATCATTCAGCTTTGCGTACAAGACAAAAACAGCGGACGCAAACTTCAATGTTGTTTTCAAACAAAAAGAAAACAAGGAATCCACTAACAAAAGTAAAGCAGAAGCTCAATCGGAATCTCAGCAATATACAGGTACTGAAGATGTTAATGATGGGGAGTCCAAAGAGGACACAGACCAGTCAGATGCATCATCAGACTCAGACAAGACAAGACTTGTTGTTGAAGGAAAGAAAAAATATGTAGATAAAGACGCTGTAACAGCTCAGTTCGGAAAAATGTATGTGTTGCAGTATGATTCAGAATCGGATGCATCAAATGCAGGTAAAGAGTTGAAATCGAAAGGTGTCAAAGTCAATACAGAACAGATTTTATCTGTAGACGAAGATACAGCTACTTCAGATACAGTATCTACAGATGTTTTAGATACGGCAATCAATAAAGCCAACGATAAAACAGTCAAGGATTTTACAGGTAAAGATGTAATCGCATTGATTGACACAGGTACTGATGGTTCGACTGTAGATGCAGTATCATTCGTAGATAATGACGTTACGGATAATTTTGGTCATGCTACAAAGATGATCAAAACGATTCGTAAGCAAAATAAAAATGCAAAGATTCTTGCGTTGAAAGCGTTGGATGATAATGGAAATGGTACGACAGCTTCTGTTGTAGCTGCATTGCAGTACGCTATTGATTCTCATGTTTCAATCATCAATATGTCATTCAGTGGAACATCCACTGAAGATAAAAGCTTAGTTGAAACAAAAGTCAAAGAAGCTATTAAAGCAGGTATTACAGTCGTAGCTTCAGCAGGAAACAATGGTTCTGAAGCTATTGATTATATTCCTGCAAATGTTAAAGGAGTGGTTACAGCAGGTGCATGTGATTCAAAAGGTACGATTTTAAGTACATCCAACCACGGAAATATTGTTGACTGGTATATCAATGCAGACGCTACATCACAGGCTGCATCCACTGTTACAGGCATCCTATCGAAAGATGGAAAAATCAAAGAGGATAAAAAGACAGTATTCTCACCAAAGAGCGTAAAATATGTTTCTTCTAAAACAGATTTAAACAAATCAGATGAATTCACTACAGACAATTCTGGTGGATCAGGTGGTGGTTCTGGTACTGGTGGTCAATTTAAAGGGCACAGTATTGACTGGGTCATTTATGATAATGATACAACGGCACTTGGGGAAGCCGGCTCAGTGGATAATCCGAATGCGGAAAACGTGAAGAATATTATTAAAAATAATATAGGTGTTACATATGCGGAAGAATTATCAGGATATCCTAATTATGGAGCAGAAACAAAAATTAAATCCGCTTTAAAGTCAGCTATCCAAGAGTGTAAATCAAATTATATTGCTCAAAATGGTTCAGCTGCTGGTTTTAATCCAAGAATCGTAGCCGTAGGTATTTGTAGTGTTTATTACAGTGGTTGGCGAGGAAATTTTTGGAAATATGATGGTTCAAATGGTTGGGAAACAGACTCTGACTGGGAGAACAGTTGGAATAATGCCGCAAAAAATGCAAGTTTATCTCACAATGGTACGAAATATACAACAAATTCAAAGTTGTATAATGGTACGAAATCACTTTATGACTTTGCGATCACAAAGTTAGCAGGCAATGACAACATTCGTATTGTAGTATTGGATGATAAAACACCAGGTCCTCAAAAAGGTAACTTGTCGATCATGAAGAAATCTGCAAATCCGGATATAACGGATAATAACCCTTGCTACTCATTAAAGGGTGCTGAATATGGGGTATACAAGACAGAAGCCGATGCAAAAAATGACAAGAATAAAGTAGATAAACTTGTCATTGGTACTTATGACAACACTGAAAGAAATAAGAACTGGTCTAATGAAATCAAATTGGATGCTGGTACTTATTATGTCAAGGAAACAAAAGCTCCAAAAGGTTTTGGTCTAAATCCTAAAGTCGTTTCTGTTGTCATCGAAGCAGGAAAGAACACTTGGATTGGTGAAGAATCTAATGATTTTGTAGATTACCCACAATCCGATCCAGTAGCAGTGGTTCTTGGTAAAGTGGATAAAGAAACGAACAAGAACAAGCCACAGGGAAGTGCCAGTCTTGAAGGTGCTGAATTTACAGTCAAGTACTATAAAGGCTTGTATGATGAAGATCCTGCTACAAAAGGTCAGACTCCAGCTCGTACTTGGGTGTTAAAGACGGATGAAGATGGCTATTGTAGATTAAGTGATAAATTTAAGGTTTCAGGTGATGATTTTTATTTAACTTCTAAAGGTGAGCCTACATTACCTGTAGGTACTATGACTATTCAGGAAACAAATGCACCTACAGGCTACTTTATCAACAATGAAGTGTTTGTTCAGAAGATCACATCTTCTGGTGATGCTGAACGAGTAGAAACGTACAATCAGCCAGAGGTTCTTGAAAAGGTTATCAAATTCAACATCAAGAAGGTTCAAGCTGGAACTACAACACCAGTTTCTGGTGCCGTATTCCTACATACAAAGCCGGATGGAACAACTGAATCATTAATAACTGATGAAAAAGGTGAAATCACGATTACTGGTTTGGAAACTGGTATCCACAAAATCAAGGAAACAAATGCTCCAGATGGCTATCAATTGAATACAAATGAAGTTGTATTTGAAGTTGAAGCAGGCACGGGTAAGATCAAATTCACAAGTGATTCTAACAGTCTAGTAACTCAAGGTGTTGAAGATTCTGGGGATGGATATGCTACATTTGCAGATATGGTCAATCCATTTGATTTGAAGATCACAAAGACAAATGAACATAACAAAGTCTTAAATGGTGCGGAATTTACTCTATACAGCGACAAGGACTGTACGAAAGTAGTAGATACTCAAGTATCGGATGAAAACGGAGTCTTATCATTCAAAGACTTGAAAGTAGAAACAACATACTACTTCAAGGAAACGAAAGCTCCAAAAGGCTATCGAATTCCAGTCGATGAAAATGGAAATGCATATGTACATTCCGTATTTGTAAAATCAGTACCACAGAATAACGCATTTGATTTCACGGTTGATAACGCTATGTACAACACATCAAATACAACAGGTACTGTACATCTAGAAGGTACAAAGAAAGACAGAGTAGTAGCTGTAAGTATCACAAACAAAACAACGCAGTTATTACCTG
>ERZ1024483.404-NODE-404-length-11433-cov-8.976534_pt1 | contig 11433 bp, 9 predicted proteins | sample MGYA00520799_ERZ1024483 | MGnify/ENA primary metagenome ERZ1024483 (study PRJEB33242, sample SAMEA3444315) | Homo sapiens | biome: Host associated; feature: Gastrointestinal tract; material: Stool | place: Uganda | collected 2011-01-01 ...
TACGGCTACCACCGAGATCTACACTCTTTCCCTACACGACGCTCTTCCGATCTTTCTTCTCTTTCATTGAAAACGCTATTATAATTGACTTATGAACACAATAATGAATCAAGTTTTAAAAGAGAACTCAATAGGAACATGGAAATTAGTAGATGATCAATTATATGGGGATGATTGCTTCTTAAATTTAATTGGCGCATCAAAGGAACTGGATGCACAAGAATGCTTAAAATTTCATTTAGCACATGTACATCCTGAAGATCAAGAACAATTTAGTGAATATGTTAGAAAATTAAGCAAAGAAAGAACGGAAATTGTGTATCGTTTTCTACATCCTGAAAAGGGGGTTATGATGATTCGCTGTTCAGGTAAGAAAATGGAAGATGGTTCGATTGCCGATATTCATCAAGATATAAGTGACATTGTACGTTTAGAAAAGGATAAGATTGTAGAAACGTATCTATCTGAAACGAATGAGAAGCTGCGTAATCAAAATGTTGCGCAAAATGATTACTATAAAGAGATTCTAGATGAGTTACCATGTGGAGTATTCGCATATACAGTAAAGGAACATAAAATTGTTCATTTAAATAAAAGAGCCTTAAAGATATTTCATATAGACGATTTAGAAGATGTGCAAAGTAAGATGCGTTCCATCTTTAAAAAGTTTGAATATCCAGATTTAACCACAAATGATCGTTTGATCGCATTAAGAACATACGATGGTTCGGTTGATTTTGAAGTGATTATCAATCCTAAAGAATCTTATGAAGTACATGCACTCGCAAAGTCAAAAGTATTTAAATATCCAAATGGAGAACGTATTATTATTACAATATTTGTCGATATCTCAAACCTTGTAATGTTGAAACAATCTTTAGAACAAGCTAAAGAAGGAAGTGCCGCTAAAAGTGCATTCTTATTTAATATGTCTCACGATTTAAGAACACCATTAAATGCGATTATTGGCTTTAGTGAATTGATGAAAAGTCATTGGGAGGATTCAAAAATATCTAGAAACTATCTAGAAAAGATTGATGAATCCAGTCAATACTTACTATCTTTGATCAATAATATTTTAGAAATGTCTAAAATAGAAAGTGGAAAAGAAGAATTGAAAGAAAAGCCATGGGATATTTATACATCTTGTGATAATCTTCTGCAATTCTTTGAACCAGATATTCGTCAAAAGAATCAGACATTGAACTATGCGGTGAATATTAAACACAATATGATTTTAACGGACTCTTTAAAAATCAGAGAAATCTATGTGAATCTAATGAGTAATGCGATCAAATATACCAATGTAGGTGGAACCATTTCTTTTTCTTTAGAAGAAATTGAAAGAGAAGAAGGCTTATCTGACTATAAGGCTATTGTTCAAGATACGGGTATCGGTATTTCAAAAGAATATTTACCCCATATCTTTGAAAATTTCACAAGAGAAAAAACATCCAGTGAATCTGGTGTAATCGGTACAGGCTTGGGTATGCCAATCGTTAAAAAATTGGTGGATCTCATGCATGGAACTATAAGTATAGAGAGTGAAGAAGGTAAAGGAACAACCGTTGTTGTAAATCCTCCTCATCGCTATATCGTAGAGGAACAAGAAGTCAAAGAGGTGGATGACAAAGAAATTGATCTTACAGGAAAACACGTTCTTCTTGTGGAAGACAATGATTTGAATGCAGAAATTGCCCAAACACTTCTAGAAGATAAAGGCCTTAAAGTGATGCGTGCTAAAGATGGATTAGAAGCTATAACGATAGTGAAAGAAAATGCGGTGGATTGTTTCGACTGCATATTAATGGATATTCAAATGCCAAGAATGAATGGCTTTGAAGCCTGCAAAGTTATACGTTCTTTGCCAAATAATCGAAGCCAACTTCCTATCATTGCCTTAACTGCTAATGCCTTTGAAGAAGATCGTAAAGATTGTTTAGATGCAGGTATGAGTGATCATGTTTCAAAACCGATTGAAATCCAATCTTTACTACAAACAATTGAATCTGTACTAAAAAAATAGCGGCAAGTCCGCTATTTTAAATTTTCTAAGAATAAGAAATCCTTAAATTTAATATGTTGTACATTACTCGTCGAATAATCAATATCATCCATTGTGATGATAATCTTTTTATCAATTTGACTAACACCATTAAAAGCTTTAAATTCACGCTCATACGCTTTATCTTCGGCAACACTATATGCCACTTGGATATAATACTTTAGATTGTCTTTTTGAGCTAGAAAATCAATTTCCTTTCCCTTATTGTCATAGACTGTAAGGCTATATCCCATATATATAAGTTCGTTATATATTATATTTTCAAGATTATGCGTTAAATCATAACGATTATTTAATTTACGAATTGAATTTAATGAAACATCACAATTGTATATTTTTGTAGGATATTCCAATTCTGTTTTTGTTCTAGAAGAATATTGTTTGATGGGTTCAATAATATAAGCTTCTTCTAAATAACCAATCCATTTCTTGACGGTATTTATACTGCATTTTGTGCCATGCGTATTCATATAATCACATATGGATTTTACGGAATAATTTCTGGCATTCGATATTAAAATGAAATTCACAACCTTTTTAAAATCTTCGGATTTACGAATTTTGTAGCGATTGATTATATCATTCGAAACAATGGTTTCATCTAAATCATTCAAGTATCTTTTTTGAGCTTCCAAAGAATCAAATTCAATTCGTTTAGGAAAGCCACCCCATACTAAATAATCCGTTAGAGAAATATCTTTGTTTAATTCTTTTCCATATTCATATAATTCTTTATAAACAAAAGGACGAATATGAAATGCGACATAGCGACCCGATAATTCTTTGGTGAATTCTCGAGATAATAATTTTGAATTGGATCCAGTAATAAATAACGAACAATTATGTTTTCTAAGTGTTTTACATGCGACAGACCAATTATCAATTGTTTGGATTTCATCTAAGAAAACATAGCACAATTCGTTTGTATCACGATTGTTGTCAATATAGTCTACAATGTCTTGCCATGTAGATAAATTAGATGTAACGGCACGATCTTCAAAATCAAGATAAATTATATTTGTTGAATTTTTTGAAATTTCAGTATTGATTTGTTCCAATATGATGGATTTTCCACATCTTCTTACACCCGTAATGATTTTAATTAAATCACTATCGTAAAACGGGCGAATTTTTGATAAATATTTCTCTCTAATTATCATATGCATATCCTCCTATTGAAATTATATTCAAAATTGTACAAAAATGTCAATGCTACTGAAAATAATGTCAATATTGTGCAGAAATGTCAATAGTAGTGAAAATAATGTTAAAAATCGTGCAAAATTGTCAATAGACTTATTTCTCTCTAAAAAGTAATTTTTAATGATATAATAAATGTACAAATGTTTGTTCTCAAATACAGATTATAGATTTGAATATTATAAGAAAACGGAGGACAAATATGAAAACACCAAAAGAATATAGTGATAATCTTTCAAAGCAAATTATCACCAAACAAATGTTAGTGGATTGTTTGTATAGTGTGAATAAACGAGCCAAAAACTACCGTGATAAAGAAAGAGAACAAAGAGCCTATTCTAGATGTCATCGCTATGTAGATAATTCAGCATTCATTGATGGAGCTAGAAAAAAGAAATTAGAGATGTATCGCATGAAAGATATGTTGTTGCAAATTTTGACACCCATTTGTATCCACAAAGAATTTATTGGCTATGAAATAGAAAGAATCTATAGTTATGAAGTAGAGGAGTACAAAAAGTATAAGAAACAATTCTATTATGAAGGGCAGTATATGGATGATGATTATTCCATTGTCTATTTTGGCGATGTTGAACTTAAGGATGAACCAATATATCACTATTACTTGTTCTATGATTTAGAATGTGGGCATACTTTTCATACACCTATTAAAGTAGAGGATTTAGAAAAGTATTCTTTACCGATTATAGAAATTAGTGAGTTAGAAACGACGGGTCATAAGGTCAATGATTTGGTAAGCTTACAGTTTGTACGAAAAGTCATTCGATTGATTGAAGAAAATATGTATATATCACAGTAAAAGCGCAGGAAATCCTACGCTTTGTTTATTTCTTCATGATTTCTACGATTGTCGTATCTACATCTTTCATTCCATGTTTAGAAAGATAAGCCATATTTTGAATACACTTTTCTGGACTGCTTGCCACAATACCATCACTATCCTTTACTGGAGCGTTGTTTAATGCGGCTTTTGCACAAATTAAAGCTGCAACTGTTCCAGTAGATACTTTTAGGCTACATCCAACTTTTCCGCCATCACAAATCATACCCGTAACTGTACCCGTCATATTTTTGATCGTATATCCAATCTGATCTTTATTTCCACCAAACATATAGACTAGTGCTGCACTACAAGCTGTGCTACTTGCCATGACACAAGTACACATAGGGGATAATTTACCAATATAAGAATTGATATAGCGATTTAATAAGTGTCCTAAAGCTAAAGCCTTTAATTCTTTTTCTTTTGCGATATGTTCCTCTTCAGCAACAATATGAATTGGAAGAATGAGGGCAATACCCTTAGTACCTGCACCTGAACTGGACATCGTACTTAATGGACATCCAGAAAGTCTAGCTTCTATGGCCGAAGTTAGTATGGATATAAGATTTGATGAAAAGGAACTTGATAAAGGCAAGTTATGATCTTTGGCATAGTCAGCAAGTTCTAAATTCATCTTGACTCCATCATAAAGAAATTCAATATCATCAACATCAAGTTCATTGACTAAATCCACAATATCAGAAATATGCATCTGTTTAAGATTTTGAATTAAACTGGATTGTGTATTTAAAGTGTTTTCATTATTGATTAAAATTGCATTATTCTTAGAAAGATAGATTACGTTTGTATGTTCATCCTTGATGATACAAGTACTCGTTTGATTTTGAGTATGAATTGTACCCTTCACATACAGTCCTGTTTGACTTGAATCTACATGTATTTGTGTATCTTTAAATTTGTACACTTTATTTTTAATTTCATCATTAATATCTTCAAACAGTTTTAAACCCTTCTCTGGATTCTTTAAAAAAGCACCAAGTGTTGCTGCATACTTTAATCCCACATCCTCAAAATTAGGTATACCGGCTGACATTCCATTTTTAAAGATTCCAATATTCACATCACATTCAATAGAAAGGATTTCTTCATCTAATACTTTTGATGCATGTGCCAAACATAAGGCAACACATACAGGTTCTGTACAACCGAGTGCTGGTATTACATCTTGTTTTAATAATTGTATACATTCTAATTTGTTTAACATACGATCACCATAAGTATTATACAACAACAAAAATTAACATTTAAACTTATAGTTTGTGTTATAATCTTGAGTTGGAAATATAACCGAGGTAGAAAAAAGTGAAGAAGAAAACAATAGTTCCATTAACTGTATTTCTTGTAGGAATATGTCTTTTGGGCTTATTTACATATAATACAAATAGTCAAATTCAAAATAATCAGCGTACACTTGCACTTATGAATGCGAAAACGTATGGGCAACAAATAGAGGATGATTTAGAAAATGGGGTTGGAATCACAAATTCTTTAGAACAAATTTTGATCAATTCAGATGGACAGGTTCATGATTTTTCTAAAATCGCCAAGTATGTGATGTCAAGTTCTATACAAAGCGTGCAACTTGCACCCAATGGAGTTGTCACAGAAATTTATCCAGAAAATGGAAATAAAGCGGGTAAAATTGATTTATTAAATGATTCAAATCGAAGTGAAATTTCTAACTACGCAAAAAAATATCATACAACCATTACCCAAGGTCCTTTTGAGTTGAAACAAGGCGGTTCTGGCATTGCGATTCGAAATCCAGTTTATTTAGAAGATGAAAATGGACAAGAATATTTTTGGGGCTTTACGATTGTGATTGTTCGTGTGCCAAAAGTGTTTGAGGATTCTACAAATGCCTTATCTAAATTTAGGTATACGTATAGACTTTCAAAACAAGAAAGTCCTTGGAATAAAAAATATAAAGAAGTCTATGCCTCTACGGACAAAATGATTCAACCAGAATCGTATGACTTTATTGTGGGTCAAGAAAAATGGAAATTAGAAGTAATGCCAAAAGATGGATGGAATCATACGAAAGAAGTATCCTTAGTTTTAGTTTGTGGAATGATTATTGTTCTACTTCTTACTATTCTTACAAAAGTTTTATTACTTTTAGATGAAAGAAGAATCGAATTAAAAGAACTAGCCCATAAAGATGGACTGACTAAACTTTATAATCGGTATGGATTTGATGAGTTGGCAGATAAAATGATTTCAAAAAATCCTCAAACACATTATGTAGCTGCCATGCTCGATGTGGATGATTTTAAGATTGTGAATGATATGTATGGACATGCCTATGGAGATAGAGCTTTGATAAACCTAGCCAAAAGTATGCAGGAATTCTTTCCAACCACTGCTCTTCTAGGAAGAAATGGTGGAGATGAGTTCTGTATATTATTACCGGATTGTGATAAAGAATTATTGATAGAATTCACGAAAACCCCAAAAACATTCACTTACCAAGGACAAATATATTCTTTTTGTATATCACTTGGATATGCAGAATATCCAGATAATGCTTCAGAAAGATCTCAATTGATGCGTTGTGCCGATGTGGCTCTTTATGAAGTAAAACTTCATGGTAAGAATGGTTGTATGGCTTATAAAGAAGGATTTCAATCGGGTGTTCGTAAACAACTTGGCTTTGTGTTAAATGACATATCTGAAAATTTACCTGGAGCCTTTATGATATATAAGGCGGATAAATCAGATGATGAAATCTTTTATGCCAATAAAGAATTCTTGGATATGGCTGGATATGAAAATCTAGATGCATTATTTAAAGGCACAAAGAAAAGTTTCCGTAATTTGATTCGTGAAGACCAACAAAAAACGGTAGAATCTAGTATTTGGCATCAAATCGAAAGTGGAAGTGAAGATGATTATATTCATTATCATCTACGAAAAGCCGATGGAACTTATATTCCTGTGCTTGATCAAGGAAGAATTGTAGAAAGCGATAGACTAGGCAGAGTGTTCTACGTTTTGTTTATGGATTGGCAAGGTATGCAGGAGCATTATGGTACAAAATTTGAAAAAAAAGATGCGTGAGGGTTTATAATAAAAACATGAAAAATAAAAATATAGTTTATCGAATCCTGATTCTTTTTGTGTTGATTTCTGTTGTAACCAATACAGCATGTTTATTTATCCGAAATAGTGTGATCACGCAAGAAAAATTGAAGGCTGAATATACAGTAAAATCAACCATTGATCGTGTTGAAATAAAATTAGAGACATATATAGAAAAAGTGGAGTTTTTAAAGAAAACAATCGAATCGGGCATTGAATTAAACGATGCCTATTTTCAATCAATCGCATCTAGATTATATGGAGATAATCCTGCCATTAAAACAATTGAACTAGCTCCAAATGGTGTGATTCAAAATGTATATCCACTTAAGGAAAATGAAAAAGTAATTGGCATGAATATGTTGAGGGAGCGTGATCGTAAACAGGCAGCTACTTTGGCAAAAGATACAAAGAAATATACTCTAGAAGGTCCTTATGATCTTAAACAAGGTGGAAAAGGTGCCCTATTATATGATCCTATCTATGTGAATGATGAATTTTGGGGATTTTCCATTCTAGTTATTGACTGGGATGTTTTCTTAGATGAAATTCACTTAAGTGATTTAGAAAAAGCATCCTATGATTTTGTGATTTGGAAAAAGGATCGTAATACAAATGAAAAGATCATTGTTTCAAAAAGTACAAACGACATAGATTCAAATACATTATTGATAAAGTGTAAACTTCCAAATAATAAGTGGAATTTTGAAATTGTTCCAAAACAAGGCTGGATCAATCAATATCTAATGATAAGTTTAGTTGTCACAAGTATCTTAATCGATTTTCTTGTGACGGCAGCCATTGCTCAATTTGAGATTCGACATCGAAAAGATTTAGAATATGCAAGTCAAATTGAATTACAGGCAAAAAAAGCTCAAGAAGCAAGTGCATCTAAATCTCGTTTCTTATTTAGTATGTCACACGACATTCGTACACCCATGAATGCGATTATGGGATATACAAAATTAATGGAAAAGAATGTGGGGAATGTTGAAATAGAAAAAGATTATCTATCCAAGATTCAATCTTCCAGTAAATTTCTTTTGGATTTAATTAACTCCATTTTGGAAATGGCGCGCATTGAAAGTGGTAAAGAAACATTGAATATAAAGGCATGTAATATATTTGAGATTATTGAATCTTTGAATTCTGTATTTGAAAAATTAGCTCATGAAAAAGGATTAGAGTATCAATGTACGACAAATATTCAACATCCATATATTTATTGTGATTCAATTAAGCTTGAAGAAATATTGTTGAACATTGTAGGAAACTCCATTAAATATACGGATAAAGGTATGGTTTTGATTCGTTTGGAAGAAGTAGAATCCGGGTCTTTTCAATGCATAATTCAAGATACAGGTATTGGAATGAGTGAAGAATATCTTCCACATGCCTTTGAAGATTTTTCAAGAGAAAAATCAGGTGCACAAACGAGTGTAAAAGGTACAGGACTTGGTTTATCAATTGTGAAATCTTTGGTTGAATTAATGCATGGTACAATTGAAATTTCAAGTCAAGTTAATCAAGGAACAACAACTCGAATAGAATTTCATTTTGAAATAGCTAGTGAAAATGAATTAGAGAATAAACAAGAAACGAATATTATAGACTTTAAAGGAAAACACGTCTTACTTGCAGAAGATAATGATTTAAACGCAGAAATTGCCATGACACTCTTGTCTGACTATGGTTTTATAGTAGACCGCGTAAATGATGGGATTGCGTGTGTTAAAAAAGTTAAAGAAAATAAGTATGATCTTATTTTAATGGATATTCAGATGCCAAATATGGATGGATATCAAGCTACCCAAGAAATCCGTAAATTTAGCGACATTCCAATTGTTGCGATGAGTGCCAATGCCTTTGAAGAGGATAAACAAAAAGCTTTATCCATAGGAATGAATGGCTATATCGCAAAACCAATTGATATGGATAATGTACTTATAACACTATCTATTGTTTTAGTATTTAAATGTCCAGTTTGTGGAAAGTATATATTTAAAAATGGACCTGGAAGCTATGAAATTTGTCCGGTATGTGGATGGGAAGATGATAAAAGTCAATATCATGATCCTACACTTTCTGGTGGAGCGAATAAATTAAGCTTAAAGGAGTACAAAGAACAATATGAAAAAAATCATTAATAAATATTTACTCTTATTCTTTTGTATATTCTCACTTGTACTTCCAACAGGATGCGATAAACAAGTTGTCGTAGACTATCAAGAATATCATTTCCGAAATGAGAACTTATTAGAGTCTCACTATGAAAAACATGGTATAGAAATGGGATTTTCATCCAGTGAAGAATATGAATCGAGTGCCAGTGATGTTGTGAATGATCCAGAATCCTTACACAAAACGGAAAAGGAAGATGGAGATGATGTATATTATAAAGAGGATACCAATGAATTTGTGGTTGTATCCACCGATGGATATATTCGTACGTATTTCAATCCGGATGCGGGTAAGAAATATTTTGATCGGCAATAAGAAAAGACCGAATGTCAGATTAAAATCTGAATATTCGGCCTTTTTGGTTCATTAAGCTAAAACTTTTTCTGGCTGTTTATAGATACTCTTATTTAAAATACGCACTAAAACAGGAATGATAATCAATTGAATAATGATTCCTGGAAGGCAAGTAATAAAGCTTGCACTCATAAATACAGATAATGTATAGCCTTGTGTACTAAGAATAAATGTGTTAACTAGACCATTCATAATTCTTCCTGCAAGCATCGCAATAATTAAGCTTACATATAGTTTAGACATTTCATTCTTCATTGAAATATATTGTGTACATAAACCAGCTGCAAGGCCATAAACACCAAGCTCAATAATCATTTTAGGCAACATCATTGCAGGAGGCATACCTGTCATTACACTTGAAATGAAGGGTGTGATGATTCCACATGCCAAACCATATGGCCATCCACAAAATAATCCACAAATCAACACAGGAATGTGCATTGGTAAAAATATGCTTCCAGCATTTGGAATCACATGAAATGCCATAGGAAGTAATACGCCTAAGGCAATGCATAAAGCACAAGATACTAATTTTTTGGTGATACTATTCATCATTAAATACCTCTTCTTCTAAAAAATATTTGGTAAAGATATATGGACATATCAAGATTTAACATTGTATATATTGTTTGAAATAATCGATATCAAGAATTAATATTTTTTGATTCACAATCTTAATGACGCCTTCCTCTTTTAACTTACAAAGAATTCGACTCACACTGTTTCGAGTGGAAATTCCACAAAATCCTGCAATATCGTCATTTGTGATTTGAAAATCAATAAGCATACCTGCTTCTACTTTACGACCAAACAATGGAATTAACTGATATAAGAAGGAGCATATTGCACCCGTTTTTCCATTCATCATCATAATTTGTTGACGAAAAATAGCTTCCGTTAATTTTTCTCGATAATATGCATTCACATAATCTTGTAACTTTTGATCTTGATTGACATACCTCCAAAATAATACTCTAGGAATTCTATAGAATGTGGCCACATCGCTTTCAACACGAACATTAAATGGAGCGGATGTATATTGACTTACTTCATCTTTTAATAAAGAAATAATATCTGGTGTATTGATATAAGAAATGTTGAATTCACGACCATCATGCAGGATGATACTTGTCTTAATGACACCCTCTTTTAACACATAGGTATCTTGTTGTTCAAGTCCATAATATGCTAAATAAGTGTGCCTCTTTTTCTGAATCGTAGGCACATTTTTTTCTTTTAAAAAATTGAGTAAATACGCATTGTCCATATTCAATTCTCCTTTACCAGTTCCGAATTATAACAATACTCCAAAATTTGCGAAACAACAAATGTTAACATGAAATGAGGTTTCGCAATTATTTAATTCGGATTATATTAATTCGGGAAAAAAAGGAGAGATAAAAATGTTTGAAATGAATGTACCTTATGATAAAGGTCAAATGAAAATCAAATTAGAAGATAAAAATCTAGCAGGTGTTCTTGAAGGAAGACAAAGTGATTATAAAACTACACTTTCTGAAAATGAAATTGTAGAACAATCGTTAAACAATCCAATTGGATCTAAAAGTTTAGAAGAGCTTGCCAAAGGCAAAAAGAATATTGTCATTATTAGCTCAGACCATACGCGTCCTGTACCTTCAAAAATTATTACACCCATTCTTTTAAGAAGAATTCGTAGTGTATCACC
>ERZ1024483.409-NODE-409-length-11307-cov-6.849538_pt1 | contig 11307 bp, 15 predicted proteins | sample MGYA00520799_ERZ1024483 | MGnify/ENA primary metagenome ERZ1024483 (study PRJEB33242, sample SAMEA3444315) | Homo sapiens | biome: Host associated; feature: Gastrointestinal tract; material: Stool | place: Uganda | collected 2011-01-01 ...
CCAGCTCTTTTGACGAACAGGATAAATAAGTTTCTCTTCCGCCATTATCTTTACCTGAATATCTATAAATATAAAAAAGATCATTATCTTCAATATTACCTAATTCAGCATTCACCTCGAAATTTTTAGGTATGGGTGAATATTCAGATTCATTATCACAAGAACAACCATCAAAGAGTAAGCCTCTTGAATCAATAAAAAGTTTTTGATGTTCTCTTTTAAATGGGTATTCAGGTGAACCGAATTTGAGTGGAGTTAACGGAAGAGCAGGTAAAGGACAATACAATCTTCTAAGATTCAAATAATTTAGATGTTCTTGTTCCTTTTTTTTAGCTTCTAATTCATCAATGGTGAGAAATTCAGGTGATAAATCATCATCACCATTATCCCAATCATTTGAAGCTAAATCATTTTCCGCTACAGTTTTAGCTGAATTTTTTAAAGCATTATTTGAAACTGTAGCGGAAACGTGATTTTTAACGCCAACAGGCTCTGGTGCAGCCGTGGCTTGATTTTTATCAGCCACGGCAGTAAAAGCAGCATTTTGAGCTGAATTGTATTCAGCTCTGCTGCAAGGCACCTGAGCGGTCATAATTTGAGTTGTTGACGATGAAATCAAGTTTGCTCTGATTACATCTTGATCCTCAACAATTTTCTTAAACCAGGTATAAAAAGTAAAATCACTAATATTAGAAATAGCTTCTTCTTTATCAATAAGCATTTTTTTGATTATTGAGCAATAAGAAATATCAATTTTTCCTCTAAGACCAAAAGTATTAAATACCTCTGGAATAAAAAAATTTAAAAAACAAGAAGCCAACATTTTAATTTTCTGGCTTTTGCCTTTTTTTATAAGTAATTTTTTTAAAAATTGATATTGTTCGTTATTGTTAATCATTTGTTTTTAAGTGTTTTTTAACATATCTAAAAAATACTGAATATTGAATATATCTATTAAACCAGTAATTTTCTTGACAAGTTAGAAAAATAATTTTAAGTGGTTGGTTACATTCAATCCCCTTTTTAATTTTTAATTCAACAAGTCTAAAAATTAGAGATTGAATTTGCCTTTTTAGATTTCGAGAACAATTTACAAGTAGATTTTTGTTCTCTAAATCCTGTAGGCATATTTCAATATTTTTAATTGAATTATCAAATTCTTTTGAAGACATTTACCCTACCAAATATTTTATATTTTACAAATACAAATATATCACAATTTTACATGATATAAGACTACATAAATTGATAAATATGAATAAAAAAATATTTGAATTTACATTTTTGATATAAATTTACAATTTTTATTTTATTTGATAATGGAAAATATAAATTTATTTCATTAAAATAGGAAACAGGCAGGATGTGCTAAATTATCCCAAATTGAAATTTGTATAATTTAACGAACTTCTTTCAAACAGAGTTTTCAAGCAAGTTATCCTGCTCTGGTGAGACCGATTGCACTACCGTACAATGTGTTTTTGAATTAACAAAGAGACATAAATGTATGAAAGGAATAAAATTGAAACCAATTCAACTGGAAAATCTAGCAAAAGATAGTAAACAGATCCAAACAGATATAACCTGTAGAAGAATTGATCTGTTTATAAATGAAAATGATTTATCTTTAATATGGCTTAAAAATATTAAAAAGCCAAGTTTAAATAAGAATGAAATTTTAACCCTACCTAAATTTGCAGATAAAGAAATTGTTTATTTAGGTTCAATATTAAGTTCAGTAACTGAAGAAGAACTTAAGCAGTTTATTTACAATCGTATATTTACATTAAATATCAGACAACCAAAACTTTTTTATGGTTCTCCTGAAGTAAGACAGCTTCATTATCAAAATTTTAATAACAATAAATTTAAAGCGTAAAGGGAAAAACTGTGATTACTTCAGATGAAAAAGATAAAAAAGACCGAAGATACAAAAGTGATTTAGAAAGAAAAAGCTATGATATTCATGTAAGGCTTTGTAAAGACGATTATGCTGAATTAAGAGTTAGAGCAACTAGCAATAACATGAAAATGAATCAGTATATTCGTAATACGATTTTCTCTGATCGTTACAGGATTATAAACACAGATTATGATCTGTTTTTTCGTTTAGGAAGAGCTATTGATGTATTAACCAGAACTGGTAATTATCTGGTTAAATTAGGCAAATTCTTAGAGAACAACGAAGACTATAAAGATATTAAACGTTTAAAAGAAGGTTTTGAAGCAGAGAAATTAGCCCTTAAAGAACTAAGAAAATTAATCATCTCATACCAAAGAAAAACTGATGAACTTGAGGAACAAAAAAATGCAACTTCAAATCAATAAAATTGTTGGTATTTATAACAGCAAAATAATCGTCATAGATACTATTTATTCAGAAAAACATGATGGTCTTTTTAATTTGATCTTATCAGAATTTGAAACAATTACTAAAAGACAGATCATTAAAGATCCAGCAATATTAAACAGCGAACACCGTTCAGAATTTGAAACTCTATATAACAATCTAACAGCAGAAGAAAAGCAAAAACTAAATAAAATACTTGGCAAAAAAGGAAAAGACTTTATGGAGTTTAATTTTATAGACAGATTAAAAGAATTACCTAAAAAAGGTGGCTCATTAGGTGTATGCAAGTGGGACTGTGTTTTAGATTTTAATCTAGCAAAATTACTCATAGCAAACAGTCTATACGGAGCATTTACAGCCAATTTTGCAAAACCTTATTTAAAAAATGCTATTAGCAATTCAAAATTAAAAGAACTAATGGAACAATAGCCATGGCTAGAAAAAAAGACTACGAAAAGATCCGAGAAATCTTAACGTAGCCAGAGTTTCAAAAAAATCATGTTTTATTTTTATATACAAAAGTCATTATAACAAATTTTACTTTAAATAAAACATGATAACTGTAGATAAAACGAATAATAAAGGATTCTCTTCATCAGCAGATAATCCAAAACGCTTAGCACAATATCTTTTATACGGTGATGATCATAAGAGAGAAAATATTTTACACCGAGTTTTATGCTCAGGTGCAATAAACTGTGCTTCTTCAGATCTTGAAGATGCTGCAAGCTTAATTGCCCAATTAAACTATAGATATAAACAGACAGCAACTGCTAGAAGTAAAAACAAACTGAGAACTCATCACATCATTATTTCTCTTAATGCTGGTGAACATCTATCAGCTGAACAATGGTATGAAGTTGCTGAATCTCATCTAAAAGCTTTAAATTTAGAAGGACATCTGGCATTTTGGGCTGTACACAAAGATACAGACAACGAACATTTGCATCTAGTGTTTTCAGATGTTAATCCAAATAATCTAAAAATAAACAATCTTCCTAAAAGTCACAAAAAATGGCTAGCCTTAGATAAAAAGCTAGAACAACGATTTTCCTTAAAAGAAGATAACCATGAAAAAACTCACAAAATGACAGGAGAGAATTTGTCTGATGATCTAGAAGCTAAGACAGGTCAACAATCTTTATTTACATATATAAAGAAATTTAAGCCACTACTAGATCAATCCAAATCATGGTCTGAATTTCATGAAATCTGTCTAAAACACAACATTAAATGTGTAAAACTCGGCAGAGGTATAGCGTTTGAAACCGATGATCCTGAAAACCCAAATAAAAAAATCTACATCAAAGGATCTGCTTTTAATAAATGGGGAGAATTAAAACTATCTCTTTCTGATCTTGAAAAAAGATTAGGAGCTTTTATTCCTTTTGATGAAAATTTAGATATTCAGCCTATATCAAAATATGAAGCAAAGCCTGTTAATTTTGAGAATGATGATTTTCTTAAATTTGCAGAATATGGCACCTCATTAAATGAAGCTTTTGATGAATACAAGAGAGCTAAAATTAAAGAAAATGAAAATTTGCATAAATTAGAAGATCTCAAGGAAGAGCTGGAGTATCAATATAAATATTTAAAAAAACAGGAAAAGAAAAAATACCTTCAAAAAACCAAAAGTATCAAAAAAGCCTTTTATAACAACATTTCTATGCTTGAAGAAAAATTAGAACAGGCAGAAGCAGAATATAAAAGCAAGATAGATACACTCTATACCTCATATATTCACATTAAAGAAAGAATTGAAAATTCACCAATTGCTACCAGAATGCCTGAAAACTTTTTAAGTTATTTAAAAATCGGCATAAAGACAAAGGCAATCCAAAATCGCAATCTAATTTTATTGCTATCAAGAAAAGAAAGCAGAAAACAATATCATCAAAACTATCTGGAATTTCCTCGTATTAAAGTAAATATGAGTCAGGGAATAACACAAAATTTATTAAATATTAAATCAGAAAAGCAAGCATTAGCCAATGAATCATTAGCTCTTCACAAGATAACAGGAAAAGGTCAACTGATATTTAAAGGAAAAGGGAAATTTCAGGGAGACTTTATAAAAGATGATGGTTCAAAACTCATGTTGAACGATTTACCCTCAACCAAAACTATAGCAACTAGCATTTTTATATGTAAAAAAAGCATTACTAAAGGAGACAAGGTTAAATGTCATGGAACAAATGATTTTCAGCGCAGATTTTTAGAATTAAGTTTAATTCAAAATTTAAATATTTCTTTATCGAATCAGGAGTTAAATCAGGAATATGAGCTTAGAAAAGAAGAACGAGAAAAGCACAGAAGTGAACGAGAAAGACTTAGAGTATTCTCAAATCTCAGAAGGATCAAGCAGTCTAAATATGTTGGAAGATCAATTAGACGAAATGGAAAACAATTTGGAGCAAGAAGAGCTTTCTCAAGATTCAGAGTTGAATCAGAAATCTACAACGGATCCATCCAAAATACCGCAAGACCAAGCAACAACAGAGATCACATCTCCAACGCTGATACAGGCTCAATTAAGCAAATTAGAAAAACTACCAGACAAGAAAGTAGCATGCGTGACTTGCCCAAATTGTATTTGGCAGAGGACCAAAACCGTACTTCAATGCTATTGTCAACTGACCAACGAAATAGTATGGGAAAGCAGCCGCAGAGAGAACTATTATCTGGAATGCGATGGAAGGTATCAGACGAAAAACGAAGAGGAATAGAGAACGCTAATTCAGAAGTAAAAACAAACTATAAGGAAAAAGATAATTCCAAAAGTCTTTCAAATTTTCTTGAAGATATTGATAAAAAACTCAATTCAACAGACTTATCTGAACATAAAGAGCTTGATCAGTATATCAAAGAAAGAAATAACAAGTTTCAACAAGGATATAAAGATGTATTGCCTCATGAGAAATATCAATCTCAAAAAGGAATATTTATTTACAAAGGATTAAGAAAACTTGATAAAAAAATTTACGCACTTTTAGAAAAAGAACAGATTGTTTATTTAAAAGAACTTGAAGATGAAAAATATGCTTTAGAGAGGTTAAAAACAACCAAAAATGGAACTGAAGTCAGAATTAGTAAAAACGGCATGATTATCAATAAAAATCAGAAATCAGCCAATAAACGAAATTTTAAGAAAGGTAAATAAAAATGGTAAAAAAATACAATGAAGATTATGACATTAGAATAGCACCAGAATTTTCAGGACAAGATTCTAATCTCAGAACAACATCCAAATCACAAAAATATTTTTTAATATTTTTAGTAGCAGTTGGGATCTATTCTGGTTTTCAAACGGCAACGCAATATTTTGCATCAGAATTACAATATTCTCCTTATTTAGGTAATGCTATGTTTTATATTGGAGATGTACCAATCTATTTTCCTTTTAAAATTTTAACTTCATGGGGAGACATCCTAAAAGCATATCCTAATTTATCTGAAGAAACATATTCAATCGGATATTGTGGAGGTGCACCTTTTTTAATTATTGCACTGCTGATAAAGTTTTTTACATACAACAAATTATCTGGAAATAGATTCTTGCACGGTTCAGCTCGATGGGCGAATCGAAAAGATATAGAACGCATGGCTTTAATTCCCCATAAATTAACCTTTGAAGATAAAGTCTATAATTTAATGCCCTGGCATAAAAAGAAAATTAAAGAGATTAAGCCTGAAGGTGTATTTGTTGGAGCATGGCAAGATCCTAAAACTGGAGAAGTAAAATATCTTCGACACAATGGTCCTGAGCACATCTTATGTGTGGCACCAACTCGTTCAGGTAAAGGTGTTGGATTAGTTAATCCAACGATGCTGACATGGATGTATTCATTTGTAGCTACCGATCTAAAAGGAGAATTATGCGCATTAACAGGAGGCTGGAATAAGGAATGTGCCAATAAGTACTATATTCGATTTGAACCAGCGAAAAAGAGACAATGTATCGATGAAACTAAAGGATTATACAATGTAGCTAGATGGAATCCCTTAGAGGAAATTCGAGCTGAAGGTTCAACAGAATATTGTTACGACCATAAAACAGACAGTTTGAAAAAGCGTATCTGTGATGGAACAAAAGAAACAGCTGATACACAAAATATTGTAACTCAAATCGTAGATCCAAAAGGTGAAGGCTTAAAAGATCACTGGGCTAAAACAGCTTACGAACTTTTAGTAGGATGTGTGGTGCACTTAAAGCATAATTGCCCTGAGAAATGTAATATTGCAACATTATCTTTAATGTTAGCAGGTCAGATTGATACAGCTAAAATTAGAGAAAAATATATGGCTTCACAAAATGGAGACACATCTTCAATCGATGATGAATCAGATGATTCTGATACCATGGATGTTAAAAATCTATGGGAAGATATGGCAAAAGGCTTAGACAGAGAAGGTAAAACATATAAAGCACGTGATGCAGCTATTATTGCTGGTCAACACATGAAAGACAGACCTAATGAAGAAGCTGGTTCTGTTTTATCAACAGCAACATCATTTTTGTCTTTATATACAGATCCAATTATTGCAGAAAATACCTCATGTTCTGATTTTAGAATTAAACAGATCATGAACTCAGATAAGCCAGTAGCACTATATTTAGTAACAGAACCAACAGATAAAGACCGTTTGTCGCCTTTAGTTAAGCTGTTTATTTCACTCGTACTAACACTTTGTGCATCAGATATGGAATTTGAAAAAGGCAGATCAGTAAAATCCTACAAAAACAAAATGTTGCTCATGTTAGATGAGTTTCCTTCTTTAGGAAAAGTTGAAAAAATGCAAGAATCACTCGCTTTTATTGCTGGTTATGGAATGAAAGCTTATCTGATTACTCAAGACATGGCTCAGTTATTCGATAAGTACGGAAAAGATGAATCTATATCATCAAATTGTCACGTAAATATCTTTTATGCACCTTTAAAAACTGAAACTGCTCAAATTATGTCTGATAAAGCAGGTACAACAACAATCTTAGAAGAAAACAAATCAATTTCAGGTGGAGGCTTGAAAGCAAGTACATCAAGATCAATGCAAGCTACAGGAAGAGCTTTGATTACAAAAGATGAATGTATGCAATTAGCTGCTCCAGTAAAAGATAATTTGGGTAATATCCAAAAGCCTGGTGAAATGCTTATTTTTACAGCAGGTCAACCAGCAATCCACGGAATACAACCTCTGTATTTCCAAAATCCTTTATTATTAAAAAGAGCTCAAATAGAATGCCCTGCTGCAACTGATATTATCTTAAAAAATGGAAGATTAATCAGTGAAATAGAAGAAGAGGAAAAACAAAAGAACATAGACAAAAATCCTTTTGAAATCTAGCCATGGCTAGGATTTTTAATCAAGTAGAGGATTCATTCCCCTACTTGATTATTTTTACGTAATTTACATTATTTTTTTAAATAAGGTACTTTACAAGCTTAAAACGTTCTTTAAATGCTGTTGATACCATAAATTTCTTCAATTGGTTTTAAATTTTTTGGATTTTGAACAATTACACCGAAAGGTTGCCATTTATCAGTAAAAATTTCATAGTCACAAAACCACCAATATAGAGATTTGCCATTAATAAAGATTTCAGAATAAGAGTCATCGTATTTCTTTTCATTTAAATTTCTAATTTTTACGGCATATTCTTTTTTTGTAGATTTATCTCTCAAATGAAGAATAGATCCTGTTAAATAATCAAAGAGATCCAAAACACCAAAATTCAAATTATCAGAATTAATATTTGTATCATAGTAAACAATTAATCGATAAAGTTCTTGAACCGATTTGCAATCCCTAAATTGATCATATTCAAAAACTTTATCTTTTGGGAGAAAAATACAATATCGATCCTTTCCATTTTCAGATATTACTTCAGTATAGTATAGAGGTCTCCAATCAAAATCGTTTGGAGAACCAACTACTGTATCTTTGATCTTGGAAATAAAAGAATCATCTTGTATTTTTTTCATTAATTCTTCTGTAGAATTGGCAAGATAACCTTCCATTCCTACATATTTTCGAACATAAAGTTCGTTATGTCTTGTGGTGTAAAGAATATCTTCCTTATTACAACATTTCATTTTGAAAATACCTCTAAAGTTAATTTATAGGTTGTTTTGTCAATAGTGATAGTTTTACTTGATACTTTACTTTGTAACATTTGATCAATAACCGCTGTATAAACTTGGTCTGTAAAATCAATCTTTTCCAGAAATTTATTACAAGCTTTATTTGGTCTTCCTAAACAAATTCGTTTAGATAACGGTGTAACCGCTAAAATTAAGTTATTCAAATTCATTATTATTTTCTGATACTGTTAATTTATGAAGTAAATCATTAATTAACACTTGATCTTGATCATTTAAAGTTAAAATTGTTGCTTTCTTTAAGCAATGATTATTAAGTAATTGAAGAAGAAGTTGATAGGTATCTTTATAAAGAGGTAAATCTGTTACATAAGCGGGATGTTCTCGCTTACACCATTTAGCTTCACATACTTTTAGCTCTCCAATACAAAGATCAACATCATCTTTAACAATTTCATGAGTATGCCAATGTTTATTACAATAATAAGCAAGAGTACAAGTACTCCAATCTGTTTTTAAAGGTGGTAAAAACAATTCTGAATTTGACTCTTCAAAATACTGAAGCATTCTTAAAGCAATGAGTTCAATTGTTTTATGTAAAAATTCAGAGTTAGAATTTAAAGCAAAATTAACCTTATTTACTTTAGTATTTAGATCATCATTTTTATTAAATAAGTTTTCAAAAAGCTTTAAATTTAAAATATCTTCAAAATTTGAACAGGTACATTGAATAAGAAAATTCTTATCTACAGGATCATCAAAATAAAAAACATGCTTAGAAGATACAAAGTACTTAGGCGCATAAGGATCTACAGGCAATTTAATTTCAGCAATAATGTCGTTAATTTTTATTAAATCAAATTTCATAAATTATCCTTTTACATTTAATACAGATAATTGACTAATAAGTTTTTCAACTTCTTGAATATCAGAATCATTATTTTCGCAAAGATATTTTGCTACAACTTTTAACTGATAAACATAATCTTCAAGATCTTCTAAAATGATTTTAAAAGTTTGGCTGTCGATTTCTATCATGAATAACTCCTAATAGATTAAGTTGGTCACGAGAAATGAAACTTTGGCACCAATTAGAATCATAAAACCATTGTTCATTAATGAACATAATTTTTCCAGATTCATCTTTATCGACTGAATAAAAGATAATATTTTCATCTTCAATATTGTTTAATAAATCTTGAGCTAATTTAGATGTGATTAGTTTTTTGAAAGCTCCACAATCTGAATTTGAATCTAATTTAGAATTAAAAGATTTAAGACTAATTTCTTTACACAGTAAATTACAATCAACACAATCAAGAATAAATTCTTCAATATCAAATGAAGATGTTAAATCATGCAAAAAGGCATCATCTACGTAATCCTTATAAAGGTATTTAAGTTTACCAACAGCAAAAAAATCTGCATTATTAGGTAACTCCATTCCAGTTGCTTCAAAAACTTCTTTATAAGTGATATGAATTTTATTTTTCTTCATAAGATGAACCTTCAATCAGATTATTACTTCTAATATTCTTTTCCAATAGATTGATTTTCATGTTTAGAATACTGATTTGCTTTATATGACTATTAACAAACTTTTCAAAAACAGAATTAAGTTTAAAAATATACCAAAAATTAAAAACTACCATTGCCAATAAAACAATATTCAATAAAATCATACTGTTATTCCTTTATATTAGCTAAATAACACTCAATATATACCATCTTCTGAAGATGGTACATATTAGAGATTACTGCTCCTTATCTGATGACTCACTTTGTAAGGCTTTTAGAGCTTTTATTGCCATTTTGCATCTTAATTTATTTGCAATACAGTTTAGCTCTTGATCTCTAAGCTCATAGAGATGTGTTAGATAGGTAGCACTCTCAGCCGAAATTTTTTGTTCCCTTACTGCAACTTCAATTACAGTTAGAAACTTATTTCCCATGGTCACTCTGACTTTTGACAGATATAAATATACTATGACACCAAGACTCATAAGAACTGTTAGAACAAAATAAAAAAGAAAATGATTCATGATTATCTCCTAAGATTAAGTTGAACAGAACAAAGATAACATAAAATCTCCTTTATTTTGTACAAATATATGTACCATCTTCAGCAACAGTGCATTTTAAAGAAATTGAATTATCTTTAGTTAAAGTTTTTTCTTTTAATATGACATGTTGCTCTTCAGAAGAATTATTCACTTCTTTCTTTGAGCTATCTTTAATAAATAATTTTGAATTTGCATCAAATGTAGCAACTGGCTTTATTTTCTTACAAATCCAATCTCCATTCTCTGAAGGTTCACATTTAAGGCTGTCGCTATTAACAACTTCTTGATTATTTTGTTCATTTTGAATATCTTCTTGTAAATGTATCAAGGATACCACCCATTACGTTAATAACAGCTAAAACTATAATAATAGTAGTAAGTAGCAGTGACAGTGGAGAATCCTCAATATAAGGTGATATAAAAAGATCAAGACCAATCAATACAATCATTACAATAAATGTCCAATCTAGAAATGACATAAAAGCTCCTTTAATTAGTATTGTTTTCACAAATTTAATAAATGATATAAAAGAAGGTTCAAGAAACTGATAACATTCTGATAAAATCACACACTTTCTCTGGTTTAAAAAAATATAAACTACCAACGACACAAAGTAATGATCCAATAAAAGAAACAGTCGCAAATACTCCAATTTCAGGTTCATATCCTCTTCTTACGTTTCCGTGTTTTTCTGTGCTTAAAATCATAAAGACTATTCCTCCTGGTAATAGAACTAAAAAACCAACTTCCAATAAAGACAAAGACATTCTGATTTTAGATAAAGAAAATAAG
>ERZ1024483.413-NODE-413-length-11201-cov-9.412435_pt1 | contig 11201 bp, 8 predicted proteins | sample MGYA00520799_ERZ1024483 | MGnify/ENA primary metagenome ERZ1024483 (study PRJEB33242, sample SAMEA3444315) | Homo sapiens | biome: Host associated; feature: Gastrointestinal tract; material: Stool | place: Uganda | collected 2011-01-01 ...
AACTTGCTTTTGAACGGGCTTTCTTACAATCTCCGTTTTATAGAGCTTTTTGTTTAACTCCTGAGCGGAAAGTACTTGAGTAGGATCTGCTTCAATTAATTTAATGTACTGTTCTAAAAACTTGGTATCGACAACCTCCTGTTCCACTTCTTCCTCTGATATTTTGATTGATACCCCTGATTTTTTTGTGATGTTCTGATTAACGGAATAACAGCTAGGTGACCATGGGTATTCTCGATTGAAAGTAGAATAGGTTTCTGGGTCGAGACCTATACCATTTGAACTACTAAAGTCAATTTTGTCTGCGGCTGCGGTTTGAAACAGCTCAAACTGCTCTTCCGTAACGAAGTAAGCATACAGCCAGCTCCAAGTTAGTAGCCTTTCCGTTTTCAACTGTTCTCTTCCTGCACACGAATAATTACTCAATCTAACCCATTGATTCCCATTAGGAGCTGAAAGAATAAGTGCTTTCGGCATTTCATCGAAATATACGCCATTTGAATCCAGCCATTCCGACACGCTTGCCGCATTTGAAACATCAACTTTCAAATGTTCTTCACGAGTGATTCTTTTTAGCTCATCGATTTCATCAAATAGCGGAACAGCTTTAGATTTCATACGTTTAGAATTCAATGTCGGGTCAAAATCGCGAACAAACGGTTCCCAAGGACCTTCAAAAACTGACGTTTCCAAAAAACGCTCATCAACGCAACATTGGTCGGAAACTCGTGCCAAAATGTTATGCATAGCAATCCATTGATACTTTTTTCCAATACGCTCTAGCTTTTTTGTTTCGCTCCTATCATATCCCCAATAAACGTTATGCTCATCAAGCCGATTAGAATATCCCAATTCATTGACAATAAAAGACACAGCGTAATTGAATATTTTACCTTCGTCCACATCAAAGTTTTTCAACGCACTCTGAAAAACATAACGTCCAAAGTCTCCGTACATACCAGAGCCCTCAAATGACATTGAACTTCTTATTTGCCGAAGACCATTATCGACCTCTTTATTAGCATAATCTTCATCGACTAGTACAATCGGTAATGATTTATAAGGAGGTACAATTTTTTCATGGAGAATACAACCACCATAGGAAGGATTCTCCCACAAAAATCGTTCAATTATCAGTCTTGCATAATCACGAAGTAAAATATCAGGATAAATAAGTTCCTGATCAAAAATTGTTGAGTAGACATATTCTGCTAAGTTTATGTATACGGAATCCTCTTTTTTTTGACGTTTACAGCATGCTCCAAATACAACACCATATAAACGCTCTATAATATAAGGATCGTTTACCTTTTCGAAAGCTTTCAAAGTCACAATGCACAGGTCAAAATTATTTCGCAGTATTTCAATCATAGCCTCTGAAGTATAGTCACGAAGCATACGATTCGATGAACTCAACAACCATCCACAAAGAATAAGCAATTGATAGGCCTGCTCTTTATTCATTGGGATGCTTTGTCCTGAACGGTACATTTTTACCAGCTGCATGAGTCGATCGGACTCATCATAAAAAATCCCATTAATGTATTTTGTCCAATAATAATCACGCTCATTAAGTTGAAATCCCATTAGAAGTGTATGCAAAAATTTCGAGTTTAGAGGATGATTATGTTTTATACTATTACCGATAAGGACATTCCAAAAATCCTCACGAGATACTTTATACTTCTGTGCAACAGTTAAAAACACATCGCTGGAGATATATTCTTTATCTCTCCAAATAAACGACCGTATGTACAATTTTACAATACAATCTTTCTCAAAGCCCTCAGGTAACTCGTCAATTAAATCAATGCATTCTTTACCAAATTTTTGAGCATAGATAGCACAGCATATAACAAAGACATCGCTATTGCTCAAATTCACAATATTATCGTCATTTACTTGTAAAATATCTTCGTATAAAGTCTTGCGGATGGACATGTCGGACATAGCATGAGAAAATAAGCTCCTTGCAAAGAAATAGTCGTTCATTTGATCATATGGTAGTGTTCGATTCGGTGTCCCGGATGTCCAGAAATGCAGAAGAAGGTTTTGCTCTGTACGAAGACCTTTACCGCAAGGGCATCCGGCTGGTGTTCTTGAAAGAGCACCACATCGACACCGAAACCTACAAAAAAGCCCTGTCCGGCAGCATTGCCATGACAGGGACAAATGTGGACTTCATCTTGAAGGGCATCAACGAGTATCTGATGGCCTTGGCAAAAGAGCAAATCAAGCTGGCCTTTGAGCAGTCCGAAAAAGAAGTTGCCGATCTGCACCAGCGCACCCGTGAGGGCCTTTTGACCGCCCGGCTGAACGGCAAGCAGGTTGGCCGCAAAAAGGGCACTGGATTTGAAACAAAGAAAGCCAGAGAAGCCAAGCAGATCATCCGCACCCACTGCAAGACCTTTGGCGGCACACTTGACGATGCCGAGTGCATGAAGCTCACCAGTCTTGCCCGGAATACCTATTATAAATATAAGCGTCAGATTCGCGCCGAACTGATAGCTGAACAGGATTTGCCAAAAGGAGCAAGTATCTTTTATGAACCGCCAAAATCATTCCGAGCCGGAGAACAGGCTCACTTTGGAGGAACAGCAGGAGTTTTTGGAACTTCTGGCCCGTCTGTCCCCTGAACAGCGTGAAGCACTGAAAGAAGTGCTCAAGTCCTTTATTTAACAAAAATGTGCAGGGCGGCATTGCTGCTACCCTGCACATTTTTATTTTTTGTTATGCACGTTCTACTCTAATGCTGCCAGTACGCGCATTTACACCTTACAAACTGATTATATCATACGATGGATTCAAGCATTTTAATTATTGATCATCGTTGCTCACGACCCAAATCTTTTTGAGAGGGATCAGCTCTTTGATTTCATCGTCCATCTGATCGTAGTATCGCAGAAACTCCTCAATAATTTCTTTGTGGGTCCAAAGCCGGATTTCAAAGAACTGTTTAGCCATCTCATTGATGACCGAAGATTTGAACCCACTCCATGACACTAACAGGCCATATTCTGCACCAAAGTTTTTCATCACCCCGCCCAACTGATCCAAAACAATCCGATCCACTGGCGCGTCCGTGGACTTAACCTGAACACAAATTTTGGGACTTCCAAAACCAAGTGTGCCCGCAGAAGCCAGAATATCCACACCTTTATCCGGTCCGGCCGGGCTGACATATGTAGTGAATCCCTTTGCTCGAAGAATGGCATCTACAATTTTTGCTAAACCATGCCCCTTAGTCTTCTGGATTATCAGATTTGTGATAACCCCCAAGGCTTCATTTTCAATATCTCGTGCCTCTTCATCATCCTGTGGCTCTTGCGGAGTAATTTGGGGCGCTTTCTTTCCCTGTTTATGTGCATTGATGACTGCTTTTATGCGATCTTCCTGCTTGATACGGCAAATGGTCATAAAAGCCCCAAAGGAATATAAGATGTCCTGGTCAAAAGCTGTGCGGGGAATGTCACAGGCAAACCAATCTACCTGATGCGCATGATAATAAGGATTATCGTTGTTAGGTAAGAATTCATAATTACCTGTGATCTTGCCAAAATGAATTACAGGCTTGATCTTGCTGGGCAGGACAACAATCTCTCCCTTTTTCATCTCATGGGCAAACGGCCAGACCTGGCTCGCCCAGTTCATCGCTGTTTTTACCTTTACATCTGGGTTGTTATCCACAAAATATTGCTGCAAGTCCTGCTTGGTGTGGAACTGCATGATTGATTCAGATAGATTGTCCCAGGTGCAGTATACCTTACTGTCCTCAAGAAATTTATTCTCAAACTCGCCGTATCGTCCGGCGCGACATAACCACATTGGCATACGGCATCTCCTTAAAGCTTATAATAATCAATCAATTTTGCCTTCAATTCTGTTTCCAACTTATGATAATCTTGATTAAATCTAATTTGCTCATACATTTTTATGTTTGAAGGTGTGTGTTCATCCGCTTCCGCATCTGTCCCGTTATGAATCAAAATTAGTCCTTTTTTTAGGCCCATTGCAAATCCTATTTCATGTGGAATATTTGCTCTACCACTACTTAAATCAGCAATTACCAATCCAGACATCTCAATATCTCGCAATATACGATCTGATATTTGTCCAGTCGCACCTTCACTATGCTGATCTACACGGAGTAATCTCAACGAACTACCTTTTTCACGATTTACACATTCTATAGCTCTACGAATTGCCCGTTCATTTTCGTCGAACCGGCTATCAAAGCACCGAGACATAAAGATAGTCTGTTCTGTGGACAAAACATACTTATCGAATATTGCACGAATACAGTCTGCATTTACTGCGGCATATTGCTCTATATCATGCTGTGCATCAGTGATGTTATATTTTTCAGCCCATGCTATTAACTGATTCTTTTCTTTTTCTGCTTTATTTTGAGGATCTAATTCTCCGTTTTCCATCTGATAATACATATAAACAAGCAGAAACAACAACCCGGATGCCATTTGAAGCTTAGCAGCTCCCAAGGGATGTGCGTGTCTTAATGTATTATTCAAGCTATTTATTAAGGCTTCCTGTTGTTCTAATGTTTCAATCCTGGTTCCACTTTTTTCCTGAACATAGTTAATCAGATCAACAAGGGTGCTCAAAATACGAGGATGTATCCACTCTATGTATCCTAATTTTCTAACAATAAGAGGATTGGCACTCAATATTTTCCTTGCAAGAAGATACTCTGGCCCAAATTTTTCTATCAATTCTCTATCATTAAAATCCAATCCGTCATGTTGTTGGATCAAAACACTTTTGAGAAGTTGCTCAGATTTTAAGGGGACTGCTTTAGAATTGATGTTGTGGAAAATAACCTTTTCATCTTTTAAGGAATCAGTATCTGCAAATAAAATCAGGCAAAAAGGTATCAAATATGTACTGCTAATTTGTCCTGTAGATACTAGTTGTTCCATAGCTTGCAGGCGATGATTTCCATCTACTCGACGAAATGGCTTCTCTTCATCTATTAATTTCTTTTCATATGGAATAGAGATCTCATATAAATACCCGTTATTTACTTTGCGGATCTTTTTGAAAGAAATTCCATCAATATTAGAAGTAAATCCATTGCCGTTCCGGATGTCTGCAATTGCGTCTATTCCAGATACAGCGCCCTCCTTATAATAATCATACTTTGCAGTATATGCTAAAACCACTTCTGGGCTGAAGCTATTTGATCCAGAAGTGATAAACATTGAAATCTCACCCACATGAACATCGTCTACCGGGCGTTGATAACCTGGATGAGGATATGACAACTCAACAATCTCATCATATCGAGCGTAACCTCGTATAGTGCAAGTTCCTCCAAAAGACTCGCTAAAAAGTCCTTCCATACGAATCATTTCTCTCACCTCTTTCTCTATCTTTCTTGTATTTCTGAATAGTCTATAGCCTCATCAATTTTATACATCAACATACTGGCAAACATCAGACGACGCATTGCATCATCCTTAGTAATGGTGATATTGGCATGAGCTTTTGGATTTCTCAGTGCAGACATGGCTCCTGCCAACATCTGCATATAGCCTTTTTGTATGTTGCTTCCCGTCTCGGTCGAGCGATCACAAAACTCCACCAAAGGAGCGTTATCAGAGAATACCATGTTCATCGCAGTATGACCATCTGGAATTTTGGATGCAGTGGGATTTACCTTCATGAACAGTTTTTTTACTCGGTCATTGATCTCAACAAATGCATCCTCAGCGGCATTTGCATAGTGACCATCTTCAAATAGCTTTTGGGACACCGCAACAATCTTTGGATGAATGAGATCCCATACGCCCATACCCTTTGTATTATCTGCTTGCTGAAGTGACTTTAAAATTTCTATGACTTGTCCGAACACAACCGGATTAATCGTCCCATATCCAACAAACATACGGTCTTTCATCTCAAACAGTTCTTGGCTGAAATATGGTGCTTCTCTTTCAATGTCATGAGAGATTTTGATTAGGCCATTCTTAATATTTTGAATATCAGATGGTGTAATGGGAAATGTCAAACAATTGGGGGTGTTTGCAATATTGATTATCCATCCATAAACTGCCCTAACTCTATTTATGTCCATATCACTCACCCAACAATTCTTTCTCAAACTGCTTTCTTGCGTTTTGCCAATCATATTCTGCCTTTGCTCGCAATTTTTTAGCTTTCTCTAACGCTTCAAATACCTGATCTGCTAATTTAACCTGCACTTCATAGGGTGGCAAAACTATGGGGAATTTTTTCAAAAAGGTATCGGGAACTCGTTGCTGACCAGCAGAACCTCCAAACATCCCCTGTGCTGCTTTCAAAATATGTTCATTGGAAAAAATCACCCACAAATAAGGCATATAAACTCGTTTGGGATTTTTTGCTCTCAAAACATGAAACTCTGTGGATCCAAATCCAATATCAGTTGGCATATCTGATGCCACAAATGATTTTCCGTTTTGCATGCAAGGAGTAATCTTTGCCCAAAGAAGATCATTTTTTTTGAATATAGTAAATCCTGTTTTGACTTCACTATAAGGCTTGAGTTCATAAACAACTTGGTTCGTTTTTTCTGTTACCGCCGTCATAGGGACAAATGAAACATCTGATTTATATTGCAGACCCGCTCTACTTGTTTTCGGATTAATTTCCACAAAGTCTTCAAGATGACCAGCAAAGAAATTGTTAGCACGCAGTTTAGAAAAAACATCATTTAGATAATCACTGTGCGGATTGCAATATATTCCTAATTCTCGTATATCTTCAAGCTTATTGACACTATATAACGCGGGTTTATATTCACGGAAATAAAGATTTAAGAATGAAAAAACGCTGTCTTTACATGCACTAAGTAATCTATCAGCTTGATAAAGCATCTTATTATGCTTAGCCAGTGCAATATCCATATAAGAAGATAGTTGTTCCTGTTTGGATCTGCTCGGAACAAGAATCTTATATGACTTATATTCTTCTTTGTTAATATTAGGCTGACCTGAGGGGCGCTGGATGCCGTTAACCCATGATAGAAATGTGTCAGTTTTTGTATACCAATAAACAAATTTGGGCATTACTTTATTTTCATCAAATCGAAATCGAATACAATAGCCTGCGAATATTGCCTTTCCAATACTACCATCATAGAAATAAGTTTTGCCGACAGTGGCTCCTGTGCGGGCAAAAAGAATATCATTCTTTTGTAGTTCATGCTTGGCTGAGTAATTTTCTGCAGTCATAAAAACATGATCTGCTTCAATGCCAAAATCATCAAAGTCAGTAATTCGAATATATTTAGGTTGCAGTTCATTAACTCTTTCAATGGCTGTAGCCGATGTACCATAACAAGGCTCTTCACTGGTTAATTCACCAAGAGGGATTCTTGATTGGTTGTCATTTGAAAAAGCAAGTGAATAGCGGATATTTCTAACATCAAATCTTTCACCAATTCTCCCCCGCTCAACCGCAAAGACACAAAGCTCATTTGCGCCGGGGGTTAGACGAAAAAAGGGGTAGTATCCTCCAGGAACTTTTTATATTGTTCAACAATCTCATCCAGCTGCGACTCGGTCTTTCGTCCAGTGGCATCATATCCAATCAGTTCCGGCGCCGCCATAAAAATAACTTCCTCATTGTTTGCAACTTCGTCGTTACCCCGTTTCCGAACAAAAATAACAGAAGCCTTTACACCAGCGCCAAAATGCGCAAAGGCACACTGAGGCAGGCTCACAACCGCTAATAGTTGGAACCTCTCTAAAATGAAATCTCGTACATATTGGGAAGAGCTATTTGTCAAAATCCCATCCGGCAAAACAATAGCTGCTTTTCCTGTACCCGGTTTGAGGAACTCATAAATGCGTTCAACAAACAGGACTTCCGAACTCTGGTTTTTTCTGGGCTTTGCTTTTCCTTTTTTATCATAGGTGTTACCCAACTCAAAGGTACTGAGATACGGTTTTTCGGCCCCATTCACCGTAGAACCAAACGGAGGATTGGTCAAAATCAAATCAAACTTATCTTTTTGAAAACCAGGATTATGTGCTGCAATAGTTTCAATGCTTTGCAGTGCATCGCAGCTAATGACATTGGTATGTCCATCATCATGCACAATCATATTCATCTTTGCGACACGTGCAATCTCATCATTGATTTCGATTCCGTAGAGGTGTTTTTCCGCAAAATCGTGCCAATAGCGGTAGTGATCCGCACTGCCTTTTTCGTAATACTCGGTGGCCTGATGGCGAATGTAATCTAGCGCATACAACAAAAACCCGCCTGACCCACAGGAGGTATCCAGCACATCCCAGTCGTGCTCCGGCGCCGTCATCTTTACAGCAAACTCAATGATCGGACGAGGCGTAAAATATTGACCAAAATCGCCTTTAAAAAATCCATCCATGAATTGCTCAAATGCCACACCTTTTACATCAAGGTCTGTTTCGTGCAGATTGATCGCTTCAAGATGAGAAACTACCGTCCGTAACACTCGATCATCCACTTTGATAGAGTCAGTAAAGACTTCAGGGTCTTTCTTTTTCTGCTCATCGTACAAAGCATTGATTCGTTCAGCCAGTTTAGAAGCAGGCTCGTGCGTCTTTATCTGAAACTGGTAAGGTTCACCTTTTTTTCGAGGTTTTTGCTCATCACTGATTTTTACGAAGATTAATTTGCACAGTTCTCCAAAAGCAGTCGGCGGGGAAAGGCGACCACCACCCCACAGCGTTTGGTGGCATTTCTTAATAGCAGCAATGAGATCTTCTCGGTCTACCGGCTTAATATCATTTTCGCTTCCCTTATAGAATCTAAATTCTTGGGGCTTTCCATATGCATGAGGCAAATCAGCCAGGATGTTTTGCTCACGCTCCAATGCGCCGAATTTATCGGTAACATCCAGAACACGACGAGTGCCACCAGCGATAATTACAACATAGTCAGCCCGAAGTTTCACCCAAGTAGCATTGCCAACGCCCTGCTCTATCGCCTGGTTGAATTCGGCATCCGTAACACCGTCTTTTTTACACTCAACCACAGCATAGGGACGCTTGCACTCGTCATCACGGAAAACAACAATATCCGCACGATCTGTCGGCAGACGATCAGGTACAGTCACTTCTATTTTAATCCGATTGACCGGGTATTCGTATTTATAAATCAGCTCAGCCCAAAATTCAGCACGGACCTTTTCTTCCGGATCGCTATAATTTTCTACATGGTTATCAGAAGAAACATATGTGATTTTCTCTTTGCCTTTTTCTCCAATAATATGTGCATAACCATCTTTTATTGCTCGTTCGAGATTTGTCATCTTAGTTCCTCCTGAACAACTTTATTTCGGCTGTTGTTTCTGCTTTTTCACTTCACGAGTACGTCCGTCCAACGGCTTTTCTGCGCTTTTAGAAATTAGCCAGACATTGCCCAACCGCTCGACACCATCAACTCTACCTTGTTCGCAGAGGACTTGAACTCGCCGCACGGAAAGTCCCCACTTATCAGCAGCTTCTTTTGCGTTCATGTAATCCATATCGGCCACCTTTTCTTACAGGGAATATAAATATACAACTTTATTATACAGCGTATTTGCGAATAATGCAATCACGTACTTATATCTTAAGCAGTGCGATTTCAAGCCCCATTTTCGGTATCTGTTGATTTCTGGTCAGATACGACAGGCAAGCAATGCGTGTGGATAGCCACACACACGACGGGCAAGCAATGCGTGTGTTAATACACACTCACATTGCCTGCCGTCTGCTTGTTGAGGGCAATGCCCCCAAGCCCCCTTTTGAACACAGAATTTCATTCTGAGGGGTGGAACAAATCGTTCCATCCTATTGTTTTTGGGGCTACCGTGAAACAGCGTAGCCCAGGAAGCTAGGGTGGCAAAATACCACCTCAGTTTTTCTTTCCAGCGACGGTCGCAACGGTGCTGGGAGTACCCCTCAAAACACCGTCGCGACCGTTGCGAGCGTCGCGCTTTACTCGATTACTTCAAACGCAGGTGCTTCCACCATCATGTAGGTCAGCCGGATACGCCGTCCAGCATGTTTGGTTTTGTTCTCGTACCTCACTTGATGTTCTTCCAGCAGACGGCTGGCATTCACATTCAGATGTTTGGTGAGCCGATTTACCGCCATATCCGTTTGAATCGCCTGGGCCAGCTCGGTGGGACTGCCTTCCCATTCCCGGTTGTCAGCAGATACGATTTTTGCTACGGCTTCCAGTACCGGGTCTGGAGGCTGTTTCCAAAGCTCATTCTCTGCATGGTCAAGCACCCAAACTAGGCTCTCTTGGTCTTTGCTCAGATACAACCGCTGATCCGGCTGGTCTCTGCCTACCACCTCCAAGGTGGCCTTGCTATTTGTTCGCTTCTCCTTCTGCATCAGGAGCGCACCATCTGCACACCCCAGCAAGCCCGTGGTCCCCGAGATCATCTCAAAGCTGTCTCCCGCAGGCTGCTTTCTGGTGTGGTGGACGATCAGAACGCAGACGCCATACCGATCAGCAAATTGCTTTAGCTTGCCGATTACCTCATAGTCGCTGGAGTAGCTGTAACTATCATTCACCACCTCACGGACTTTTTGTAGGGTATTCGTAACCGATAACTTTTTCATCAAACTTATCCATTGTATTCTCCCTTTTTATTTGCGTTTTGATTTTTTGTTCTGAATCATTTGACCTTTTGCAGTTATCGGAACGCTTCCGTATCGAACGATATCGTCACCATACAATGCAGCTTCTCTTGCCTGCCTCATTTGGATATTGTATTGAAGCATCCCGTCAAACTCAGATTTCCATTGAATATGAAACATATTCTGTGTTTGAAACGATACTGCACAAACTACAAAATGAATATGTACATTAAATCTATCCGCATGAATTCCATAGGCTGTAATATAACCGTTCTTCGCATAGATCCGGTGCTTATCTGATCGGCGGCTGCAAGACCGGAGCCGGACGCAACCGCATCATTCCCATTCTCGACTTTGGCATTCCGTTTTTTGAACATGCGTATGCCACCTCTGTGGAAAACGGTCCGCTCTTTCCCAATGGAAAAGGCGGTTTCTGGAACGAAAAGAACTGGCGCAACCGCAAGTTCTATCCATTCTTGGAGGAAATTGGCATTCAGCCGAATCCTTATGACGAGAACGGCAAGCGTAAACCGGAGTTTTCCGGGAAGCTCGCCACTTATACGCCCTACACCACCCGGC
>ERZ1024483.417-NODE-417-length-11137-cov-6.601877_pt1 | contig 11137 bp, 12 predicted proteins | sample MGYA00520799_ERZ1024483 | MGnify/ENA primary metagenome ERZ1024483 (study PRJEB33242, sample SAMEA3444315) | Homo sapiens | biome: Host associated; feature: Gastrointestinal tract; material: Stool | place: Uganda | collected 2011-01-01 ...
AACGACCACCTTACGGCAACGCCACGCCAATGGGGGCGAGAGCATCGCCGGTGCTATCCGTGACTGTCGGGACTAGGGAAAAAGCCCCGAAAAGACGGAACGAGGAAAATACATATCCTCTTATGAGTGCGATCCGGCCACGGTGGCCGCCGAGTTCCTTTTGGCAAAGGCCAGCTACAAGGCCATGACGGGCCGGGAGCAAAAGAAGGGCGAAGATGTGCTGTGCTATCAGATCCGCCAGTCCTTCTATCCGGGAGAGATTACCCCGGAAGAAGCGAACCGGGTCAGCTATGAGCTGGCTATGCGCTGGACGAAGGGCCGCCACGCCTTCATCGTCACGACCCACACGGACAAGGAGCATATTCACTCGCATATCTACTACAACTCCACGACCCTTGACTGTTCCCGGAAGTTCCGCAACTTCTGGGGCTCGTCCTTCGCCTTGCGGCGGCTCTCTGACCGTCTGTGTCTGGAAAACGGGCTCTCCATCGTGGAAAATCCCAAGCCCCGGAGCAAGGGCAAGTTTCGCAATTATGGGGAGTGGCAGGCCGGACAGAAAAAGCCGCTGACCTATCAGGACAGACTGCGGGCCGCCATTGATACCGCCCTTGCCAAGAAGCCCGCCGACTTCCCGGCGTTCCTCTCCCTGATGGAGCAGGCGGGTTATGAGGTCAAACAAAGGCGGGGCGCAATCAGCTTTCGGGCTCCCGGTCAGGAGCGGTTTACCCGCTTACGCTCTGATACTCTCGGGGAAGGTTACAGCGAAACGGACATACGGGCCGCCCTGTCAGGCTCCCACCAACGGCCCGGCCAGCCTCGTCAGAAAATCAATCTGGCTATCGACATTCAATCCCGGCTCCAAGGAAAAGGCCCCGGCTATGAGCGGTGGGCTAAGGTGTTCAATCTGAAACAGATGGCCGCCGCCCTTGCTTATTTGCAGGACAACGGCCTGACGGATTATGAGCAGTTGGAGCAGAAGGCCACAGCGGCCACGGAGCGTTTTCACAAGCTGTCTGACCAAATCAAAAGCACCGAAGCGGCCCTCCATACCAACATGGAATTGAAGGCGGCAACGGTGCAGTATGCCAAGACCCGGCCTGTCTTTGAGAAGTACAAGGCCAGCAAATACAGTAAGAAGTTTCTTGCGGAGCATGAGGCGGATATTGAACTTTACCGGGCGGCCTGTGCCGACTTCAAAGCCATCCTCGGCGGGGCCAAGCTCCCCAAGATGGACACGCTCAAAGAGGAAGGCCGCAAGCTCTCGGAGCAGAAAAAGAAGCTCTACGCCGAGTACCGCAAAGCTAAGGCGGATATGCAGGAGGTCACGACCATCAAGGCCAACATTGACTATCTGCTGGGCTACTCGGAGCCGAGCAGAAAGAAGGAACAGGAGCGTTAGGGACTGTGACGCATAAGGAGCAAAGCGACGCTGACACTTCGGGCCAACTTGGCCCGAAGCGCCGGGTTTGGGGAGGCTCCCCAACAAGCAAATTTTCACAGACGGGCCGCAAGGCCGGGCTTGTGAAAATACATTAAGCAACGGTTATCCGTTAAGATCTTTATAATTACATTTCTTCTACTGGGCGCAGCTTGCAGCGGAACATATTTTTTCATTTCAAAGCTGTTACCTACGACATATTCCAATTTGATAAATGCGGCTACGGAGAAAGCCGCTATGCACCTTATTGAGCAAATGACAGCCTTTGACAATATATCTGATTGCGAAAATGATATATCTAATTTTTCAAAGGAAACAAATGCCGCTTTTTGGATTGAGGATAGTAACGGTCGTATGATATATCCCGACGAGGCATCAATGGAAACTTCTACCACTTCGGCAGATTACACAGTTACATTCGATGAAGATGAATCGTTCATAGATATGCAACCATCTGGGGAAACTACGACAAATTTTTACCCATTCACATTGAAAAACGGTACTGCTTATACATTGGCAGTTCAAACGGATTTGTTCGTTGTACAGCAGGCGACAAAGGTATTGCTGTCTATACTTCCGTATGTCATCCTAATGGTCTTTCTGCTTTCTCTCCTTTGTGCATGGCTCTATACACGGTACATCACTCGACCTATTGTGCGACTGAGCAAGATTTCAAAGCAAATGGCGGAACTGGATTTTTCCGGTCAATGTAGTACAGGACGAGAAGATGAATTAGGTTGTTTGGCGCAAAATCTAAATTCATTATCTGCTTCTCTATCCACTGCATTGAATGACCTTCAAACTGCCAACCAACAGCTCAAAACAGATATTGAAAAGGAACAGGAGTTAGAAAGACAACGGGTAGACTTTTTCTCGGCAGCATCCCATGAACTGAAAACACCACTAACCATTTTGAAAGGACATTTGGCGGGGATGCTGAACGAAGTCAGCGGCTATGAAAATCACATAGAGTACATGGAGCGTTCGCTTGCCGTTGTTGATAGAATGGAGAAGTTGGTAAAAGAGCTACTGTATGTTTCCAAAGCGGAGGGAACTCAAAAAACTGAATATAAAACCGTTGATTTTGCGGAAATACTTCGGGTACAGGTTGCCGCAGTAGCAGATTTACTGGAAGAAAAGAAACAGCACCTTGAAGCAAATATTCCTCCCCGCCTTTATTGTGAAGTGGAACAAGCACAGATGGAACGGGCAATTCAAAATATATTGGTAAACGCAATTCGCTATTCTCCAAATGGTGAATTGATTCGTATATCTTTGTCCGAAACGCATGGTACGATTCGTGGTGAAATTGAAAATACGGGTGTCCATGTGCCTGACGATGCTATTCCACATTTGTTTGAAGCCTTCTATCGGGCAGATACATCTCGTAACCGCAATACAGGCGGAACCGGATTAGGGCTTTATATTGTTCGCAAAGTCATGGAAATACACCGAGCAAAGTACGGCATTTCCAATACAAACAATGGAGTACTGTTTTGGTTTGAATTGCCTTGCAGACAGCCGATAGACAACTCCATCTAAAATCCATAATCCATGCAAACTATATCCAAGTTGCTTTGTTATATTATAGCTGTCCTCAAGAGGGCAGCTATAATTCTTATAAAGCGAGGTCTTATCTATGAAGAACAAAAAAATTTTGGCAATAGGCTTGTGCGGAGCAATCTGTTTAAGCATTGCAGGGGTTACTTATGCGAGCGCATTGGCTTCGGACACACCAAAGGTTTCAACATCCGAAACGGGAAACACATCCGGCGCAGATATTCTCTATCAGGATACAGACGGTGGACAAATCAGCGTTGACGGTAAAAATTGGGTTGCCGAGGCAGATTATGAGAAGAACAATGCAGCACCAGATGTGCAGTGGTGGACAGCCGATGAATACGAAGCGTGGATGAACGAACAGAAAAAAGAAATGGAATCTTTGATTGGAACCGGAGATGGTTGGTATGATGGGCAAGGCGTATTCCATGAATTTACGCAGGAAAGCGTAGATGCTATGATGGACAGCTATAAAGAAACTCTGGAAAGTATCAAAAAGGGAGTATTGTATTCCAAAGACGACGGTGACGGCGATACCTACTCCATGATTCCACCTACTGAAGATGTAGTTTCCTCTTATAGTGTTGATGTAACAAAAGATAACGGAAAAACAGTACACATTGGGGATTATTCCACAGTTGAGGAATTAGATAAAGCCATTTCTGATGCAGTTAAAAATGGTCAACTCACACAAGAAGAAGCAGACTCCGTTCAGAAATAATAACTAAGCCATTCTGCCGGACGACGGCAAAAGAAAAAAAGCCGTCGTAATGCAGACAAATTGACACGCCTATTTGAAACGGCGGCTTTGATTTTCAGAGCCGCCGTTTCTTTGCGTCTACACAAACCAATGACGACTTGCAGGGACACGGTAGCCGATTGGAGGTTATTTTGCCGTGTCCTTTTCTCTTTTTCGCAGTATCCATGATCTGCACCAGCTAAAAAAAGCGTAGCTCCCCCTCCGGGATATTCTAACCACGAAGGTACAATATATCAGTACCATTCTGATAATACATTTTCGCGCGCCCGAGCGGCTTCATGCCGTCCGGGCGTTTTTGCGTCTATATGGAGCCTCGGGCCAACTTGGCCCGAAGTCCAGCCCCGGTGCCGCTCACCGCCTCCTCCGTTTCGGCTACCTGTCAACACCCAACACCGAAACGGAGGTACACAATGAAGGAAATCAATTTGCGGGAATTTTACCCGTGGTATATGGAAGATGTTATGGTCGAAGTCACGGAAGAAGTTGCGGAAGAACTGCTGTCGGGTCAGCGGTACATCAAGGCCAGCCGCCGTCGTATCTATCGCAATAAGGCACACTACTCTCTGGATGCCGAGGACGGCATTGAGTATTCCGCTTGCTTCTCTAACCCTTCTCCGCAAGAACTGATCGAGCGCATGGAACGCTTCGAGCATATCTGCCATGCGCTGAATAGTCTGCCTGACGTACAAGGCCAGCGGGTGTTTGAGCACTATCTGCTGAACCACTCGGTCAAAGCGATTGCTGCTGCCGAAGGTGTGACAGAAAGGGCCATCAATGCCGCTATCCAGCGTGGCTTGGAGAACATGAAAAAATATTTGGAAAAAGTTCTGTGATCCTATTCTTTTTCCCGTTCTAACTGACACGGTTAATGAGAGGATGAACCTTCCTCACACAACTGAATAGCGGGTAACTCGGAGTGCTTAGCAGGGAGCCAAGCAACCGGTACGCCAAGACTTTTCCATAGGGAAAACGAGCGACAACTACTCATGCCGCAGGTGGGGACAAGCCATCTCCACGGCCACGATCTGTAACGGGCCGCAAGGGATAAGCTGGCAACTTATTCGCTCCGATTTGCCGCACAATCCAGCGGGGACGCTAACGAGAAAAACAGTTGTCTTGTGACAGGCCAAACATATAGCGTCAGCGCCCCCAGCTTTATAAGAAAGAAGGTCTTGACCATGAACGAGGAATGGAGCAACGATGCTTGCCGTGGCTATGTTATCAAAGCCATGGAAAACTGTGGGTTCCATGCAAAGGACATTCATCAGGTACTCGTTGAGCTTTATGAAGTCTTTGACTTCTGCGCTGTTGAGGAGGCGGCGCATTACTACGAAAATTGGCAATACTGACCTCGGGCCAAGTTGGCCCGAGGCGTGGAGAAGAACGAAAGGACAGCACTCTTTGCCGGGTGCTGTCCTTTCGCTTTTCCCCACAGGGACAATGCGGGAAATGCTGGCAGTCAACCAACTACGCAAAGGAGGCTTCAATGGTACAATCCGTTACTTATCAGAGTGAAACCAAAACCGTCCATTTTCAGGGGAAAAGCATTGTGCTGGAAAGTCTTACGCCGGTACTCTCTCCGAAGGAAAAGGAGAAGCGAAAAAAAGAGATTGAACGCTGTCTTTATGAGGTGTTCAGCAAGTACAGAAGGGCCAGCGATACCCCGGCCTGACCATCGACAACATTGTCCTTCGGGGCTATCAATGGTATAATATACTTGTAGGTTGGTAGCTCCATTCCACAGGAAAGGAGCCCAACATGAATATCAGAGAAGATGTAATTTATGCAAGACAATCCGTAGACCGCAAGGACAGTATCAGCATTGAGAGCCAGATTGATTTCTGCAAGTATGAGTTGAAAGGCGGCAGTTGCCGGGTTTTCAAGGACAAGGGCTATTCCGGCAAGAACACCGACAGGCCCGAGTTTCAAAAGCTCCTTGGCGAGATACGCAAAGGCAAGGTACGCCGGGTAGTTGTCTACAAGCTGGACAGAATAAGCCGCTCCATTTTGGACTTTGCGAATATGATGGAGCTGTTTCAGGAATACGATGTAGAGTTTGTTTCTTCCACAGAGAAGTTTGACACTTCGACCCCCATGGGCCGGGCCATGCTGAATATCTGTATCGTATTCGCCCAGCTTGAACGGGAGACAATTCAGAAGCGTGTTACAGACGCTTATTACTCCCGGTGCCTGAAAGGCTTTCACATGAGCGGTCAAGCGCCCTATGGCTTCGACTTGGAGCCGACGGTGGTTGAAAATATCCGCACAAAGATGATGGTAGCCGACCCCATAGCCGCAAGCCATGTACGCCTAATGTTTGAAATGTACGCCGAGCCCGAGACTTCCTTCGGAGATATTACCCGGTATTTTGAGGAACGGGGTATCAAAGTATATGGGAAGTCATTGACCCGTTCCTACTTATCCCAGCTCTTACGCAACCCCGTCTATGCACAAGCTGACTTGGAAATGTACGAGTTTTTCAAAAGTCAGGGTACGGTGGTAGTCAATGACGCCGCCGACTTTGCCGGGACAAATGGCTGTTATCTCTATCAAGGCCGGGATGTGAAGGAGGACAAGGACAAGAGCCTGAAAGACCAGATCCTTGTGATTGCGCCACATGAAGGCTTTGTATCTGCTGATGTTTGGCTGAGGTGCCGCAAGAAGTTGATGACAAACACCACCTTCCAGAATGGCCGCAAGGCCCGCAACACTTGGCTGGCTGGGAAAATCAAGTGCGGGAAATGCGGGTACGCACTCAAAACGACCCACAATCCCGCTGGCTATGAATACCTCCGCTGTTCCAAACGGGCCGACCACAAGGGCTGTCCGGGGTGCGGCACTCTCCGCAAGACGGAGTTTGAACAATTTATTTTTACCGCCATGGGAGAAAAGTTCCGGGAGTTCAAGCTATTGCGGGGTGGCGAGGAAAAGGCAAACCCGAAAATCACCGCCTATCAGGTGGAGCTTGCACAGGTAGAGGCCGAGATTGAAAAACTGCTTGATACGCTGACCGGGGCCAACGCCACCTTGCTGGCCTATGCCAACAAGAAAATCGAGGATTTGGACAACCGCCGAAAAACGCTGTCCAAGGCGATAGCCGACTTGTCCGTTGAAACGCTGTCCTCCCAGCAGATTGAATTGCTGTCCGGGTATCTGGACGATTGGGAGAATATCAGCTTTGAGGACAAACGAAAAGCCGCTGACGGTCTGATTTCTTCAATCAGCGCAACCAGCGACTATGTAAAGATAGAGTGGAAAATCTGACACTCTTTCCACTCTATCAAACCACTTGTTTCTTTATACCGCTTGTAGCCCTTTGTACACCGTCGCTTCTGATAAAGCAGCCTACTCGTTTTATAGCAATTTTCAAAAATAAAGCGAATAGCCGCAGGAACGGAACCACCCTGAGCAGTCAAAAGGCGAAACGGTCTGAAAAGCATGTTGGATCGCGTTCGTAAGAGTATCTAGAGTCCTCGCCTTGAATTTACGAAGGAAAGCCTTCACCTTCGACCAGAGCTTTTCAATAGGATTCAGGTCAGGACTATACGGTGGAAGATAAATGTATCGAACACCGGAACTGTCCAGCAGATCTTTTACTGTCTTTGCATGGTGCGACTTCATATTATCCATCACAAGGACAGAATTGCTGTTCAGTTGAGGCAGCAAAATATCCTTCAAATATTGTTTGAAATGCTCTACAGTCGTTCCACCTGAGAAAGTCGTATAGTGTAGCGTCCCATCCAACTGGATAGATGACAGAATGGTCGTGTTTTTCGGCTTGGAAAGTGGTGCAGAATCAACCGCTCTGCTTCCGCCAAGCGAATAGGCATATCGTCTTGTCATATTGGTATTGCAGCCGCTTTCATACAGAAACACAAGGTCACTTGCCTTGAATCCAGACATAAGGTCGTTCCAGCTTTTTCTCTTCTGTGCCACATCGGGGACGCTCTTGTTCACTGGCGTGAAGAGACTTCTTCTTGCGGTGATACCCTGCCCGTTGAAGGAAACGCCAGACAGTATCAATGCTGACAGGCAAATCCAGTGTTTCTATGATTTCCAGACAAGTGACATCCGGCTGTTTCTTCAAAAGAGAAAGAATCCTCTGGTGATCCGCATCGGTCAATTTGGGTTTCTTTCCCCGGAGACTCGTCTGAGTTTCGTAACTTCCTGTTTCATTTCGACGCTTTAGCAAACGTTAGATCGAACAGGTATTCACAGAAAAACATTTTGCCAGTTTTTTTACGCTGACACCCTTGTCGTATGCTTCTAAGATCAACTTTCGAGCTTCATTGTGCAGCATACTTCTCACCTTCCTTGCCTCTGTTATACCGCTTTTTTCTCAAGGATTAAAGAACTGTGCTGTATTATTGAAAATTGCTATAATTAGAGTATTTATGCCAAGATCATAAAAGAAAGGTCATGGAATATTCTAAAGTGCCCCCTGCCTAAAACCATAGCCGTTATCTCTGACACCCACGGTATTCTCTGGCTGGAGATCATCAACCGTATCGTCGACTGCGATGTCATCATTCATGGCGGTGATATCAACAGGCCGGAAATCATTGCTCGCCTGAAGGAAATCGCCCCGGTCTACGTCGTTCGCGGCAATAACGATAAAAAATGGGCAGAAAATATACTGGAAAGCTTGACATTTCAGATTGAGAAATGCAGGTTCTTTGTGGTTCACAACAAGAAATTTGTGCCCAAAGACCTGCACGACACGGGTGTGGTGATCTACGGTCATTCACATAAATACGCCGAGCAAATGGTGAATGGTGTTCTTTGGCTGAATCTAGAGAGCTGCGGCAAGCGCCGGTTCGATCAAGAGATCACATTCGCCATGATGACCGTTGATGGCAGCAATACAGAGATAGAAAAAGTCACAATTCCACACACCTAATACATTCTAAGGACTTCTCCTGTACAGTCACTGCTGTGCTATTTTTTTCCTCTTACCTATGACTTGATGCCCATCGCACACTTCATGCAAAATGAACGCGCTTCCTGCCAGTCACCTCCGGTCATTGCAGAAACAATGGATATGTATGCAAATTGATTTGGAAAGCGAAAAAATGCGTAAATTAAAGATAATTCGCATGCATTTAAGAATATGTACTCTTAATTGTGAGCATACGCTCATGCACAGATACAGAAAAATACGTTTATTCGCGGTAAAGTATATATACAAGATAAGACGAAAGGCAGGTACGTGAACGATTCGCGTTCTGCTTACTGAACCTTGAAAATTTCATACACATTCATCAAGTGTGTTCCTATGTGGGAGAGATTCTCCATCTGCATGATGGTGCGCCATGACACGTCTGCCCGATCCGAGTGATTACGGAAAACAAGGCGGTGAGTGATTCCGAACCAATCAGAAATATCCGGTTGCAACGGATAACGGTATTTATATTGATATGTAGATGCGCACATCCGTGTACTGGAGTCCATGTATTACAAACGGCTGCGTACCTATAAGCGGATTGGGTACGAAATCATCACCACTCCCAATGAATAAAAAACAGACTACTAATGAATTTTTTAACAGGGAAAACTATCGAACTGTTTACGAGAGAGGCTTGCAACAAGCACGCAAAGACATCTATATTGCCAGCCCCGGATTAAACAAAAATAAAGTCTGGCGTCTGATTGCGTTGGTAGAGGAACAGCAGACTTCTGGGGCGATTGGTGACGATCATAACGTTGCCCGCTGGGGGTTATCCCCAGACTTGCGTTGAGCCAAGCAAAGCGTTGCAAACTACGCTGACGACCGCAGGGATTTATGTTGTACCTCAGCCAAATCTGCACACCCATTTTGCGGTCATCAACCAAGAAATCGTGTGGTACGGTAGTACGAATCTTTTTTCGCGAAATAGAGAAGATGACAGCCTAATGCGTATTTGCAGCCGAGTCGTAGCATTGGAACTGTTTGAGGAAGTGAGCAGGTGGTTGGATACCTAAAGTTTATGCAGTTGACATTTTCACGGTACCGTGACACAATGATAACAAGGAGATGATAGTCATGCCTGTATTATCGAGATTCTATGGAATTATTATCCGTATGTATTTCCTGCAAAGCGAACATAATCCGCCGCACATTCATGCCATCTATAACGATGATGTAGCTGCTATTGATTATATGACCGGTGAAGTTTTAGAGGGTTATTTGCCTCCGAAAGCGTTGGCTATGGTTCGAGAATGGCTTGCGCTGCACAAAAATACCTTGCAGGAAATCTGGGAAACTCAAGAGTTTAAGAAAATTCCACCACTGGAGTAAGGAGGTTTCTTCTATGTTCCATAAGGTTAAAAGTGTATCCCCTCTCCCCGATTATAAACTAAGCGTTGGATTTAGTGAGGGCGTTGTAAAATTATATGACATCAAACCTCTGTTTGAAAAGATTCCTGCTTTCAACTATCTAAAAGAGCATCCCGAGGAGTTTGCATGCGTCAGCGTTGATGTCGGCGGCTATGGCATTATCTGGGGCGATGAATTGGACTTATCCTGCGATGAGCTGTGGGAGCATGGTGAGCAGGTCAGTACGCCTTTTGATGGCTTGATGTCTTTCGGTGACGCAAGCGAACTGTGGGGACTGAGTGAAAGTACATTGCGAAAGGCCGTCTCTTATGGGAAACTTGTGAACGGTGTAGATGTCTGCAAGTTCGGCAAGCAGTGGGTTGTATCGAAAGCGGCTATGAAAAGAGCTTATGGTGAGACTAAGCGGTAATTATCCTTTTCCATCCGTTTGAAAAATTGACCACCATTTGACCACTACTGTGCAGTGGCACTACAAAATGCCTGAAAAGCCTGTTGTGACAACCAACAACAGGTTTTTTGTTGCCTTGGGTGCAGTTGGGTAGAATCGACAAAATCCACGTTTTAACGCCAGTCTATACCGCCTTGTCGTAGTTCTCCGACCGAATGCCTATAGGTAACTACACTATCTAGCACAGATTCGCAAGAAAAGTAGCATATTATCGTTTGTTTCGCTTTCTTCATTCAGCTTCACAGCGCTCAATTTCATGTCGTTTTTCACACGTTTTACAACTCACTTTTTATCGACTTTTATACTATAATCAACTATATCCAAACCTACTATTGTAAAGATTATTACTACAGCATGAATAAATTCTTCACCTTAATGATTGAGAACAGGCAAATCGTCAGTGCAAATAATTATGAAGTATACATCGGCAATGCTAATTTTGAATTTCTAAAAAAGCGATACCCGTTTATTACTGAAGAACTCCAGCGGCAAGACCATCTGTTGGTGGCTGTGAAACAGTAGACCGGTTTGGTGTCAGCCGATTGATGAGCCAAACCGTGGGTTATACGGATACCACAAGCCGAATAGATTCGTTGAATCGAAAAACACTCTTAA
>ERZ1024483.418-NODE-418-length-11125-cov-6.698826_pt1 | contig 11125 bp, 7 predicted proteins | sample MGYA00520799_ERZ1024483 | MGnify/ENA primary metagenome ERZ1024483 (study PRJEB33242, sample SAMEA3444315) | Homo sapiens | biome: Host associated; feature: Gastrointestinal tract; material: Stool | place: Uganda | collected 2011-01-01 ...
CGCAAAGATATGTCGGCTAACAACTTATGTCAAGGCGGAAAATAGAATGGTTACCCCAAAGTTAGAGTATATGAAGTCTCAATGTAATAATAGAAGCAGTGCTGCTTTTAGCAACACTGCTTAAAATTATCTGCAACCGTTACGATAGGTTGGCAGAGCTAAAAGTTTGGGCTAGTAAACGTCAACATTGTCAATAATGACATTGAGTTTGTCAGCTGCCATAGAGTTTTTGTTGCCCCATACATTGCTACCGGAAACGGAATTAACATCAAAGCCGTTAACTTTGCAATTATTGATATTGATAGTGTATGTAGCATCGTAGTCATTACCTGTTTCGATAGCAGCTTTTCCGTTCTGTCCACCAAAATCATTGAAAATACAATTGGTGAAAGTTACTTCTGATGTACCACCGCCGTAAACCAACATGGCTTTACCATCACAATTGAATGTACAATCCTTGAAAGTTGCACTTGTACCCCATGTCCAAACATTGTAGTTATCACCAGAAGCATGGAACGTGCAGTTATCGAACAGGAGGGGATTACCGTTAGAATAGAGAGTCAATTGATTTTTAATGATACAATTCTTATATGTTGCTCCCGAAACGTGTATAAATCCTCTATAGGTCTTGTTATCTGTCTCAATAGTAAGATTCTCAAATGTAACCGTTGAACCATTCAATTTATCGTAGCCATCGTTTTTACATTCAATAATTGTATTGGCAGCATTACCGGTACCGACAAATGTCAAATTCTTACCTTTTGCAGCGCTTGGAAGTGCATAAGTACCTTCTGCAAGTGCGATTTCAACAGCTTGTCCTGAAGTCACATTAGCAAGAGCTGCTGCAATAGTACCATATTTAGCTCCGTTCATCTCAACTGCATCGTTAGCTTTTTTGCCATCAATGTTCACTGTAACTTTCTCTTGCCCGCCCTTGATATTCCACAAAGTGCTTCCACTGTACTCACCGACACCGTATCCTGTTGCTGTAGTGTTATTAATATTAACAATGAATGTTGATCCGATACTGTTAATATCAATAGCTGTAACAGGCTTACCAGCCGATGTGTTGGCAGTTTGGTCAGCAGTAAATGTACAGTTGTTAATGTTTACTGTAAATGTACCTTCATTACCGTCATTATATACTTGTAATGCCTTACCTTTAGAACTTTTGAATGTACAATTTTCAAATGTACAATTTGATGCATAGGTATAGAGATAACCTGTTTGAGGATCAATCGTACAGCTTCTGAATGTATGAGGAGCACCGCTCTGAGCATAGTACTGACCGGTAATATTACAGTTTTCAAAGCTAACCGATGTTGCATGTATAAAGGCGGTATCATAACCTGTGCTTGGCGATGTCCATGTCAAATCTTTCATTATGACATTTATGCCACTTGCATTAGCAGAACCATTAATAACAGTCTTTTCACCTTCTCCTACAAAAGTAATGGTTCCAGTTGCACCATCTTTCAGTTTAATATTACTAGGAAGTGTGTAATTAGATACGCCAAGATTGATGACATCTCCATCAACAGCATTAGCGAGAGCGTCCTCAATCTTGCTGTAATAAACACCATTTAATTCAACAGGAACGGCGGTGCCGTTGTTATATTCTCCGTCATAACTCGGATCAATAGAAATTTTGAAGCCGATATTGCCGGTGAGAATCTGACCGATGATGTTGGTTCTCCAGTTACGCTGAACAGGAACGTTGTTAAGACCTTCATCGAAAACAATGTCATTGCCGCTTGTCGGATGGAATGTAAAGTCCAAATCCTGCAAAGTTGACTTCTGTGCATCTACAAGGATATAACTCATAGAAAGATAGTGATATTCTTCAGCTGTACCATCTTTATCCAAATCAACTTTCAAAACTTCATTGCTTGATTTCGGAGTAGCACCAAAATCATAAACAACTTCGGTTTCACCGCTTACGCTACCGTCGATAAGGTCCATATTTGTAAAGGCATTCTTGATAACAACTTTTGATGTTGCAATCTCAATTCCAGAAGCAACAGCGGCATCCCAATCCGTATCTGTTACACCAAGATTGATTTGAGCGAAAGGACGCTTCAATACAACATCAATCTGAGCGTCGCCTGTAACAGTGAATGTCTCTGTCTTGAAGAATGCGTCGCGTTCTTCGTCATTGTTTGCGCTATTGGTGTAATCAATAGTCAGATTCATGTCATCGTCAAGCACATAAGCACTGGTTGCACTATTCTGTGCCCAGAAAGCCACCTTGTAAGTCTGACCTTTTGCCAAGGTGATGTTTTCTGTAGTAGGGAATTTGTCAACTTTTTTGTCAACTTTGGCAATGGTGGTGATACGGTTGCCCTCCTCGTCGAATACGGCATACACCAATCTGTTGGCAGTCAGTCCGTCGCTAATGGCACGTGTCTGTACTCCGCCTTCCACTCCGAGAGTGAAACTTACAGTTGCCTCATTGCCAGTCTGAACTGCATCCAGTTCGTCATTCGAACACGATGTTGCCAGCAGCATACCGGCTGCTGCGAACATACCTAAGAATAATTTCTTGTTCATTTCTTAATGTTTAAAATTAATAATGTTTACTTGTTTTTACTATTCTGTTTCTGTAACTTTTGCCACATTCCCGTTGAATGCCGCAACCGTTTGTGTGTATCGTTCTGAACATGGCAGAACGGGAGCTTGTCATCAATCTGTCGTTTCCTGCTGATGCAGGGTAAAAGGTTTCATGAACGGTCACTTACCTTTGCTGATTTTACTCGATTCTTTTTCTGATGGCTTTAACTCGTTATCAGGTTATACTTCTATGTCAATTCTCTTGTAGCAGCGTAAAGTTCCCTGCTATGTTGCTTCTTTTGTTTGCCTCAATCTTCACCAGCGGGAATTCCACAGTATTGCTTGTATTACCATCTTTCAGAGTAAGTTCGGCAGAAATTTTCGTGGCTGTTGTCGGAGCAAACACATAGCCCATAGCGAGGTAGTTATATTCTGCACCGTCAGCCGAGAATGTCTCGGCTGTGGTTTCGCTGAAATTCCAAGTGTAATCGGCTGTTCCGCTTACGGTATTGGTGAACGGATAGAAAGTATCGGGAACTGCTTTTGCCTTGAATGTAGCTTGCATCGGTGTTCCCGTTGTTCCCACATTGATTTGAGCCAATGGACGGACAAGTTCAACGGAATAACTGCAACTTCCTGTAATGGGAACATCCTCCATCGTTGAGAAGAAAGCGTCTGCGGTTTCCGCTTGGGAGAATGTTATTGTATTAGGCAATTCGGTCATCGTGATAGCGGTCAAATCATTGATATTGTAGATGCTCTGATTGCTATTATACGCCCAAAAGACGAAACTGTATGTCTGTTCCTGCGCCAATGTGAGCTGCACATCTACCGAAGTGCCATTGATAGGGAATGATTGGCGGTCTATATAACTCCAACTGCCACCGTTGTTGGTGTGTACATCGGCAACCCCCTTTTTGAATATCCCCACGACGAGAGTATTCACTTGTTCTGCCATGCCGAATGCACGGGTACGGGTATCAGTTGGGAGTGTAGCGGTGAAATTCACCTGAACATCGCCCACATCGTGCAAATCATCCGAACAGGATTGTATGCCTACCATAGTCAAGGCAAGCATCGCCAATATCTGTATGTTATGTAGTAGATTCTTCATTATGTCTATCTGTTAGGGGAAAATAAGGTTATGGTCTCCGTCGAAGTCGGGATTGATGGTTACACCTCCCGATGCATCAGACATCAGGAAACTACCTGTCATTATGGTATGATGGCTACGCTTCAACGGAACTTCTATCGGATCGGTCAAGGAGAGTTGTATACCCTCATTGTCGTAGATGCCAATCTGCACCGTTACAGCCGACTTCTTGCCGTTCACAAATACATAGTCAAAGCCCATTGAGGCCTCCGATTCGGAGAGTTTCTTCAAAGTAGATTCAAACATCACTCCCGTAGAGGAATCCACAGGCTTGTCGGTATGCATACTATAAGCGTGGGGCATAAATCCCACATAGTAGAACACCACCTTGTAATCTTCGATGTTTACGGTTCTTGTCGGGGTATCATCGGTTGATGCAGCCTTGTTTCCGTTGGCTTTTGATGCAATACGGATAGATTCCTTGTCTATGAACTCCACCACATCGTTGGTGACGAACTCAAACTTGGCAAGAGGACGTTGCATCTCCACATCAAGCGTATCGGGCAAGCGTTCCATCATGTCCGCTACAAGAGTTATGTTGTTCGTACCTCTGAAAGCATCACGGTAGTCATTGTTTCCCTTATGGTCGCCTTGCAGGGTGATTTCAGCGAAGTTATCGGCATTGTAGAAATGGCTGTCGCCACTTGTCTGCACCAAATCCGACCATACCATAAAATTGTAGTTGCCGGGGAGAACATCAAGTGTCACTTCGTGGTCGTAACCCTCAGCTATATCCTTTGTAAAAACGAACTCCTGTGTATAGTCCTGCATCGTGCGTTGCTTCTCCGATATAGGATAGGCACGGACGATGTAGCGTATCTTGCCATAATCACGGTGATTGTCATAGGTTTCGCCCAATCCCTGCTCAATGACAGAAGTGCCATCGTATAGGTGTTCCCATTCGGTCATATCCGTTTCATAGTTCAAACGAAGATGTAGTTTTACAAATTCTGGCGCTTCTGGCCACTCGTGAACATCACAAGCCGAAAGAAGCAGAATCGGCAGGCATATAATAAGGTATAGAATCTTTCTCATCGCTTGCCTCCTTTCTTTTTTAAGTCAAACGAATAGGAGAATGATACCGCTGCTTGGTCAATGCCCCAATAGGTCTTCTTGATGCTCTCTATCATCAGACCGTCTTTCGTACGTGGAGTATTGTAGAACTTGTCGTAGTGACGGGAATATACACCTGCTCCGAGAGAGAACTCCACTCTCCAACGGTTGTTCTTACTGATGGGCATACGATAACCGATGCTCACACCACCACCGATGGAAGGCGTTTCCCTGTTATGGTCTTGGTAGCGGTAATCGCCATCAAATGCAAAATTGTAGTATGCCAATCCGAAGTGTGCTCCACCGAAGAATCCGTCATTCTCTTCCGACAGCCAATAGCGAAACTCAGGCTGAACGGCAAAGGTGCGGAACTTGATAGGCGATTTGAAATAGTCCCAAGCCGAATAATAGACAGGAAGAGTAAATGACCAATGCTTCGCCAAGTCTATTTCTGCGGCTACATTGGCAATAGCCATCCCTAAACCTATGGCATTTGTTTTCAAATGTAGTTTGCGGCTCCATCCCTCTACCTCAGGGATAAACGTTTCTATAATTGCAGTTGTATCGGGAACAATCTCTACAACTTCAACGGGAGGTTCAACTACAACGGTATCAGGCACGATTACAAGCTCTTGCACGGGTGGTAACTCTTTCTTGTAGGTTACGAATACAGCGCAGGCATTTCGCATCCGTTCAAAGAAGAGTTTGTGCATCTGCTGCCATACCTTGCCACCGTCCAATGCTCTCAATTTGACGATGCGGTTGTCGATATGCGTATTCGGATGATGATAATCCACCAATCGGGCTTCTTCCTCCAAGATGGCAATTACTTCATCCTTGCGGACAAGTCCAGAATCCTCAATCTGAGATTTGAGATAGTCCCAAGGTATATAGCTGCCATTACGGGTAATGAGGCTGTCGGGAATATCCACCTCTTTGCGGACGAGTTTCTCAAGTGCTTCGAGACGACCACGTGCCAACTTGCGGTTGAGTTGATAACTGCCTTCGGGAGAGGCTGCTCCACAGAAGGATACTTCAATGATGTTGATTGTACTGTCCTGACGGATTGTTCGTAGGAAATCTATTATCTCCTGCATACGGACGGCATTGTCCGAGTATGCGGAATCTATGACCGTACTGTTCACACGGAAATCAACACAGATTTTCGTGTGTCTCTCTTGCGAATGCGCAACACCTACACCAAACAGCAAGAGAATAAGTGTTATACAAGATTTCTTAATGCACATAAATCAAAACAACAGATTACTTCTCTTTGGAAGAGAAATGATTACCGATGTAAAATTACACATTTTTTAGCAAACAATACCAAATTATACTAAAAAATTTATGTCCGATTTTATTTTTTTAATGGTGATGTGGATTGTTGAGCAAACTATATTGGGGCTATTCAAATAACCGGCTCGTAATCAATGAGGATATGTCGCATAAATCACTCTTCCAAAGAGAAATGATTACCGATGTAAAATTACGAAGAATTATATAATCAAAACCAAAAAAGGAATTAAAAAAGCAGGTTGATTTTCATTTTGTTTTGCTCAACAATCCTTCACTCATAGAGATTTCAGTATCATGCTGTTTGCCTCGTCGATGGCTACAGTGTCCAATGATGCAAGATAGATACGAGTGGTAGCCTCTGAATCGTGTCCCATTCCCTCACTGATAACCGACAGCGGTACATTCTTGCTCTTGGCAATGCTCGCCCAAGCGTGACGGGCAACATACAGAGTAAGCGAAACGGATAATTCGAGTTCTTTTCCGATGATTTTCAGGCAACGGTTGATGTTGTGTGCCGCATAAATGTATTGTTTGCGCTCGTCTATTTCGCTGAATGGCTTGATGATGGGCAACAAGTAGTTAGACTGTGATGTATCGTACTTATCCACAATCTCCTGCATACATTTCTCCCATTTGATTAAGAGTTGTTGCCCCGTCTTGCGTCTGCGGTAGGACAGCACACCATTCTGCAAATCCTTTTTTCGTAGGTATGCCATATCCACGAATGACATACCACGAGTATAGAAACTTATGAGGAACATATCACGGGCAAAATCAAAGGTCGGATTCATAGAGAAATCCATCTCCTTGATTCGCTTGATGACTTTAAGAGGTACGGCTCGTTTGACGGTCTTATCCACTCCTGTATAGACGTGCCTGAACGGAAAGCGTTGGGTAGTCAATTCCTTCTCCACAGCACGGTTATATACAGCCCGAAGATTACGCATATAGAATGAGGAGGAATTTGGGCTCACTCCGTTATGCTTCAAATAGGCTTCGTATACCATCATCATATCGGAATCCATATCATCCAATGGCACATCCTTGTCCTCTCGGAAACGTCTGAAACTGCAAAGGGTCGCAGCATATGTTTCCGATGTGCGGACTTTACCCAATGTCTTCAGATTGGCAATAACGCCCTCCATAAATGGAAAGAGAAAATTTTCGGGGCTGTCCGATGCAAATTCCGCTATCACATCATCGGCAGTATAAATGCATCCGCTATGTTCAAAATCTGCTATGACCTTTTGGAAATGTTTGACATCCATTCGGATTTTGTCGCCAATCTCCGATAGATACAGTTTCCTATTCTCATTGAATTTGGGTAATACCACCTCCGACAAGTGGCTGTTCCACTCATAGCCGTAGAGACGGTAGCCCGTCTTTTGCTGACGGGTTACACGATTATGGATTACTTGATAGAAAATTGAGCCTTGTCCGCCATCAACCGTTGATGGTCGGAACTTAATCTTTACTGTTGCCATGTCACAATCAGGGTTTTGATTTATTATGATTAACTTTACTATTATCCTGCTTGTTCTTAATGGACTTGGCTTTGCTCTCCTGTTCCTTTGCAGCTTGCTCTTTGAGCCTTGCTTGCTCGGCAAGGGCGGCTTGTTTGCGAACAGCCTCTTCGTAGGTCTCCACATCTTCACGCATCTGCTCAATTGCTTCGTTGTTGCGGTTGAGTTCAAAGATGTCCTCCAATGTGACTATCTGCTCTGCCGAGGCATCGCCTTTCATCTTGATGTAGCGGTATTTGAGAGAATCACCCTCTTCATCTTTGTTTCGCTGCGACTCAAAGTAATATGCAGAAGCAAAGAATGCGATGACAATAGTATTGAGTGTAAGCATAAACCAATCAAGTTTGGAATTGAAGTTCAAATTGAAATTATAGTCATTTTCTCTATGAAGAACTTTGGATTCCTCAATCATCGGTATAAGTGATGTCGTCAACTTTTTAAGGTTCTCAAACTCGTTTTGTATGGCTACAAAATCGGGCTTATTCTTACCGGAAACACCCTTTACATTATCATTGACAACACCGAGGTTTTCACTCAAAGTCTTTGTAAGTTCCTGAATCTTGCGTTCTGTGTACTTACAATTAGCCCCAGTAGCATTCTCAACAAGAGCCTTAATCTCTTGTATCAATGCCGTGTTATCCACATTAGAAACAGTGGAATTACCATTGTTTTATTACCCGGAAATATTCCGGTTTGCGGGGTTTTGCCGGAGCCGACTCTCCGTCAGGATAACCCAAAGAAAGGGCACCGATTCCCATCAATCCTTCCGGAAGCCCCCACTCTTCCATCAGCTGCTTGCCTTCTTCCGTAGCAAACATTTCCCGTTCGCGGTGAATCCAGCAGCTGCCCAGTCCCAGCGCATGAGCGGCCAGCATCATATTTTCCAGTACGCAACTTCCGTCCTGCACCGGATTGTTGGCCAGCGAGGGCGCAAACACCAGCACGTAGGTAGGTGCATCGTAATAAGGATTCGAAGTCACTCCCATAATCTCGGCATTCATTTTTGCCAACCGGGCAAGCACTTCCTTCTTCTGCACTGCCACAATGTAGGGCGACTGCATACCGCGTGAGGTCGGCGCATAAGTACCGGCTTCGAGTACGGCTTTCAACTCTTCATCCGTAATCTGCTCCGGTTTATACTTGCGGCAGCTACGGCGTGTTTCAATTACTTTCAAAAAATCATTTTCCATATTGTCACTCTTATTTTATTATTAATATTACATTCCTTTTTTATGACTTTCCCTACCGCCGTTTTTTGGGCAACAGGGTTTGTACAATAGTCTGCATGAGGTAAGTGCGAACGTCTGTATTCTCCACACATTCCAAAGGGAATCCCAGCACAAAAGTACGATAATCTTCTCCACGATAAACCGTACCGCTACCGTAATTTCCATTGGTATAGGCAAACGCAGAGTAAGCTCCTTCCACCGGCATCACACACTCCATGGACGGAACGGCGTAAATGCTTTCATTAGCTCCACCCTGAATACGGAAGCTTGTACCGGCTCCCTTCACAGGAGCAGATGAAAGGTTGCTGAAACGACCTCCGTACGTGCATTTCAACACGTTCTTACCGAAATCGTCTTTCTGCAAATTCGTTCCCCACTTCGAACCGCTGACTAGCAAACAGCCTCCCTGACGGCAATAACCGGCCAGTGCTTCTCGCATGGAAGCGGAAAAGGTCTTGGCATCGGCACCACAAATCAAATCGACCATGTCATAGTGAGTCAAATCGGTACTTCCACTTTCCAGGGTTTCATCGCTGCATGACACGAACGAATAGCGTCCGGCACGCTGAATGGCCTTGCCATGCACGAATACATAGTCACGGGTATTGCCTGCAATCAGTCTTCCTTCTAAGACATCATCACTTACTCCCAGTCCGTCGCCCGTTTCCAATCCGGCTTTGTCGCGGTTGAATCCCTGCTGGTATCCGCAATAAGCAGGTGTCTGTCCGTCAGGAATTCCCGGATCAGCCTTCAGGTCGAACCCTTGCAACAGAGCAGAGTTGACTTCTGCCGGCCCCGATGTAGCATCGAATCCGTTGACGATAAGCAGGGTACCTTTGCTTCTCTTGGCCTTATAGGCAGACAGAATCTCGGAAGGGAAACTCTCTCCTCCCCGGTTCACAGCCGTCACCTTGAAGCTGTAGACCAGTCCCGGCTCCACTTTCACCGTATATTCCGGCTTGCGCACATATACCCCGTTATCGAATCCGCCGTAACCGATACGAGTATAGACAATGTATCCCTGCGGCTTGGCAGTGGGTTCCATCACATCTTCCACCGGATTCCAGTTCAGCGTAAAGGTATTTTTCTTCTTTCCTTCACGGATGGCAAAGTGATTCACCGGAAGCGGCTGCACCACATAGTCTGTACCGTGCATGGTAGAAAGATACTTCAGCACAGACTTATACACGGAGCGTCCCACCGTAAACTTGAAATCCGGATTATGTCCCCACTTCATATCAGCAAAATTCTGGTGTGAGAGCAGTTCCAGAATCATGGAAGGCACAGCCGGCAGACGGGTTTCACTGTAGTTCCGGTTCCACATACTTCGTCGAGCCCACTGCACGCCAAAACGGGAAGAGATGTCACGCTGCAATCCGGTCAGTACCATGTCGGTCAGGTCGCGCGAAGCATAACGGGATACGCCACTGTTCAGCTTTCCGTCATTGAAATCTGTGGTATAAATGCCCAGCGAACCCACCAGTTCATCATCGGTCTTGAATCCGGCATCACTATGCAGTCCCAGTGTCATTTCAAACGGTACCTTCAATCCTTTTTCCGTCGGATTGTACACTGAACCGCCACTCAGGTAATTCACCGTCAGCGAGCGGGCATTGATGTCGTCCGTATAATCATTCTTTCCTTCACTCTTGCTGTATACCGGATAAGGCATTCCGGCCCACTGCGCCCAGTAGCGCGCTCCTTCCAGGTAACGGGGTACTCCGCTCACTTGTCCGCCCCGCACAATGTTTCCCATACCGCCACCAAAACGGACGGCATCAGCACAAACCACTCCTTTCTGGGAACTTTCGTTACTCAGCACCACCATGCCATAGTCGTTCCGGCCTTTGTCGAACTCAAAGGTACCTAAGTACACCCAGGTACTCCCTCCCATCTGCTGGTTGACCTTGAACTCCGTCACCCCACCATTATGAAACACCAGGTACTTGGCATCCGACACACTCTCCGGCAGGGTCTGATAACTTACGTACACTGCGTATCTCCCTTTTTCCGGAATATCAGGAATCCACTCGACAAAGGCTTTTTCAGGCTGTCCCTGAGTAGAAATAAAGCGGGCAGTACCGTCTGTAAACGGATTATAATTGTCGGGATACTGCTGGTATTTCTGGGCAAAACCTGGTTTGTCGGTATCCTGCCAGCGGTATTTTTTATCTTCCACTTCCAGATAATGACTGCCTTTTGTGCAGGTATTGTTGTCCACAATCACTTCATGACGCTGCCAGTCACGTTCACGTGACGTAAAAACCACTGCCCCCGCATTCTCCAGCATCGGAATCAGGTAAGGCACCACGAACGACTGC
>ERZ1024483.421-NODE-421-length-11049-cov-6.906131_pt1 | contig 11049 bp, 10 predicted proteins | sample MGYA00520799_ERZ1024483 | MGnify/ENA primary metagenome ERZ1024483 (study PRJEB33242, sample SAMEA3444315) | Homo sapiens | biome: Host associated; feature: Gastrointestinal tract; material: Stool | place: Uganda | collected 2011-01-01 ...
CCATTTTTTACTGCTGAACTGTTATTAAAGTGTTGGAATTACGCTGAGGATTGGTACTACGGCATCGCTGATAACGTGGCTTGCCCAGATCGGGAACGAACCCAGACCTGCAACGCAGAAGATGAGGCAGCATACAGCGAAGCGCTCGTCCCATGTAGCGTCGGTGAGCTCCTCGAAGTGCGGGTTCTTCACCTTCTCGAAGAGGATGAAGCCCACGGTACGGAGGATGTACACAGCGGTCACAACGATTGAGGTGATAGCGATGACGGTGCAGCAACGGTGGAATGTGTCGGCATTCTCGAACGAACCGTTGAAGATGGTCATCTCGGCGATGAAGCCTGAGAAGCCCGGCAAACCGAGGTTAGCCAAACCTGCAATCACGTAGCCTACAGAGAGGAACGGCATAATCTTCATCAAACCGCCAAGCTCACGGATGTCACGTGTGTGTGTACGACCGTAGATCATACCGATGAGGGCGAAGAAGAGGGCTGTCATCAAACCGTGAGAGAGCATCTGAAGGATAGCACCCGTGCAGCTCACCTTGGTCATCATCAAGAGTGCGAAGAGCACCAGACCACAGTGAGACACTGAAGAGTAGGCGTTGATGAACTTCAAGTCGGTCTGTACGCAAGCCGAGAACGCACCGTAAACGACAGAGATGGTTGTGAGGATAAGGAATATCCAAGCCAAGTCGTTAGCTGCCTGCGGCAGGAGGAACATTGCGATGCGGAAGCAGCCGTAGCCGCCGAGCTTCATGAGCACACCTGCGTGGAGCATAGACACTGATGTCGGGGCGCAACCGTGACCGATAGGAGACCATGTGTGGAACGGGAACAACGCGCCGAGCACGCCGAAACCGATGAACACAAACGGGAACAGCACGTTCTGAACGGCTGCCGGGATGTGGTTGTTGTGTGCAATCTCAAGGATGCTCATTGTAGAAGCACCGTTGAAGAAGTAGATACCTACCAAGCCAAGGATGATGAGCGCAGAACCGCCCATAAGCATCAACGTAAGCTTCATGGCTGCATACTCCTTGCGACCCGAACCCCAGAAACCAATGAGAAGGTACATCGGGATGAGTGCCACCTCGTAGAACATGAACATGGTGAAGAGGTCGATCGAGATGAAGAAACCGTAAACACCTGTCGAGAGAAGAGTGAACCACATGAAGAACTCCTTGGTGAGGGGCTTGAGCTTCCATGAAGCGAATGTACCGGTGAAGACGATGATGCTCGAAAGCAGCAACATCACAACAGAGATACCGTCTACACCAACCTCATAGTTGATGTGCAAAGCCGGGAACCACGCAGTAGAGGCATGGAGAATCATCTCCTCGGTGTTGCCGCCAGCGCGCTCGCTGATGAAGTGGAGCGTGAGCCATACGCTCATTGCCAAGAGGCAAGATGAACCGGCAACCATCACACCACGCACCTGATTGACGTTGCGTGCGATCCACAGACCGAGCAGCATCAACGCAGGGATTACTACGAATAAACTTAATATATTCATATTCTAATTATAAGCAAAGTAATAATAATGTTAAAGCTACCGTACCTGTGATGAACCAAACGGCATACTGGCGAACGTCGCCGCTCTGCCATGGGCGGATGGTCTCACCTGCCTCGTTAGCACCCCAAGCAGTGAAGTCGATAAGACCGTTGATGATCTTCTCGTCGATCCACTGTACCGGACGGCTGACGTAGCGGAACAGAATCTTGTGAGTAACAAACTGGTAAACCTCGTCCATGTAGAAGCGCTTGTAAGCCCAACGATGCAGACGCGGGAATGTAGCGTACAGCTTGTCGGCGATAGGCTGCTTCTCACCCTTATAGATATATGTGGCAAGGGCGATAGAGAGGATAGCGATCACTGTAGATGTAGCAGCCACCTGCGGGTCGAAGTGAACTGTGTAGGCTGTGCCTGCTGCGCTCACGATAGAGCCGAAGCTTGCCCAGCTCCAGTCGCAGAAGCCGCCGAGTGTGGTGACAACACCAACGCCTACGGTGACGATGCTCAGGAACACGAGCGGGAAGGTCATTGTAGCCGGAGCCTCGTGCGGTGTGTGGTGAGCGTGCAGCTCCTTGTTCTCTGTACCCCAGAAGATGCCGTAGTAGAGGCGGAACATGTAGAACGCTGTCATAGCGGCTACGCCTGTCATCCACCAGCCGCAAAGCGGTGAATACTCGAAGCAAGCAGTGATGATCTCGTCCTTTGAGCTGAAGCCCGAGAAGAACGGAATACCTGCGATAGCGAGACAAGAGATGAGGAATGTGATGTGTGTGATAGGCATGTACTTGCGCAGACCGCCCATTGCAGACATCTCGTTAGAGTGAACAGCGTGGATGATGCAACCTGCTCCGAGGAACAGACAAGCCTTGAACATGGCATGTGTGAACAGGTGGAACATAGAAGCCATGTAGCCAAGCTGTGCGTGGTTGTCGAGAGCCGCACCGTGGTGACCCGGCAGACATACGCCGAGCGCTACCATCATGAACGCAATCTGAGAGATTGTAGAGAAGGCAAGCACACGCTTGATGTCGCTCTGTGCGCAAGCAACGGCTGCTGCGTAGAAGGCTGTGAAAGCGCCTACGATAACGACTACCTCAAGAGCCTGCGGAGCGTACTCAATCCATACCGGGAAGAGACGTGCAATCTGGAACACACCTGCAACGACCATGGTAGCGGCGTGGATAAGTGCAGATACCGGTGTCGGACCTTCCATTGCGTCCGGCAACCAGATGTGCAACGGGAACATAGCCGACTTACCAGCACCACCGATGAACATAAGCACGAGGGCTGTAGGCAGAATCATGCCGCCTGCAGCAAGAGCGCGTGCGCTGTCAGCAGTTGTAAATGCAGCAGCACCATTGAGATACTCTACATGACCAGCAAACGAGAAGTTGTAGCTTCCTGTGTAGTAGCCGAAGATGAGGATACCGATGAGGAAGAACATATCGGCGAAGCGTGTCACGATGAACGCCTTCTTAGAAGCGTGAACGGCTGCGTGCAGAGTGTAGTAGAAGCCAATGAGGAGGTAAGAGCTTACACCCACGAGCTCCCAGAACATGTACATCTGGAAGATGTTTGTAGCAAGCACGAGTCCGAGCATTGACATCGTGAAGAGAGAAAGGAAAGCGTAGTAGCGCTGGAAGCCTTTCTCGCCGTGCATGTAGCCGAACGAGTAGATGTGCACCATAAGGCTGACCGTAGAGATGACGATGAGCATCATCACCGAAATCGGGTCGAGCAGCACACCGAGGTCGAAGTGCAGATGGCCCAGCGGCAACCATGTAACGTTGTAGGGAACGAAGGTTGCGAAGGTGCCGTCAGCAAGACGGTCGGCTGTGAAATACTGGAACGCAGTGTAGTAGCTGAGTGCTGCCACCAAGCCCAGAGAGCAGGTGCCAATCAGTCCGGCTGTCTTATGCGACCAGGAATACTTCTTATTCACGAATTCTGGCAGACCGATAACCAGGAAGCTGATCAGCGGCAACAGAAGAATCCATATTGAATATGTAAAATCCATAATCTAATTAATATTTCATGTTTTCAATACTGTTCACCTGATCGCTGTGGAAATTGCGGTAAACGTTAATAATAATCGCGATAGCTACGGCGCTCTCTGCTGCGCTCACACCGATTGAGAAGAGGGTCATGAAGAAGCCCTCGAACTCGCCGGGGAAGAGCAGGCGGTTGAAAGCCGCAAAGTTCAGGTCTACTGCGTTGAGCACGAGCTCTATAGAGACGAGCATGGCTATCAGGTTGCGGCGTGTCACGAAGCCGTATACGCCGATGAAGAACAGAAGTGCGCTAAGCACGAAATAACATTCTACTGGTACCATAATTTACTTGTCCTCCTTTTCTTTACGTGCTACAACGATTGCACCAATGATACATGCCAGCAGGAATACTGAGATGAACTCGAAGGGCAATACATACTGATACTTTTCTGAACCGAGAAGAGCCTCGCCGATGGTCTGCATGGGCACCTCGCCGCCGTCAACGGCTACAGAGAGGAAACCGTTCTTGAGCTGTACGCCGGCTACGGTAGCCAAACCTACGAGGCAGATGAGTGCGTAAGAGAGGGCACGGCAGCCCTTAACGCGCTCTACCAATCCCTGGAGTGTGCGCTTGCTGACGAGCTGCACGGCGAAGATGTACATCATCACCATACCGCCAGCGTAGACGCTGATCTGTGCTGCACCGAGATAGGTGTAGTCGAGCAGGAAGTAGATACCTGCCACTCCGAGGAGTACGAAAAGCAGGAATGTGACCGAACGCATGATGCGCTTTGTGGTCACGCACATGACAGCCGATCCGAGGATTACTGCTGCCAAGATGCAAAACATTACTATACTTGCCATATTTTCTTACTCCTTATTTTGTTTTGGTGTTAAACGTTCCGATTTCGAAGTCGGCGCCGCCGTCGATGATGTTAGGCAGCGAGCCGCCCTCGTACACTTCCTTGTCGAGGTGAAGCACGAGTGCTTCGCGGTCGAATACCGAGTTCTCGAAATCGTTTACAAACTTGATTGCGCCGAAGTTGCAGGCGTTCACGCAGAGCTCGCAGAACATGCAGTCGCCGAGGTCGTACTGATAGTCGACGAGCTGCTTTTTCTTCTTGCCTGTCTCCGGGTTCTCAACCATCTGCGACACGATCTTGATGGTGCCGTTCGGGCAAGCCTTCTCGCAGAGTGTACAAGCAGTACACTTCACGGCGCCGTTCTCGTCGCGGTTCATCACCAGACGTCCGCGGTGGCGTGCTGCTACGTGCAGTGTGGTCTTGCGGTTCTCGGGATACTGCTCAGTGCTCTTCGGTGTGAAGTACTCCTTCCAGGTGGTCTTCATACCTACGGCGAGAGTCTTCACAGCAGCTCCGATTTCTCCGAAATATGATTTTTTGTTTTCTTCCATTGTTTTAATGATGTGTTTTTAGAAGTGCCAACCGAATGCCACAACTACAGTCATGAGAATCAAGTTGATAAGACACAAAGGCATCAAGTACTTCCACTCGAGCTTCAGTATCTGGTCGACACGCAGACGCGGGAATGTCCAGCGCACCCACATGAGCAGCCATACTACGGCGAATGTCTTGCCGAGGAACCATACGATGCCGGGGATGAAGTTGAGCACGTTGTCTACTGACTCAACGCCGATGTTGAACGGAGCCCAGCCGCCGAGGAACACTGTGGTGGCGATTGCCGAAACTACGAAGAGGTTGAGGTACTCGGCGAGGTAGTAGAAGCCGAAGCCCATACCCGAATACTCGGTGTGATAGCCGGCTGTAAGCTCCGACTCAGCCTCAGCCAAGTCGAACGGACCGCGGTTTGCCTCGGCGTTGCCTGCTACGAGGAACACGAGGAAGGCGATGATAGCCGGGATGTGTCCCTTGAAGATGAGCCAGCCGAAAGCGCCGGTCTGTGCTTCTACGATGCCCGATACCTGCATTGTGCCGGTGAGCACAACGGCGGTGATGAGGCAGAGTGCGAGCGACATCTCGTATGAGATGAGCTGCACGGCGCCACGCATAGCCGAAACTACCGAATACTTGTTGTTAGAGCCCCAACCTGCCATGAAGATGCCCACGATGCCGATGCTCGAGATAGCCGACATGAGGAACAGGCCTACGTTGAAGTCGAGCACCTGAGCGCCGTTGTTCCACGGGAGGAACGAGAAGGTGCCCACGGAAGCGATGATCACGAGGAACGGAGCAACATAGTAGAGCACCTTGTCGGCGCCGTCTACTGAGAAGATCTCCTTGATGAGCATCTTAAGCACGTCGGCGAACACCTGGAATATACCCCAAGGACCTACGCGCATCGGGCCAAGACGACACTGGAAGTAGGCGCAGACCTTACGCTCCATGAAGATCAAGATGATGGCGAGGATGGCGTAACCTGCGAGAATGCAGACACCAACCAGGATGCACTCGATCAGTATTGTCCAGAAATCTCCAAGACCGCAGGTCTGTGAGAGGAGATTGTGGAACCAGTTTGTTACTATACTAAAGTCAAACATTTCTTTTAATTTATGATTTCGTTAACGGTCGATGTCAGGAATTACGAAGTCGATAGCCGCACCGGTGGTGATGAGGTCGGCAATCTTCTGTCCGCGAAGCATCGGGTCGAGAGCGCCTGTCAGTGTCAGACCCATCGGGCGCATCTTCATACGGTAAGGACTCTTGTCGCCCTTAGAGTGGAGGTAAACGCCGAACTCGCCGCTGGCTCCCTCTACAGAGAAGTACCACTGTCCCTCGGGCACCTTGATGATTGGCTTCTGCTTAACGTAGAAGTCGCCCTCCGGAATGTTGTCGATGAGCTGCTCGATGATGTTAAGGCTCTGATAGAGCTCCTTGATGTGGCAGTAGTAGCGGTCCATAGAGTCGCAGCCGGTCATTGTAATCTCCTCCCACTCTACCTTGTCGTAGAGGTCGTACGGGTGGCGCTTACGTGTATCGTTCTTCCAGCCTGCGGCACGTCCTGCCGGACCTGTCACGGCGTAGTTGATACAGTCTTCGCGTCCCATCGGACCTACGCCTACCAAGCGGTTGTGTGTGATTACGTTGTCGCCGAACACGTCGAGATACTCCTGAATCATCGGACGCAGATACTTGCAGAGCTTCTTTGTGTTCTCTACGAACTTCGGGTCGATGTCTGCCTGGCATCCGCCGATGCGGTAGTAGTTCTGGATGAGTCGTCCGCCGGTGGTCTCCTCCATCACGTTGAGCACATGCTCGCGGTCGCGCATGCAGTAGAGGAACGCTGTGAGGGCGCCCAAGTCCTGCGCTGTACAGCCGAGGTAGAGCAAGTGGGAGTCGATACGCTGCAGCTCGTCCATGATGGTGCGGATGTAGTGGATGCGATCGGTAAGCTCAACGCCCATACCCTCCTCGATGACGCCTACGAGAGCGTGGCGATGCATCATGGCAGAGAGGTAGTTGAGACGGTCGGTGAGAGCGAGTGTCTGCGGATAGGTCATGCCCTCCCACATCTTCTCGATGCCGCGGTGGATATATCCGAGGTGCGGATAGATGCGCTTCACCTTCTCGCCGTCGAGAACGGTCTGCAAGCGGAGCACACCGTGTGTAGACGGGTGGTTCGGACCAATGTTCACTACGAAGTCGGTGTCCTCGAAGAGGCGCTTCTTTGTAGCTACGAGGTGACCGTCGGCGTCGAGGCTGTACACAACGGTGTAGTCAGACTCGGGCTCGTCGGTAAGCGGGAACTGGTTTGCCTCGGGGCGCATGTCGAAGTCCTTGCGCAACGGATAGCCGTTGAAGTCGGTACGGAGGAACAGACGGCGCATGTCGGGGTGGCCCAGGAATTTGATGCCTACGAAGTCGTAGACCTCGCGCTCGAGCAGCTCGGCTGCCTTCCAGAGCTCAACGACGGTAGGAATCACGTCGCTGCCGTCCACCTTCTTTGCGATGGTGCGTACAGAACAGCGCTCGTTGTTGTCGGTGTTCTCAAGAATGTAGATACATCCCAAGCCTTCCTCGCCGAAGTCCTCGCCGATGATGGTAACAAGGTAGTCGAAATGTTTCTGGTTCTTCAGTTTCGACATCTCACTCGCAAAATTGTCGAATGAGAGTTCTATGTTTTCAAGTTTCATATCTTATACCTTATTATATTAATCAGTTAGACCTTTCTTTGCATCGAAGCCTTCCGGCACCTCGTTCACTACGATTGTCTCGCGCTTTGCTTCGCTGGCGAGAGCCTCGTTGCTCAAGCCGTGCAGACCACCCTTCGACATAGAGAGTTCTTTCTCCTCATGTGTCATCTTGTGGTTTGCTCCGCCGAAGAACTTCTCGACCTTCACCTTGCGCTGCAGCTGCATCATGCCGTAGAGGATAGCCTCCGGACGCGGAGGACAGCCGGGCACGTATACGTCTACGGGCACAATCTCTGAGATGCCGCGCACTACGTTGTACGAGTTCTTGAACGGACCGCCAGAGATGGCGCAACCGCCCACTGCCACAACGTACTTAGGCTCAGCCATCTCGTCGTAGAGACGCTTGAAGACTGGCGCCATCTTGTTGGTGATGGTACCGGCGCACATGATCAGGTCGGCCTGACGAGGAGAGTTACGTGTCACCTCGAAGCCGAAGCGAGAGAAGTCGTAACGGGCGCAACCTACTGCCATGAACTCAATGCCGCAGCATGATGTACCGAATGTTAATGACCACAAAGAGTTGGAACGACCCCAGTTGATAGCCTGGTCGAGTGAGCCAACCACTACGTTGACGCCGCCCTCATGGAGCTCGTCTACGATTGTCTCAAGGCCCTTGTTGTCCTTGAACTCATCGTAAGGAATACTCTTGATGACAGGTTTTCTTACTTCCATTCCAACGCTCCTTTCCGCCAAGCGTATGCAAGGCCAAATACCAATACCAGCATGAAGAAACCAACGCTCGCAAGCGCCATCGCTCCAAACTGCTTGACTACTACTGCCCACGGGTAGAGGAAGAGGGTCTCAATGTCGAACATAAGGAAAAGGATAGCAAAGAGATAGTAGCCTACATGCACCGGAATCCAAGAAGATCCGCGTGTAGGGATACCACACTCAAAGGGCTGACCCTTAACCGGGTTGTACGAACGAGGACCTACGAGTTTCGCAACTACGTACGCACCTACTACCAATACAACAGCCGTCAAGATGACTGTGATTAATAAAATAGAATCCATAAAAATTTTTAAAACAATTTGTTTCTTTTTCTACGTAGAATACCGCTAAGTATTCGAATTGCAATTTTCAGTTTGCAAAGTTAGCAATAATTATTGGATTGTTGAGGGTTTTTACTTAAAAATCTGTAAAGAATAAGCATAGAAAGTTTCTGCCGCTTTCTATGCTTCTATCGTCGTGCAGCGAACGGAATCCAATCGGACGGCGGACGGAAACCGATCGGACGGCGGACGGAAACCGATTGGACGGCGGACGGAATCCGATTGGACGGCGGACGGAAACGGTAGGGGGTGCAGCTGTCTCAGCTGCACCAACCAAGTAAACTGGCAATCTATTCCAGCTGTCCCCACTGCACCAACCAAGCCAACAGAACAATCTATTCCAGCTGTCTCCGCTCGGCTTTGCCGCTTGCCAGAGCAAGAACTGCACCAACCAAGCCTACAGAACAATCTATTCCAGCTGTCTCCGCTCGGCTTTGCCGCTTGCCAGAGCAAGAACTGCACCAACCAAGCCAACCAAGCCAACGCTACTAATGTAGGAGGCTACGGCATTCCTGCCGTAGTCACGCAGCCCTCCGTACCAATATCCTCCTACTGATTTACAAATATCAGGGTGCGTATAATAAAACGCGGATTAAACGGATTAAACAGATTCGCTGGGTGCGTTGAATTAACGGATTAAACGGAATTCCTGCTTATGTATTAAACGAACGTTGTTACCCGTAGCGGAGGTCTCCGGCCTCCGCAGCAAGCTGCTATACATTTTTCAAATACGATATTTGCAAAATAAAAAGTCAGAAGTAAAGACTTCCGACTTTTTATTTTGAGGACTATATATCTTTCTTTGTGCTGTATTTATTCTCAAGGAATTGCCACCTTGTAGTTTTTGCTTCCGATGCTCAATATGTAAATTCCCTTTGCTAAAGTTGGTGTCTTCAAAATCTGTTCCGCTTCAGCATGAATAACAAACATTGTTTTGCCCGACAAATTAGTGACAGAAATGATTTCGTTCTCTTTAATTTGACTAATCGTAATAGAACCATTTTCAACAGTTATCTTTTCTTTTCCATTGTTTATGGCTTCAATGCCGGTATTTTGAATGTTTATAATCTTGTTCACCTCATCAGCCTCCTCATAGTTGGTATCTCCGTTTTGGTATGCTGTAAGTACTGCAGTTCCTGCTTTGAGAATACAAGCATATTGTTTACCTCCTTGTGAGGATATCATAACGGTTGACAGATCTGTTGAGCGGTATTTTACGGAAAGCCCAGAATTAGATGCTGCTGTTAGTTCTATAACTTCACCTATTTCAGCATTAGCAAAATCCTGTTCCCACGTAATCTCTTGTTTTGCCTTATTTATTGTTAATACTCCTTGTTTATAGTCGATTATATAATTCTTTGCCTCCGCATCGGAGCAATATATAGGATAAGTACCTGCATCACTTGAACTAGTAGCTATAGTATATACATTGGGCACTTTTTCCAATACTTCATACGTTTCTTTGTTCTTGAAGCCAATGTAAGTACAAGAAAGTTCTGGGTTCTCCTCCCCATAGTTTCGTTTTATATTATTAGGAATTATTGAAAGAGGCGCTTTGGTTATTGTATATGAACATGGAATAGCGACGGAAACACTCCAGTCGTTATTAGAGAATATTACATCCAAATCCGTCTTGTATGTTCCTGCATCTTTAGGTGTAGTACTTTTGTCAAATGTTACGTCATATCCATCAATATTATTAACAAAAGTGAGTTCTGGGGTTTTGCCAGAATATTCCACTACCGACTCTTTGAAAGCAAGCATTGGTTTCACATTGTAGAATTTTCCTAAAAGAGATTGGTATCTTTCAGGGTTTGCAACATAAACTGCTTCAACAGTAGATGGTATTCCATATTCTGCAGGCCAATGCCTTGTAAAAGTTTGTCCGTATTCGGTATAAGTATAATCATAGGCTTCTTTATAGTAAACTTCAGATAATTTGTCTGAGAATATATATAGTTTTCCTCTGAAATTTTCAAAAAACCACTTACTTCCTATTCTTCTTAATTCCGTGCCTATATATATCTTTCTTAGGTTAGGACAATCGCCAATCCAATAGTCTGTCACATCCTCTATTTTTCCAAGAACTATTTCTTCAAGATTCTGACATTTGTTAAATGCATATCCATTCTCTCCAAACGTTCTAAGACTAGGCGCACAGAACTTTTTTCAGGCTGTATTTAGAGCCTTATAACTAACCATAACTTACTACGACCAACTAAACATAAAGCCTTGATTTTCAATACTCTTTGATTTTTAACACTTTCTGAGTGCTTTTTGGCAGTTCCCGATTTTCCACATATTTTTGCAGCGTATTTCTACC
>ERZ1024483.422-NODE-422-length-11025-cov-8.419234_pt1 | contig 11025 bp, 9 predicted proteins | sample MGYA00520799_ERZ1024483 | MGnify/ENA primary metagenome ERZ1024483 (study PRJEB33242, sample SAMEA3444315) | Homo sapiens | biome: Host associated; feature: Gastrointestinal tract; material: Stool | place: Uganda | collected 2011-01-01 ...
CGGCGACCACCGAGATCTACACTCTTTCCCTACACGACGCTCTTCCGATCTAGCTTGATCTGTCATCTATATAGAAACGGTCAGAATAAATAAGCAACTTGATTTATCTATCTATATACAAAGCGGGGGACAATGCGCATAAGCGAATTGTCCCCCATACTTTTTGTAGAAGAATTTATTTGCGCAGAGCCATGTCGCCACCAAGGCGTGAGGCTCTGCTTTTTTTATTATTGGCTATGTAACTTAAGCTTTCTTTCGAGTCTGTTTAGAACGTGATGTTCACGCCGGCTGCAAACGCGTTGTTGCTGCGGGTGTAGTCGGAGTTGTATGTGACGGTCTTGCCCGGCGCGAGAGTTACCTCCTCAGAAGTCTTCACGTGGTTGTAGAAGGTGTGGAAGTAAGCCACGGTGAAGTCGAGCTTCTTGGTGATGTGGTATACGCCGCCCAAGCCAACAGAGTTGGAGCTTACAACGAACGACTTGTCGTCCATGTACTCGTCTGTCAAGCCGTAGTTGGTGTTCTGCCAACCGGTGCTGACTGTTATCTTCTTGTTCACGTCGTACTCAACGCCGGCGTTGAACTCGAGTGTGCCGCGCTTCTTGAGCTTTTTGTTGCGGTTGTTGTAAGAAGTGGCGTTATAGTCGTCGAACCAGTGGAAGCCCACGTTGATGCGCAGCTCGTCGATAGGGCTGTAGCCTACGCCCACGGTGAGCAGCGACGGGATGTCGCCCGCAATCTTCTTGCCGTCAGCATACTCGCCGATAGCCTCGTTGATCTTCGAGTCGAACTGCTGCTTCAGACCTGCTGTTGTAGCCACAACGGTCGGGTCTTCGAGCACCTTATTAGAAGTCTGTTCTGCCTTGATCATAGCCTGCTCCTGCGGCAGACCAGCCTGCATGAACTTGCCGGTGAGAATCTTGTTCATCTGGTTCTTCAGATTGTCGTCGAGGTTACCGATAGACGGCAACTGGTTGACCGACTTGTTCTTCAGGCGCAGACGAGTCTTGAACTCGTACTTAGCCGAGAAGTTCCAGCGTCCGGTCTTGTAGTCGACAGCCAACATCGGAGTGAAGCCGATGCCGCTCTGGTCGCAGCTCAGCTCGATGTTAGCCGCATTCTCCTTCGTCGGGTCGAGCACCTGGTAGAGCGGCATGTTGCCCACCTTGATGTCCTCAACGTATCCGTAGTAGTTGCAGGTAGCGTAGATGCCGCGCAAGCCGGCGTAAACGCTGAAGTTGTCGTTCACCTTGTAAGCAGCACCAGCCGAAAGACCGAAGTAGTACTGACGGCCATGCATGTAGCTGTTGAAGCTATACGAGCCCTTCTTGCCGAAAGCCTGGTCAGACGAGAACATCTCTGCGCCCAGTGCGTTGTCGATAGCACCAGCCAATCCGATAGCGCCCATCGCTGTCTCGCTCACGATCTTCTCGAACGAGCCGAGTCCGTTGTCGAACGTACACTTACCGCCGCCGCCAGTCAGCGCGAAATTGCCCTGCAGCGACCATCTGCCCTTGTTATAAGCATACTGGAAAGAAGGAATAACCGGCGCGACAGCCTTTCCCTTGAAGTCGCGTGGAGTAGTAGGATTGTTCACGTTGTTTGTGAACAGCTTGTAGTCGTTATTGATTGTACGTGTCTGCCAAGCCGCCTGCCAGTTGATAGCGAGGTGGCTTCCTTCGCCCATAAATACAACACCAGCTGGGTTATAATACACACCGTCGATACCAATAGAAGCCTCGCGGCTCATCATACGATTGAATGCGACGTGCTGGTTGGTGTTAGTGAGAAGACCACCCGCAAAAGTCGCGCTGCTTGAGGCAATCGCTGCTGTCAAGCATACTGTTTTAAACTTGTTTATCATAATTATCTTGAATAATTGGTTGCAAAGTTAGCTGAATTGTTCTAAACTTCGGCTATATCATGGTTTATTTTAATAACTATTAACGCTTTACTGTTCAACTTCGCGTGTGCGTACGTTATACTTTTGGTGCACTTCTTGCTCTAGCAAGCGGCAAAGCCGAGCGGAGACAAGTGCACCCCCTGAGAGTGTTCAACTTCGCGTGTGTGTACATTATGCTTTTGTCACCGTTCGCGTTCGCCGTCCAATCAGATTGCGTTCGCCGTCCAATCGGATTGCGTCCGCCGTCCGACCAGATTGCGTTCGGTGTCCGATCGGATTGCGTTCGCTGCACGATGAAAAGAGTAGGGGGTGAGCCTCATAGTAGCGGAGGTCTCCGGCCTCCGCAGCACCAAGTCAGATAGTATTTCCCTGCACCAAGTCAGATAGTATCTCCCTGCCCCAAGTCAGATAGTATCTATCTACCCCAAGTCAGATAGTATTCCGGAATAAACCGCTTGATGCTGCGGAGGCCGGAGACCTCCGCTACGATGTGCTGCTACAGAGGCCGGAGACCTCCGCTACTATGCCCTCCTATATATCCGCTCCAAAACGATAAAAAACGTTTAAATGCGTGCGGCTATAGCCTCAATCTTGAAAAAAAAGAGTAACTTTGCAGCATAGTACTATTTATACGTATATATTCATTAACAGCAAATTAAGATCAAGACCAATTCCTTGCGACGCGACGATGCGCCGTCGGGAGTGTCACCCCTTTTGTTTAAACAGAAAGAAATATGCACAAAGCAGGATTTGTAAACATAGTGGGCAATCCTAATGTGGGCAAGTCGACGCTGATGAACCAGCTTGTCGGCGAGCGCATCAGCATTGCCACGTTCAAGGCGCAGACCACGCGCCACCGCATCATGGGCATCGTCAACGAGGAAGACGCGCAGATTGTCTTCTCTGACACGCCCGGCGTACTCAAACCCAACTATAAGCTCCAGGAGTCGATGCTCGCATTCTCGGAGTCGGCGTTGCAGGATGCCGACGTGCTGCTCTACGTGACAGACGTTGTGGAGAACCCCGAGAAGAACCAGGACTTCCTCGACAAGGTGAAGCGCATGACCATCCCCGTGCTGCTGCTCATCAACAAGATCGACCAGAGCGACCAGAAGACGCTTGGCGACACCGTGGAACGCTGGCACTCGCTGCTGCCCAACGCCGAGATTCTGCCCATCTCGGCTAAGAACAAGTTCGGCGTCGACATGCTCATGCGCCGCATCAAGGAGCTGCTGCCCGACTCGCCGCCGTTCTTCGACAAGGACCAGCTCACGGACAAGCCCGCACGCTTCTTCGTCTCGGAGATTATCCGCGAGAAGATTCTGCTCTACTACGACAAGGAGATTCCGTACTCGGTAGAGGTGAAGGTGGAGTCGTTCAAGGAGACCGACAAGCACATCGACATACACGCCGTGATATACGTGGAGCGCGACTCGCAGAAGGGCATCATCATCGGACACCAGGGCGTGGCGCTGAAGAAGATGTCGACCGAGGCACGCAAGTCGCTCGAGAAGTTCTTCGGCAAGAGCGTATACCTCCACACCTTCGTGAAGGTGGACAAGGACTGGCGTAGCTCGCAGCGCGAACTCGACAACTTCGGATATAACCCGGAATAAACTCCCCTGAATAGCAAAGAGGGGACACTCTCGTCAGACTGGCGAGGGCCGGAGTAGGGTCAGCTTCGGAAAATCGTTAACAAGGATGCAGAGACCACATCCTACAAGCCTCCGTGAGATGCGGAGGAAAGAATGACTAAAAGAATATGGCAAATTTAGTGGCAATAGTGGGACGCCCGAACGTGGGCAAGTCTACACTGTTCAACCGCCTGACCAAGACACGTCAGGCAATCGTTAGCGACACCGCAGGCACCACACGCGACCGCCAGTACGGCAAGTGCGAGTGGAACGGACGCGAGTTTTCTGTAGTAGACACCGGCGGATGGGTCGTGAATAGCGACGACATCTTCGAGGATGCTATCCGCAAGCAGGTTATCGTGGCAACCGAGGAGGCCGACGTGGTGCTCTTCGTCGTTGACGTGCAGACCGGACTCACCGACTGGGATCAGGACGTGGCTACAATCCTCCGCCGCACCAAGCTCCCCGTGATTCTTGTGGCTAACAAGACCGACAACAACGACCAGATATACGACGCGGCTGAGTTCTACGCACTCGGACTCGGCGAGCCGCAGTGCATCTCGTCGGCAACCGGCAGCGGTACGGGCGACCTGCTCGACCTTGTGCTCACAAAGCTCAAACCCGAAGTGAAGGAAGACGTAGAGGACGGCATACCACGCTTCGCCGTAGTAGGACGCCCGAACGCCGGCAAGAGCTCTATCATCAACGCCTTCATCGGCGAAGACCGCAACATCGTGACCGAGATAGCCGGCACCACACGCGACTCTATCTACACACGCTACGACAAGTTCGGCTTCGACTTCTACCTCGTAGACACAGCCGGCATCCGCCGCAAGAACAAGGTGTCGGAAGACCTGGAGTTCTACTCGGTGATGCGCTCCATCCGCGCTATCGAGAACTCCGACGTCTGCATCCTCATGCTCGACGCAACACGCGGCATCGAGGCGCAGGACATGAACATCTTCCAGCTCATTCAGCGCAACAACAAGTCGCTCGTAGTGGTTGTCAACAAGTGGGACCTCGTGGAGAACAAGGACCAGGCCGTGATCAAGACCTTCGAGAACGCCATCCGTCAGCGCATGGCTCCGTTCGTCGACTTCCCAATCATCTTCGCCTCTGCGCTCACCAAGCAGCGCATCTTCAAGGTGCTCGAGACAGCCAAGGAAGTATACCTCAACCGCAAGGCGCACGTGGGCACATCGAAGCTCAACGAGGTGATGCTGCCGCTCATCGAGGCTTACCCGCCACCATCAACAAAGGGCAAGTACATCAAGATAAAATACTGCACGCAGCTGCCTAACACGCAGATACCGTCGTTCGTGTTCTACGCCAACCTGCCGCAGTATATCAAGGAGCCGTACCGCCGCTTCCTCGAGAACAAGATTCGCGAAAACTGGTCGATGCACGGCTGCCCGATAAACATCTTCATCCGACAGAAGTAATCAGAGGGGGTGCAGTTGTCTCAACTGCACCAACCTATCTGCACCAATCTAACTGGTTGGTGCACTTGAGACAAGTGCACCCCCCCTATCTGCACCAACCTATCTGCACCAATCTAACTGGTTGGTGCACTTGAGACAAGTGCACCCCCTATTTGCACCCCCTATTTACACCAATCTATGCGACACATTATAAATATAATAACAACCTTGTGCTGTCTGACCCTCGTCTCCTGCGGCAAGCAGTCTGCTGCCGTCAGCCCCGACGAGATGGCGTCGCGTGCGGCGAAGGTCTACTATGACTATCTGCTGCACGGCAACTGCGCGGCATACGTCGACGGGTTCTACCGCCCCGACAGCATACCCGAGAGCTACCGCGAGCAACTCATCGTGAGCGCAAAGCAGTATGTAGGGCAGATGAAGACCGACCACCAGGGACTCGTGAGCGTTGAGGCTGCCGGAGCACGCACCGACACCGCGAAGCACGTGGGCGAGGCGTACCTCATGCTCGGCTTCGGCGACAAGACTAAAGAGGAGATCGTTGTGCCACTCGTGCTGCACAACGGCAACTGGATGCTAAGATAATGATATATGTATAAACCACTTGCGTGTGGGGTATAAACAAAAAAAGAGCCATGTTGCATCAACTGCGACATGGCCTTTCAATTAATAGTAAAGTGATGACTATCAGTTTTTCTTATTCTTTGAGAAGGTAATTATTAGGTGATTGTTTAAAAGGTACTTATCTGCTCGCTTCGTCCTGTAAAAGAACCGCTCGCAGACGGTTTGTGTCTTATGGTTTTGGTAGGTTGTTATGTACTGATGATATTTTTCGTGTGCAAAGATAGTTTTATTTTCCAATATGGCAAAATTATCTGGCACTTTTATTTCAATTTAAGCGATATTTGTTTAAAATTCGCAATTATTCTGTCTTTTTTCTGTTTTTTACAGGAAATATTGAGCCAAATCAATATGTTATTAAAATAATTATCCGTACTTTTGTATTACACCCGAAAACGGTTGAAATCCAATCACCACCTCATCACCTCACCATAACAAATCTCACCATCTCACCATCTCACCATAACACCACCATATGTCTACAATATCTCCCTTTGCGCGTCCGCTCTACGTGATGCTCAAGCCCGTAGGCGCAGCCTGCAACATGCGCTGCGAATACTGCTACTATCTTGAGAAGTCGAACCTCTACCGCGACGCGCAGAAACGCGTGCTCTCGGAGGAGATGCTCGAGCAGTTCACCAAAGAATACATTGAGGCGCAGACCTCGCCCGACATTCTCTTCACATGGCACGGCGGCGAACCGCTCATGCGTCCGCTCTCGTTCTACCGGAAGGCGGTGGAGCTGCAGCGTAAGTACGGCGTGGGCAGACGCATATCCAACTCGATACAGACCAACGGCACGCTGCTCAACGACGAGTGGTGCCGCTTCCTGCGCGAGAACAACTGGCTCGTCGGAATATCCATCGACGGACCGCAGGAGTTTCACGACGAGTTCCGCCGCACAGCCTCGGGCGCACAGACATGGCAGAAGGTGATGCACGGCATACGCCTGCTGAAGAAGCACGGCGTGGAGTGGAACGCGATGGCGGTGGTGAACGACTTCAACGCCGACTATCCGCTCGACTTCTACCGCTTCTTCAAGGAGAACGGCTGCCAGTTCCTGCAGTTCACGCCTATCGTTGAGCGCATCGTGAACCACGCCGACGGACGCCATCTTGCCACGATCACCGATCCGGCAGACGCACCGCTCTCCGACATGAGCGTCACGCCGGAACAGTGGGGAAGCTTCCTCTGCGCCATCTTCGACGAGTGGGTGCGCTACGACGTGGGCAAGATATACGTGGAGCTGTTCGACTGCATGCTTGCCAACTGGGTGGGCGTGACGCCCGGCATCTGCATGTACGCCAAGGAGTGCGGACACGCCGGCGTGATGGAGTTCAACGGTGACGTCTATTCCTGCGACCACTTCGTGTTCCCAGAATACCGACTGGGCAACATACGCGAGAAGACCATCACCGAGATGCTCTACGGCGAGCAGCAGCAGCGCTTCAGCGAACTCAAACACAAGTCGCTGCCGCAGGAGTGCAAGGAATGTCGCTGGGAGTTCGCCTGCCACGGCGAGTGTCCTAAGAACCGTTTCATAACAGACCGTTATGGCAACCCCGGCAAGAACTATCTCTGCCGCGGCTACCAGCAGTTCTTCGAGCACGTAGCGCCCTACATGGAATATATGAAGAACGAATACCTCAACCAGCGTCCGCCTGCGAACGTGATGGATAGGGTAGACGAGATAGCAAAAAAATAGCGGAGGCCGGAGACCTCCGCTACTAATATAATTGTGTAGTTAGAGCTGCTTTAGCTTGTTCATCTCCACCTCCTTCACACGCTTGAAGAGGTCGGAAGCAAAGACGAGGTCGTTGAGCTTCTCGTTCGTAGCGCCCATCACGTCGTCCTTCGTGCCCTGCCACTCGTTGTTGCCCTGGTAGATGAAGAGGATGTTCTCGCCGATGCCCATCACCGAGTTCATGTCGTGCGTGTTGATGATGGTCGTGATGTTATACTCCTTCGTGATAGACGAGAGCAGCTGGTCGATAACGAGCGACGTGTGCGGGTCAAGACCCGAGTTAGGCTCGTCGCAGAACAGATACTTAGGGTTGAGCACGATGGCGCGCGCTATAGCCACACGCTTCTGCATACCGCCCGAGATCTCGCCCGGATACTTCAGCTGTGCGTCGCCAAGATTCACGCGGTCGAGACACTCCTGGGCGCGGCGCACACGCTCGCGGTAGTTCATTGAAGAGAACATGTCGAGCGGGAACATCACGTTCTCCAGCACGTTGAGCGAGTCGAAGAGCGCTGCGCTCTGGAATATCATGCCCATTTCGCGGCGCATGAACACCTTCTCCTGCTTTGTCATAGCCACGAAGTTGCGTCCGTCGTAGAGCACCTCGCCGCTTGTAGGCGTGAGCAGTCCCACGAGGTTCTTCATCAGCACGGTCTTTCCCGAACCGCTCTGTCCGATGATGAGATTCGTCTTGCCGTCCTCGAAGACGGCGTTGATGTCTTTCAGCACTTCCTTGTCGCCGAATGACTTATATAAGTGTTTTACTTCTATCATATTGTGTTGAGGTGTTGTAATGTTGAGATGTTGAGATGTTGTAATGTTGAGATGTTGAGATGTTGAGATGTTGAGATGTTGAGGTGTTGAGATGTTGAGGTGTTGAGATATGTTGTTGATATAGTAATGTCAACATCTCACCATCTCACCACAACAACTTCATTTCATCTCACCATCTCACCACAACAACTTCATTTTGCTTAGCTGAGCAGCTGGGTGAGGAATACGTCCGAGAACAATATCAATACACTTGAGCAGACCACAGCGTCGGTACTCGCTTTGCCTACTTCCACCGAACCGCCTTCGACTGTGTAGCCGAAGAAGCTCGACACGCTCGAGATGATGAACGCGAAGACAAGACTCTTGATGATACTCATCCACATGAACCACGCATTGAACGAGTGCTGCAGACCCAGCGTCAGGTCTTCGGGCGAGAGGATGTGTCCGATGTACGCCGTGCCGTAGGCGCCGAGAATACCTGTGGCTGAAGAGAAGATGACGAGGAACGGCATCAGCGTCACCAGTCCCAGTATCTTCGGCAGGATGAGATAGTTGGCGGAGTTGACGCCCATTATCTCCAATGCGTCAATCTGCTGCGTCACGCGCATCGTGCCCAGCTCCGAGGCGATGTTGGAGCCCACCTTGCCGGCAAGAATAAGACACATGATGCTCGAAGAGAACTCCAAGAGCAGAATCTCGCGCGTGGTGTAGCCCGACACCCATCGCGGCATCCACGGACTCTGGATGTTCAGCTTCATCTGGATGCAGATTACGGCACCGATGAAGAACGAGATGAGCAGCACGATGCCTATGGAGTCGACGCCGAGCGCAGACATCTCCTTTACGTACTGCTTCAGAAACATGCGCATACGCTCAGGTCGCGCGAAGGAACGGCCCATCAGCATGATGTAGCGCCCCAGTGTGTTTAAGTATTTTAATATCAACATAGTTGCGTTCGCTTTATATAATATTGTATTAACGATGCAAAAGTAGCAATAAAAAGATAAAAACTCGGCATTGTGCATAAGTTTTTATGTTTTATTTGTGGGTTTTCTATCAATTTGCACTACCTTTGTAGAGTAAATAATAACAAGAACATGAGTGAAATCGACATAAAGAATGGTCAGGCGGCAGAAGCTGCTGCAGAGGACAAGCCCCACTGCATGGTGCTGCGCACCGAAGGACTGGTGAAACGATACGGCAAGCGTACCGTTGTCAACGATGTGTCTATCAACGTGAAGCAGGGCGAAATCGTAGGTCTGCTCGGACCGAACGGCGCTGGTAAGACCACGTCGTTCTACATGACCACCGGACTCATTGTGCCCAACGACGGCCACATCTATCTCGACGACAAGGAGATAACCGACTATCCCGTTTACAAACGAGCACGCGCCGGCATCGGCTATCTGCCGCAGGAGGCAAGCGTGTTCCGCAAGCTGAGCGTGGAGGACAACATCATGGCGGTGCTCGAGATGACAAAGCTCACGCACCATCAGCAGCTCGAGAAACTCGAAGCGCTCATTGCCGACTTCAACCTCGGAAAGGTGCGCAAGAACATGGGCGACCAGCTCTCCGGCGGCGAGCGCCGACGCACCGAGATCGCTCGCTGTCTCGCCATCGACCCGAAGTTCATCATGCTCGACGAGCCTTTCGCTGGCGTCGACCCTATCGCCGTTGAGGAGATACAGCACGTGGTGTGGCGACTGAAATACCGCAACATCGGTATTCTCATCACCGACCATAACGTGCAGGAGACGCTAACCATCACCGACCGCGCATACCTGCTCTTCGAAGGACGCATCCTCTTTCAGGGCAACCCCGAGGAACTGGCGCAGAACCGCATCGTGCGCGAGAAGTATCTCGGTTCGCAGTTCGAACTGAAGAAGAAAGACTTCCAGCTCGTGGACGAACAGAAGCGCAAGCGCGACCGCGACCGCGACCTGCAAGGATAAGCAGCCGGCTTGGCGACTCACGCTACACGCATTTTTCAATAGTAAATAGACAAGAACTTTAAGGCATAACCAATAGACATGAAGATATTATTCGTTTCTGATATTCACGGTTGTCTGCCAACGCTGCAGCAAGTGCTCAGCTTCTACGACCGCGAACACTACGACATGCTCTGCATTCTGGGCGACATACTCAACTACGGACCGCGCAACCGCATTCCCGAAGGCATCGACCCGAAAGGCATCGTCGAACTGCTTAACGCTCGCAAACACAACATCGTAGCCGTGCGTGGCAATTGCGACGCAGAGGTAGACCAGATGCTGCTCCAGTTCCCGATAATGGCAGACTACGCCCTTGTCGTAGACGGCACACAGCGCTTCTTCCTCACACACGGACACGTATACAACGAGCAGAACCGCCCAACGTTCGAGCACGACATATTCATCTACGGACACACCCATCTCTGGAAGCTCGAAGAGACGGAGCAGGGCGATGTGGTGTGCAATCTCGGCTCTATCACCTTCCCAAAAGGCGGCAACGAACCCACTTTCGCCACCTACGACGACGGCGTGATGCGCGTGCGCAGAATGGACGGAACCGTGCTGCGGGAGCTTGTTAAAAAAACAAATTTTTGACCTTTATATTCTCTATTTACATTATTAATGTGTAATTTTGCACTTCCGTGGAGTGCAGCGAATATAAAGGCTACAAGCTGAAACCGCAAAAGCTACAAACTGAAATGGCAAAAGCTATAGGCAGAAACGGCAATACGTACTCCGTCAAACCGAATATAATAAGTAAAAACAATAAATACAAAAAACAGAAAAATGAACATTTCATTTGAAAATCCCGACAAAGTGAATGGTCTGTTGACTATCACAGTCGAAGAGTCAGATTTCCAGGACTCTGTCGAGAAGACACTTAAGGACTACCGCAAGAAGGCTAACATCCCTGGCTTCCGCC
>ERZ1024483.423-NODE-423-length-11018-cov-6.951199_pt1 | contig 11018 bp, 8 predicted proteins | sample MGYA00520799_ERZ1024483 | MGnify/ENA primary metagenome ERZ1024483 (study PRJEB33242, sample SAMEA3444315) | Homo sapiens | biome: Host associated; feature: Gastrointestinal tract; material: Stool | place: Uganda | collected 2011-01-01 ...
ACTCATAAATCTACCCTTAATCGTGTATTGGATGATAGTTGCGGATTTTAGGGTAGTAGCGACGCTCGCTGATTCGTATCTCTCGTATACGGTCAAGCAAGTCGTCGAAGTAGTCTTCTCCGAAAACGTTCTTGCCCTTCAGACGTTCGTCGTCCAGTACGAAGCCCTTGGTAAGGTACTCCTTCAATACGTTCGTAGCCCATATACGAAACTGTGTAGCCTCGTAACTGTTAACACGATAGCCTACGGCAATCACCACGTCAAGGTTGTACATCACCACTTCGTTGGAGCATTTGTCCGATGGTAACAAAATTTTTTTGTAGCCTTCGGACAAATGTAGTTCGCCACTCTCTTCAATCTGTATTAAGTGATAGCTGATGTTCTGTTGAGTAACGCCGAACAGCTCCGCCATTCTCTGTTGTGACAGCCAGAACGTATTGGTGTCGAACACTACCTGCACCTGCACTTTCCCTCGTCCGCCTCTATACATCAGAATAGACGCCTCCATACTTTTCGCCGCCATGTCAGGGGTCATGGTCGAACTGAAGTACTGCTGTGCAGCCTTCACCATTTCCTTCTTTTGGTCGGCATTCATAGTCACAGCCATACATGCAGCGCGTGATAGCAGCATGCTTGCTACCTCTCTTATTGCCCCATTGCCGAGTTCTGCCATTTCTCTGATTTCCACGAAGTGTTCGCCGAGGTGATATCCCTTTTGCGAAGTCCATGCCTGCGCTTTTGCTATGACACGTTCAAAGTTCCAATATTTGCCATAGCCCATAACTCGCGCAAGCCTTCGCGAGTTCCACCATTCCTTGCCGTCCGCATCCAGTTCTCTCAGCTGTTCGAATGGCGATTGAAGTTCGGGTATATTGTTTTTGTCTTGCATATCCTTTTGTTATGTTATAATTGAAGTTGCTGCGCCTACTTGCGGGCGTCGAGGAGCAGCGCCGTTTTTCCCTCGTCCACGAGCTTGATGATAAGCTCGCCGAAGAGCGTGTTCTGCCATGCGAACCACTCGCGCGTGAACTTGCTTGCATCGTCGACGTTGAACGACTCGTGGATGAAGCCCGTGCCGGCGTCGGTGCGCTGCAGCATGCGCAGACACTCGGCTATCTCGGCGTCGTCGGTGCTCGTGAAGGCGCGCATCATTATAGACATAGGCCACGCCATGTGGTAGCCCACGTGCGGACCGCCGATGCCTTCGCCCGCCTTGCCGCGGAAGAAGTAGGGATTGTCCTCGCTCCAGACGAAGCGGCGCGTGTTCTGATATACGGGGTCGTTAACGTCGACGTCGCCCAGATAGGGCAGGGCGAGAAGCGACGGCACGTTGGCGTCGTCCATGAGGAAGCGGTTGCCGAAACCGTCCACCTCGTAGGCGTATATCTTGCCGTACTTCGGATGGTCGACCACGGCGTACTCTTTCAGTGCCGCACTCACCTCGTCGGCAAGCGCCGTGCAGTCGTCGGCAAGCGCCGTGTCGGCGTTCACCTTGCGCAGAATCTCAGCCGCCTTGCGCAGCGAGCTGACCGCCATGAAGTTGGACGGCACGAGGAAGAGGAACGTCGTGGCGTCGTCGGACGGGCGGAAGACAGAAGCGATGAGTCCGCAGGGCTTCACGGGGTTGCCCCAGCCGTGGTTGCAGACCGTGTCGAGCTGGTCCTCCGTCTCGCGCTGGAAGCGGTAAGAGCCCAGGCTCTGCTTGCGCTGCTGCTCGCGGAATACGCGCAGGATGTTGCGCACCGCCTGCAGCCACTCGTCGCCGAAGACAGAAGCGTCGCCCGTCACCTGCCAGTAGTGGTAGGCGAGGCGTATAGGGTAGCAGAGCGAGTCGATCTCGTACTTGCGCTCGTGCAGTTCGGGCTTCATGTCGGTCAAGTCGTTAGCCCACGGACCGTTCGCCACCGGATCGCGGTTGAAGGCGTTGGCATACGGGTCGATGTTGATGCACTTCAGCTGGCGCCGTATCACACCGCGCAGCATCTTCTGCAACTTGCGGTCACCCTTAGCCAGCTGCACGTAGGGCCACACCTGCGCCGCCGAGTCGCGCAGCCACATGGCGTGTATGTCGCCCGTGTAGACGAACGTGTCCTCCTCGCCGTCCGCAGCGTCGGTGAAATGGACGGTGGTGTCGAGCGTGTTCGGGAAGCAGTTCTCGAACATCCACGCTAAGTAGGCGTTGTCCTTTATGCGTTTCTTTATCTCGCGAATCTTCTTCTCAACGGCGTCCGACACAAAAAGACGCTCGGCAGGAGCAGGGCGCTTTGTGGTGAGGGATGAGGGTTGAGGGATGAGGGTTGAGAGTTGAGAGTTGAGGGTTGAGAGTTGAGAGTTGAGATGGTGAGATGGTGAGATTTGATGTTGTGATGGTGAGGTGTTGATGGGGTGGGATGGCGAATCGTTCGCCGCAACACCATTGCTTGCGGCGAGGCAGAGCGCAAGGAAGGCGCCCGAAAAAACAGTTGTATGAGGTCGCATATTCATCGTTGTTGTTTAGATTTACAAGCAAAAGTATTAATTATTAATCAAAACAGCAAATTTGTGTAAGATTTTCCGTAACTTTGTACTGGTAAATAAGATACGAAAGGATAATAAGAAGATGAACATTTCAGATATACTCACCTCTGGTGGTGACGAGAAGCACTTCTCGTTCGAGGTGTTACCACCGTTGAAAGGCACAGGAACAGAGCGTCTGTTCTCCACAATAGAGAAGTTCCGCGATTTCAATCCGGCATACATCAATATCACCACCCATCACAGCGAGTACGTATACCGCGAACTCGAGAACGGACAGTATGAGCGCCTGCGCGTGCGCCGCCGTCCGGGCACGGTAGCCATCGCTGCCGCCATACAGAACAAGTTCGGCGTGCCCGTCATACCGCACATCATCTGCAGCGGCGCCACAGCCGAGGCGATAGAGTACGAGCTGATAGACCTGCAGTTTCTGGGCATAGAGAATGTGCTGCTGCTGCGCGGCGACAAGGCTCGCGACGACAGTCAGTTTGTGCCCACGCCTGGCGGACACGCTCACACCACCGACCTCATCGAGCAGGTGAACCGCTTCAACGAGGGCTTCTTCAACGACGGCACGCCGATAAAGAACCCCGGCAAGAAGTTCCACTACGGCGTGGCGTGCTACCCCGAGAAGCACGAGGAGGCGCTGAACATGGAGATGGACCTGAAATATCTGAAGATGAAGCAAGACATGGGTGCCGACTACGCCGTGACGCAGCTCTTCTACGACAATCGGAAATACTTCCGCTTCGTGGAGAAAGCGCGCGAGATGGGCATCACCATACCAATCGTACCTGGCATCAAGCCGCTTGCAAAGCTCTCGCAGCTGACGGTAGTGCCGCGCGTGTTCCGCTGCGACTTCCCGCAGGAGCTCGCCGTGGAGACGCTGAAGTGCAAGACCGACGACGACGCCCGCCAACTCGGCATAGAGTGGTCGACCGAACAGTGCCGACAGCTCTACAAGGCCGGAGTGAACAACATACATTTCTACACCGTCTCAGCTGTCGACTCCGTAAAGGAAGTGGCAAGGAGGCTGTTGTAGAATTTTGAGTTTTGAGTTTTGAATTTTGAATTGTCGGCTTCGCCGATTTTGAATTATTCAATTTTGAATTTCATAACTCACAATTCAAAAATGATAAATTCAAAATGCGCATAGCGCATAATTCAAAACTCAAAACTCAAAACTCAAAATTGCCAACGGCAACAATTCAAAACTCAAAATTCAAAACTCAAAACTCGCAATAGCGCAAATGACATTCGAAGAAGTAATAGGTCAGGACGAGGCGAAACAGTCGCTCGTCAAACTCATAGAGGAGCACCGAGTGCCCCACGCAATGCTGTTCTGCGGTCCGATGGGCTGCGGCAAGAAGGCGCTTGCCCTTGCGTTCGCGTCGCGGCTGTTAGGCGACAGTAAGCTGCTGCGCCAGTGGCAGCACCCCGACCTCCACTTCAGCTTCCCCACCATAAAGAAGCCCACGATGGGCTCCGACCACCAGCCCGTGAGCGACGACTACGCTCAGGAATGGCGCGAACTGCTCGGCGACGGAGCCTACTTCAGCATAGAGCAATGGATGGAGGCGATGGGCGCCGAGAACCAGCAAGCCATCATCACCGGAGCCGAGAGCGACCGACTCTCGCGCCGACTGAGCATGAAGGCGTCGCAGGGCGGATACAAGGTGTGCGTGATGTGGCTGCCCGAGCGCATGAATGTCACCTCGGCTAACAAGATACTCAAGCTGCTTGAGGAACCGCCGCAGCAGACCGTGTTCATCCTCGTGAGCGAGGAACCAGAGAAACTGCTCGAAACCATACGCAGCCGCACACAGCGCTTCGACTTCAAGCGCATCAGCGACGAAGCCATAGAGCAGGCGCTCATCGCGCGACGCGGCATCGACGCCGACACAGCGCACCGCATAGCACGCATTGCCAACGGATCGTGGACCGCAGCGCTCGACTCGCTGCGCGCCGGTAACGAGGCAAGCATGTTCTTCGACCTCTTCGCCATGCTCATGCGCTACGCTTACAGCAAGCACGTGAAGGAACTGAAGAAGTGGAGCGAGAGCGTGGCTGCCTTCGGACGCGAGAAGCAGAAGCGCATGCTCATCTACTTCAACCGAATGGTGCGCGAGAGCTTCATGCACAACTTCCACAACCCGGAGCTCAACTACATGACGGCGCAGGAAGAACAGTTCTGCACACGCTTCGCACCGTTCATCAACGAGCGCAACGTGATAGAGCTGAACGAGCTCTTCGAGCGCTCACTACGCGACATTTCACAGAACGCCAACGCAAAGATGGTGTTCTTCGACATAGCATTACAGACAATTATACTCATAACACGTAAAAAACAAGCATAAATCGCAATGAAAGATTTCAAAGATATGCAATTCAAGATAACGCGTGACACCGATCGCGGATTGCACCACTACGCTTGCGGACGACAGAACATGCAGCTCAACACATACGACTGGCTGTACGACGTGCCGGGCAACGACGAGGACACAGACCTCGTGGAGGTGCAGTTCAAGAACACGCGCAAGGGTTACTACCACAACGTAAACCACATCGACCTGCACAAGGGCGACATCGTGGCGGTTGAGGCAAGTCCGGGTCACGACATCGGTACGGTTACGCTCACCGGACGCCTGGTGAAGCTGCAGCTGAAGAAGGCCAACCTCAAGTCGGCTGACGACATAAAGCGCGTATATCGCATTGCTAAACCCGTGGACATCGACAAATACTACGAGGCGAAAAGCCGCGAACACGGCACCATGATTCAGAGCCGACAGATAGCCAAGGACCTCGGCTTGCAGATGAAGATTGGCGACGTAGAGTATCAGGGCGACGGCAACAAGGCGATATTCTACTACATCGCCGACGAGCGTGTCGACTTCCGTCAGCTCATCAAGGTGCTTGCCGACACCTTCCACGTGCGCATCGAGATGAAGCAGATCGGAGCGCGCCAGGAGGCAGGACGCATCGGCGGTACGGGCCCCTGCGGCAGAGAGCTCTGCTGCGCCACATGGATGAAGAACTTCGTGAGCGTCAGCACCAACGCCGCTCGCATTCAGGACATATCGCTCAATCCGCAGAAACTCGCCGGTATGTGCGCCAAGCTGAAGTGCTGCCTCAACTACGAGGTGGACGACTACGTTGAGGCAAGTCGCAAGATGCCGTCGCGCGACGTCGTTCTGCAGACACTCGACAGCGACTACTACCTCTTCAAGTCGGACATTCTCGCCGGCACCGTGGTATACTCTACGGACAAGGGCATCGCTGCCAACCTCGAGGAGATTACAGCCGAGCGCGCCCGTGCCATCATCGAGATGAACAAGCGTGGCGAAAAGCCCGAATCGCTCACCGAGGACGGCAAGGTAAGACAGGACTCGCGCCCTGCCGACCTGCTCGCAGACGCCGACATCAGTCGCTTCGACAAGACTCGCAAGCGCAAGAAGAAGCCTGCAAAGCGCCAAGGTGGCGCACCGAATAAGTCAAAGTCCCAAGAGGGCGCACCGAACAAACAGAATCCTCAAGGGGGTGCAGTTGTCTCAACTGCACCGAAAAACTCTCAAGGTGGCGCACCGAATAAACCGAATGGCGAGGGTCAGCGTCGCAACAACCAGCAGCGTCGCAACAACCGTCCTGGTGGCGCACCAACCGAGCAACCTCAGGGGGTGCACTTGTCTCAAGTGCACCAACCGAAGAATAACGCCAATAACTCGGTCGGTGCAGCAGAGACTGCTGCACCCCCTAAGGTGCACCAACCGAAGAATAACACCAATAGCTCGGTCGGTGCAGCAGAGACTGCAGCACCCCCTAAAGGCGCTCATTAATTGTGACTATGAAAAGAACTATGAGCTTTAGAATCGCTTCAATGACCCTTGTGATGTTCGCAATGCTCCTCGCAGCTTGCGACCATCGCACCGTCTACGACCGATATCAGAGCACCGCACTTGCAGGCTGGGAGAAGAACGACACGCTCTCGTTCGCCATTCCACCTCTGAAGGACGCCGCTACATACAGTGCCCTTCTCGGTGTGCGCACGACAGACGCCTATCCGTTCACGGCGATAACGCTGATTGTGGAGCAGGAGATAATGCCGGCGCACCGGCTTGTGACCGACACCGTATGCTGCAACCTCACCGACGAGCAGGGCAACATTCTGGGCGAGGGCATCAGCTACAGACAGTATCAGTTTGATATCTGCAAGCTACAGCTGCAGGAAGGCGACTCGCTGCACATCGTAGTGCGCCACGACATGAAGCGCGAGATTCTGCCCGGTGTGGCTGACGTCGGCATACAGTTGAAGAAAGAATAGTCGGCACGCAAATGTCAATAGAATAGTCGGCATACTATTGCTGATAGAATAGAAAAACGCCGCGAATGCAATAATATCACATTCGCGGCGTTATTATATATAATAAGGTGAAAACCTAAGCGTCATTTTCAGAACAACCAATCAATGAGAAAGTACATATATATATTATTAATGTGTATCGTGAGCCTCGCTGCCTCTGCGCAGGACCGCACCGTGCAGAACCGCCCATACACCGACTTGCGTCCGTTCCTCTTCGGAGTAGTCGTGGGTATGCACGTGCAGGACATGGAGGTGCTGATGGCTGGTCCGCAGACCATAACCACGGAGGACGGCACGGAGGAGACACTCGTCACCGCCGACCAGAGCCGTTGGGACCCCGGCATCAATGTCGGAGTGCTCGGCGAACTGCGTCTGTCTACACATTTCCAGTTGCGCGTGGCGCCGATGATGTACTTCGGTACGCGCCACATCGTGTTTCACGACCTCAAGAAACTGAGCGAAAGCGGACTGCCCGACGAGAAGCGTCAGGACATGAAGACGGCGTACATTGCTGTGGCTGGCGACCTTATATTCTCGGCACCCCGATTCAACAACCATCGTCCGTACCTCATGGCTGGTGTGTCGCCGATGATAAACCTTACGGGCAAGAGCACCGACGCGCTGAAGCTGAAGCGCACATCGCTCTCGCTGGAGTTCGGCGTAGGTTGCGACTTCTACCTGCCGTTTTTCAAACTGCGCCCCGAGCTGAAGTTCGTCTACGGACTCGGCAACGCTCTCGATACCAATCATGCCAAGGAACTGCGCGACAAGAGTCTGCTCAAGTTCGCGCAGGGCGTGAAGGAAGTACGCACAAAAATGGTTGTGCTGAGCTTCTACTTCGAGTAAATTGTAATGTGATGAATAATAGCCGTAATCACGGCTGAATTTAATGAACTAAAGCCGGTGTATCGGCTGTAAGATACGAAACAAAACCTGGAAGATAGGCTGGAAGATTTCTCGTTTTTAGGGAAATCTTCCAGCCTATATCGTTCTTCTAATGTGCGGGTTATGGCGATGCTGGAAGATATGGAGGATTTTTGGTTCTTCCGTTAAAGCTATACTCTCTATAAATAAAAAAGAACCTAAGCCTTAAGCATATTTCGCTTTGCGTCGATGCTGAGGAATATAAACAGCAGGATGGTGAAGCCCCAAAGCGACGATCCGCCGTAGCTGAAGAACGGCAGCGGGATGCCAATAACCGGCGTCAAGCCCAGCACCATGCCAACGTTGATGAACACGTGGAATAGGAATACCGACGCCACGCAGTAGCCGTAGATGCGCCCGAAGACGAAAGGTTGTCGTTCGGCGAGCGCAAGCAGACGCAGGATGAGAATCAGGAACAGCAGCAACACGCCAGCCGAACCGATGAAGCCCTCCTCCTCGCCAACGGTGCAGAAGATGAAGTCGGTGTCCTGTTCGGGCACGAACTTCAGCTTGGTCTGTGTGCCGTTGAGGAAACCCTTGCCCTTCAGTCCGCCCGAACCGATGGCTATCTCGCTCTGGTGAACGTTGTATCCGGCGCCGGCAAGGTCTTCGTCGAGACCGAGCAGCACGTTGATGCGCACACGCTGATGAGGCTCCATCACGTTGTTCAGTACATAGTCGGCAGAGTAGAAGAACACCACCGAACCAACGGCGAACGCAAGGATAAAGAAGTATTGGGGTAGGCGCGTGCGCAGTCCGTGATAGAGCAGGTAGAGGAACAGCGCTATGCACATGCCGAGCTGCACCCACGTAACATCGAACGGAATTACGTATACGTCGAAGAGAATGGCTATAACGGTAAGTGCTATGCTATAGCCAAGGATAGTATTGGTATGCTTGCGGTTATGTACATAGTTGTACACCATGCCCGCAACGAATATCTGCACAAGCAGCAGCACGACGAACTTGCCCACCGACGTAGGCGTGTCGAAAAGCATAATGCCCTCGTACTTGATGCCCACAACGAAGTAGACCACCATTGCAACGCCCGTGAAGAGGATGCTGCCAGGCATGCCTTCGCGGTAGAACATGAGGAAGAAGGTGAGGTAGACCAGCGCCGAACCCGTCTCGCGCTGACCCACGATGCAGAGCATGGGCACGAACACCACGGCGCAAGCCGCAGCGAAGTCTTTCCAGCGCTGTATGTTGTAGCCGTAGGTGCTCATCAGTTTGGCGAGAGCCAGCGCCGTAGCGAACTTGCCGAACTCGGCAGGCTGCAGGCGGAGCGGTCCGATAACGAGCCACGAGTGCGAACCCTTGATGTCGTGCGGGTTGAATATGGTGGCGAAAAGCAGTAAGAGCAGTACGCCGTATATGACGAACGAGAATGTGTCGAAGAAACGCGAGTCCATCATCAGAATGACGAATCCGAGGCATATACTCGTGCCTATCCACACAATCTGCATGCCCGAACGCGTGCCGAGCGACAACAAGTCGTTGTCGCCGAAGGTGTAGCTGGCACCGCAGATGCTGAGCCATCCGAACAACATAAGTGCTATGTAAAGACCAATTGTCAGCCAGTCGACCTGCGACCAAATGCTTTGTGGCTTCTCGTTTATCATTGTTTTTTCTCTTTTACTCTTTTACTTTTATCTTTTTGCCCTGGAAATCGCGGACCGTAGCCGATGCGTCGAGCCTGCATAGCGCTTGCCTGAGCCTCTGAAGCCGGCGAGAGTTTGCCCGTGAGATACTGTTCCATCATCAGTCCGCCGATAGGCACACCGAAGTCGGCACCCCATCCGCCGTTTTCAACGTATACGGCGATAGCAATCTTCGGTTCGTTCATCGGTGCGAAGCCCATGAACACCGAGTGGTCGCGACCGTGGTTCTGCGCCGTACCCGTCTTGCCACACGCCTCGAACGGCAGGCGCCCCAGCGCTCTACACGTGCCCTTCAGCGCCGAAGAACGCATACCCGCGACAACGTAGTCGTACGCACGGCGCGACGCTTTGGTATAATGTTTGTGGGTGTAAGCCGTGTCGAGCGGTTCGCCCTGCACCTTGCGCACGACATGCGGACGATAGTAGTAGCCGCGGTTGGCGATGGTAGCGCCGAGGTTGGCAATCTGCAGCGGAGTGAGCGTCACCTCGCCCTGACCGATAGAGATAGAGATGATGGTGAGTCCGTTCCACGAGCCGTGATAGTTGCGGTCGTAGTAGTCGGCGTTCGGAATCATGCCGCGCTTCTCGCCCGGAAGGTCGATGCCCAATTTGTAGCCGAAGCCCATCGACACCATATAGTCACGCCATATATTCATGGCGTTGTACGGATTCTTGTATTTGGAGCGGTTGCCTATCATGTAGTAGAGTCCCCAACAGAAGTAGGAGTTGCACGAAGTGCTGATGGCGTCGACAAGAGCGATAGGAGCGGGGTGGGAGTGGCAGCCGACATGCAGACCGCGATAGTAGAAACCGCGGTTGCAAGGGAATGCGGTGCCAGGAGTGATAATGCCTTCGGTCATGTACGTCAGAGCCTGCGACGTCTTGAACGTAGAGCCCGGCGGATACATACCCATTATAGAACGGTTGAGGAGCGGTTTCCAAGCGTCCTTGGCAAGAGCGCGGTGATTCTTGGAGCGTGCGCGGCCAACCATGATGCGCGGGTCGTAGGTAGGAGCCGACACCATGCAGAGCACTTCGCCCGTGCGAGGGTCGAGAGCCACGATAGAACCTATCTTACCTTCCATAAGGCGTTCGCCCAAAGCCTGCAGTTTCTCGTCGATGGCGAGTGTGAGGTCTTTTCCGGCAACTGGCTTGCGGTCGTATTTGCCCTTCATATACTGCCCCTGGATGCGTCCGCGAGCATCGCGCAGCAATATCTGCACGCCCTTCTCGCCGCGCAACTGTTTCTCGTACGATTTCTCCACGCCGAGCTTGCCGATGTAGTCGCCCGGCTGGTAGTAGCTGTCTTCCTCAATGTCGTAGGGCGAGACCTCCGCAACGTCGCCGAGGATGTGCGCACCTACAGACGACTGATACTGGCGTATGCTGCGCTGCTGAACGTAGAAGCCCGGGAAGCGGAAAATCTTCTCCTGGAAGAAGCTGAACTCCTCCGACGGAAGCTGACTCATGAAAAGCTGCTGCGTGAAGCGCGAGGAGCAGGGGTTCTTAGAGTAGACATTGATGTCGTTCATGAGCTTGATGAAAAACTCATTCGTGATGCC
>ERZ1024483.425-NODE-425-length-10990-cov-5.637128_pt1 | contig 10990 bp, 19 predicted proteins | sample MGYA00520799_ERZ1024483 | MGnify/ENA primary metagenome ERZ1024483 (study PRJEB33242, sample SAMEA3444315) | Homo sapiens | biome: Host associated; feature: Gastrointestinal tract; material: Stool | place: Uganda | collected 2011-01-01 ...
CCGACGCTCTTCCGATCTATTTTCAGCAAACTGATAAAGTTGTTCTAAATATTTTAGACTGTAATTGATAAAGTTGAATCCTGTATCAATATATATACTTAAAAGAAATATTAATACTGTGTACATAATGTACACAGTAATGATTAAGTTTGCTTTTTCTTTGGTTATTAGTTTTGATGTCATTTTTTTTATAGTTAAAAATCTAAATATTTATGAGTATTTTAACATCAATCTCTCCTGTTGAAGCTATAGATATAATTACAGCTTACAGTGAATTTACTGGATTCAGTCCTTCTTCTATGTTGGTATTACTTTCAAGCTGTAAACGCTATGGTTTTTCTTTTGAAGAAATTTTAGAAGATTCTAAATTTCGTTATAAAAATTTTGATTTAGAAACTGTTTTTTCTAATTTAAAAGCTCTTGCAATTAAAAAACTTGTAACTGAATATTCTTTTTATAGCAGTGATGATCCTGCTGATTTACCAGATCCTAATGAAGTTTTTAGTAAAAATAAAACGTCTTGCTCTAAAAAGGTTTTCAATAAAATGAATGAACTATTTAAATTTAAAGAAAATTATTTAAATATTATTCATGATTTAATTGAGGTTCATTAGTTATGTTTCCTATATCGGATCTACCTCCTTCGATGCCTGTAGCTGAAGTTAGAATTTATTGTTCTGTTGAAGCTGCCATTCATTATGCAATGCCAGCAGATCTTATCTATGCAGTATCACTAACTGAAGGCGGTAAATCTGATTCTAAAGTAAAAAATTCTAATGGCACTTATGATCTTGGTTTTATGCAGTTCAATACTGCTTATTTAAAAACTTTAAAATCAGAAGGAATTGCTCATGATGATGTCATGAAAAATAACTGCTATCCATTTCATTTAGCAGCTTGGAGAATTAAAAATCATCTTTTAGAAGAAGGAAATGATACTTTAAAAAAAGTAAGCTATTACCATAGCCGAACTGAAACTTTTAATAATATTTATAAACAAAAATTATGTTCTAATTTAAAAAAATTTCCTTTAAAAAAGGCTGAAAAATATTTTTCTATAATTATTAAACGTTTAAAAGCTTTGTATAAAGGCTAAATGTATATATGAAATATTTTCTCTATTTAATACTTTTATTATGCTTGACTGCTTATTCATCTGAAGTTCCTTTTAATCTTGATGAAGATAAGCTATTTGTTATTGGAGAAAATATTAATGCATCTGATATAGATATCAAAGATCTTTTACCTCATAAAAAATCAGAGCAAAAGGGAAAATCATCTACTACTGAACAATTTTCTAAAAATTTAGATACAGGTTCTAAAAATTCTTATAAAGTTTCAGATCCTGCTTTAAAGGAAGTTAATGCTACTGAAATTAAATCAGTGAAATTAAATAAAGAAAATTTAGATCATCCACCTGTCCCTGATAATTTAATAAAATTAGATCAAAATCTTGATCTAATGTCTGAAAATGATCTTGCTCAATTAAAAAAACAGGTATTATCAAGTTCTAATTCAAATAATTTAGAGGTTACAAGCAATGAACAATCAACACTTCCATCTAATAACTTAGATACAATGGCGTTAGAACTTCGTTCTGAAAAATTACAATTAGAGAAGCTCAAACAAGATTTAGTAGATATGAAGAAAAAACAAAATTCATCTACTGTTTTAACTTCTAAAGATTTTCAATTTCGTAAATAAACTTTATTAAAGGTTAGTAATTATGAATAATTTTGCCAGCATTGGTTCTCCTCAAGTTTCTTCTGAAAATACAGTTCTGTTGCCTTTTAATTTTAATAATTATCCAGATTGTGATGATTTGATTGAGATTTATAATCATCATCTAGGTAATATTCAAGATTCTATTGCTTTTATGCTCAGAACATTAAAAGCTACTCAATCAAATAATTTAGAAATTTCTTTGTCAAAAATTATTTCTTTAATTAAAGCTCAAGGGGATTCATCTACTACTAATTCATCTGTACAAGACTTACAAACACAAATTACAAAATTACTGAATGAAAATTCAGAATTGAAGCTAAAATTATCTGATTTAGAAACAAAAGAGGGAGCTAAGGTGCTACCCATTTCTAAATTTGAAGAAACTCCTCCTGCCCCTCAATCAAGTAATATAAATGAAATAACATCTACAACTGTATCTGATAATTTAAAAGAGCAAATACAAACAGAGCCTGTTAATTCAGGAGCCCAATCTGAAGATCTTATTCGTAAGCAAGATGACGGAGATTTATCATCTTATTTTGCTACAGAGGATGAAAAGCATTCAAATCCAACTGATTTTAATCAGATTTATAAAAATGCTAAATATCCCTATATCAAAAGATTTAGTGATGATCTTTTAACTCCAGAAGCCAAACAGGAAGAAGCCTATCTAAATAAATTACAAACTTTAAGTTCTAAATTAGAATTAGAAACAGATCCTGACAGTTTTAAATCTTCTTTAGTCAGTGATGAGTTAGATTTAATTTTAGCTAAAGCTTTAAATAACCTTAAAGAAAACGATCAGTTAGATTTACCAACAGAATTTGATGATGATGCTAAAGATGCTTGTCTTAAAGAAGCTCTTAGTCTTTACGAGCAAATTGACAAACAATCTTTCCCAGAGCTTTATGAAATTGATAAAAATTCAATTACAGTTGAATTGGAAAAAAGATTGGCAGCAAAACGTTTAGGGTTAAGAATAAATCGTTATCGTAGTAAAGATATAAGTAAAAATACTCATTCATCATTACTCGATAAATCTAAATTAGATAAAACTGATAACAGCGGAATTATTGCAGTGCAAGAACATAATAATCTTGCTGCTAATCAGAAAATGGCTGTTCCCACTGCTTTAATTTCTCAAAAAAATGATGATCATGATGTTAATGCAAGCTTAAAACCTTCTGGTGAAGAGTTAAAAGAACAGCAATCAGGTTCTAATGAATCTGCCAATCCAAATTTAAATAAATTTGATCATACAGATCCGATGTCAGGAGCTTTTGAAAATTTGGATACTTTAGGGGCTTCTCCTGAGAAAAAAGAAAATGATAATAAAGCTCCAAATGAAAATGACTTTGAAAATAAAGGTTCTCCAATGGATCTTGATGGTTATGTTCAAGATTCTGACCATTCAAATTTATCTAATCAAACTTCTGATCCATCACTTTCTTCATCAGATGATAATGGTGAGGATAACAACGAAGATACTCAAAATTCAGAGCTCTCTAAAAACTCTACAACTCAGGATGATGATAAGTCTATTTCACCTCAAGATACAAATGGTTCAAATAATCTTAAAAAGAATCTATTTGCTTTAGCTGGTGGTAATCTATCTGATGATGAGCAAGATCATGATGATGAACAGGTTGAAACTAATAATAGTCAAGTAAGCAATGATCTCTCCAAAATAGATAACATGTTGAAACATTTAACTTTTCTTAAAACAAAAAATCCAAATGAAATTATTGATTTAGATCTAAATGATTTGAATTTATTGGGTATGCTAAAACCTTGGGAACGGCTGTTCCATAAGAAAAGATGTCTGATTAAAATGTCGATTGATAATGCTATTTCAGTTCTAGAAGATCATAAAAAAGATGATCATGATTTATTAGCTAAATTAGTTACCTTTAATAGAAATTCTAAATGGAAATATAATCCAAATTCGCAAGATTCTATTGAATAATAGATTTTATGATTTATTTTGCCCCTTTTTAGGGGCTTTTTTATTAAATTTGTAGCCATGGCTGCATTTTTTATTGACACTATATAACTAATTGTATATACTAATCTATATAAAGTAATATATAAAAGAACTTTTAAATAAGGAATTTATTATGAAATATTTGTTATTTATTTTGTGTTTTGTTTCTTTTTCAAGTCATGCCATAGATACCTGGGGTATTTTAAACAGTTTTGATTTAGATCAAGTACAAAAAGAACTTAAAGTTATTAATCATAAATTAGAGCAGATCGACTCTAAGCTAAAAATCAATCTATCTAATTGTGAAAAAGTAGATAACTATGACGAAGATTATGTGATCTATAAATGCAAAAAGGGAGAATAAATCATGAATTACTTTTATATTCCTCGCACCATGCCTAATGAGCAAGAATATCAAACTACTTTTCATTTAGATTTTGATATTGCAGATCATTTTGGTTTAGAAGGTGTTATTGATACTTTTAATCGTGCCTTTAGTTCCTGGAAGCACAATATTAAATATATCACTGAATTATGTATTGTTATGAACATTAGAAGCTGGTTTTGGTATGAAAAAGGTAATAAGCAATTAGCTAAGTTATATTCAGATTTTTATTACAAAGTAAGAGACTTTGTCTATGCTGATAATTCTCCGTTTAATGATAATGATAAATCATACTTTTTTGATTTAACAGATTGAGATAATGGAAGAAAGAGTAACTAAAAGAAAAGACAAGGTAGAGAATACAGAATATGATAGTACAGAATATGAAAGGTACAAATTTATATAATAAATATGCCATAAGAAGTGTCGGAATTATTAAAGAAAAAAAGATTGAGAAACAACTTTCATTGTTCCCTTATTATTGTAACCGAACAATTCCTAGAATAAAATTTATTAACGTTTCCAAAACACTAAGTGGTACTTCTATTTATTTAGAAGCAAAAGGTATTTTTACGCTTTTATATCCTAACTATACTGGTATGGACAGCGTTTCTCCAATAGTAAAAGGAGTTTGTGAGACTTTTACAAAACATTATAAAGACAACGATACTCTTAATAGAGAGTATTATTTTATCTCTGAAATTGGTTTTGAAATTTTTGATTTAGAAGGGAATGCAAGAACTTTTATTTGTGATCTACTAGAGTTAGAAGAAGACGGATTTAATTTTAAAGTTAGCGAAATATTAAAAGAAGAAAATAACGATACAATAAAACCATTGAAATATATGTTAGGAATAACAAAAGATGATGGTAATTATGTAGAACCATTTGTAAAAACTTTAGAATTAAATAATATAAAAATTCATAAAGGTGACTTTGAGCACGTTCTGATGGCTAAGAAGAACACACAAAATGCAACAAATAAAAAAGTTTATTGAGATGACTATTCTTTTATTTTTCTTACTAATTGATATTGCTCTTTATTTAGCAACTTATGCGTATGGAAAGCTTTAAACATGAAAGAAAAAACAACTGAAATTTTGTGTTTTGCTATTGCATGGTTGGTATTGGCAATAATTATTCCTTTATCAGTTCGAATGTAGATGGACAATTGGAGTTATACATAATTAGAAAGCCTGTTGCTTTAGAGTAAAACACGGTAGTGCTTACAGTTTCTTTTTGCCTATCGACAAGGTACATTCTTAAACAATATTTATTGGTAACTAACTTATTTGATTGTCTGGTATGACTTCCAGACAATCTTTTCGGAGATTTGTAAAATGAAAAAGATTTGCGAAGATTACATGGATTATGGCACTGAAAAAGACATATCCGACTACACCTTAGACACCGACAATAAGACATTAGAAATACACACACTTTGCATTGAGCGAGGTGTAGGTAGCACTCACACCACTAAGCTATGCAAGCTCACAGACGAGCAAGCTCAACTATTAGACAATATGAGCGAAAGTGACTGTAAGGATTGGTGTCTAAAATATCAGCATGAATTACCTGTTATCAGCAGAGAGTAAATAAAGATGAAGTTCGACATTAAAGATATTAAAACTTGGGCTAATAGACATGATGTTAAGGCTGGTGATGTTGGTTATGTTACTTGTGATTTTAATACTTTTTTATTAACAACTAAAGTAGCATTAGTAACTAAAGCAACTGTTAAAGACATTGATGATAATGATAGTAGATGTTTTTTAGCACAACCTTTAGATGGAAAAGTAGTATTTCATTATGGCTTCTTTTTACCAGTAGATGCAGTCAAAGAGGATAAGCCAAAAAAGAAGTATCGACCTTTTAAAAATTTATATGAGTTTTATAAGTTCTTATCTTATGACAATTTTACAGAGGAAGAGTTTACTCAAAATATGCTATTAGGAGAGGTTTTTACATACAGAGAAAAGAAAGCCCCTAGATACGCACATACAACAGTAATTACCAAAATTAACTTTGATCTTGCAGATGATCCTTGTGAGCCTAACATTGAAGGAAGAAATCTTGAAATGTGGTTTGATCGTTTTGAAATTAGGAATGATGATCTCGAGTGGCAACCTTTTGGAGTGGAGGTTCAAGATGAGTGATAGTAGTGATACTAAAGTTAGTTATAAGCTATTTGCTTATAAAGGTATAGGAGGATGGGGGGTAATAACTGTTCCAGAACTTATAAGTGATAAGTTCTATGCTTTTTGTGTAGAAAAAGAATGGAGATATTTTCAATTCCGTTGAAACGGATACTAAGCTTAGAGGTAAAAAAAATGAGTGAATTGACTGATACACATAACATTCAGCTAACTGATATCGAGATTTTCGTACTGAAATATATCTTAAAGAACTTAGACGTGGACTTAAAGCTGAATTTTTTTAAAGATGGTAAAAAAATTTCTTTACCAAACGTCATTGGTGGCTTTGTACAAAAGTTAAAGGAAGCAGAAAATGAGTGATGAGCTTATCTGTATTGTCCTGTTAGGTACTTTATTTGTTTACCAGGACTACCGCATTAAGAAGTTAGGACGAGATGTATTTACTCAATTAAGTGAGATTTGGACATTTCAGCAAATGATAGTAGATACACTTGATAAATTAGCTAAGAGGACAAAAGAATGAAATTTAAGAAGTTAGCTAAAGTTATAGATCATAAATTTATTCGTGTAACTGTAAAAATGAGTGATAGATGGGTAAAGATTTGTGACAGTACAACAGGGCTGAGTAATGATTTTATAAAAACCTATGGTGAATATGAAGTAGATAGTATAGAAGTTTCTTTAAAAGACACATCATTTTTTTATGGTGTTTTAGATATTTACTTAAAGGGCAATGAAGATGAAGATTGAGAGAGTAAAAATCATACAACAAAGCACCAAAAGTTTTGCTTGAAAATTATGAAGTGATGAATGTTAATGGGAATTTTATGCCTTTTGGTGTTGAGGTGGAAGATGAATATTAGTAATTGCAGACTTTGTAGAAATAGTCTTTTAGAGCAAACATACCGAAAGTTAAGATTTTTAAAACAAAGAGAATTTAGTTTATATAGCGATTCCATAGGTCATTATGCTATTCATGTGATTGTACCGTTCCTTAACGCAGAATATAAATTTATTCCTCTTTTTAATACATTACAGGTGATAAGCACTGAACGCAGCTCTGATGTTACAGCATATGCTGATTATGACTTTAAGCTGTTTATTAAAGTAATGAAAAAGATTTTAAGACGTAAAAACTTTAATCTGAATTATGAAAATTAAGATTAAAAATCAAGTTTTGAACCTGGTATGAAGGAAGAGTAAAAAAAAATGACTGATAGTGATATTTTTGAAAAGTATAAACTGGTTCCTCATTACGTGATAAAGCGTACATCTTTAAATAATTATAGAAAAAAAATTAAAGAATATTTATCAGTGTCTTTTGAAGAAAACAATACACTAGATTGTGTTACCTTTAAATGTAAAGATGATAAAAGCACTATTTTTGTTATGACTTTTAAACAGTCAGATATTTATAATCATCCTGTTTTATTAGATTTAATTTGTAAATCTTTAACAGAACAAAGTTGTATATTTAATGAAGCTTTAGTCAAATATGAATACGTAACAGGTAGTGCCTTTGGCATTGTAGTGAAAGATGATAATGCTCTAAGTCATTTTGAACATTTTATTTATAAATGGACTGTCCATAATGGCAAAAATACAATGATCATTTCAAAACTTGTAAACAAAAAGTTAGTTCCTCTTAAAAAGAAAATTGTTGAAGACGATTGTGGCGACTATGATCTTGCTATTAAAGGATTGGAATTAAATGGTTATAAACTGATATATTCAATTAAAGAGGTAAAAGAACATGAAAGTTAATCAATTAAAGTTAGGTGTGTCTGAGATATCAGGATCAATTTATCTTGGAATACCTAAAAATTCTGATGAATTAAAAGATCCTGTTAATTTTTCTGAAGAATTCTTTAAAACTCTTATAATCTATTGCTCTAATAAAAAATCATTTATGTATGAGGGTCATAAATACAATATTCAATTATCGTTAGAACAGTCAAACTAATACAGATTTGTGAGTGGTTATAAATGTATTGCAATAAAAAAGGAAAATATTTTAACTCAGGAATTAAAGTCCATAATAAAGATAAATCCAGTCCTTTGTTTAAACTCATGTATAAAAAATTCAAATTTTTAAAAAAGACTGATTTTTGTTTTGAGGTTAAAGATGGTTATAAAGTAATTGTCAATCTATTAGAATTTGATTGTTATCCTTGTTTTGTCTGGAACGAGCATACTCATCAGCTATATTCTTACAGTTTAGATTATGATCAAAAAGACAAAATGTGTGATAAAAAAACTTTTGAGGGAATTTATTCTCAACAAGAATTTATAAAACTTATAAAAAAATGGTTAAGGTTTTAAAAAAATGGTTAAGGCATGCAACATTATGAAATTAAGAAATTTATTGTCTAAGAAAAAACTACAAACAGGTTGTACTGTACAACCTCAATCAAAGGAAGAGCTACTTGCTATTATTAAAGATGCAATTGCAACTTATGGAAATGAAGTTGATTTGAACTTTATTGATACTTCAAAAATTATTAACATGAGTTGCTTATTTCAAAATTCTAATTTTAATGGAAACATTAACAAGTGGAACGTATCCAATGTTAAAAACATGGATTGTATGTTCAGTAGTGCTTTTAAATTTAACCAGCCTTTAAACGACTGGAACACATCTAATGTAGAATCAATGTGTTATATGTTTTCTGATGCAAAATCATTTAATCAGCCTATTAACAACTGGGATCTTTCTAAACTCAAATCTATGTTTGGCATGTTTTGTAATGCTGAATCTTTTAACCAACCTTTAGATAAATGGAATATATCAAATGTAAAAGATCTTCACAGCGTGTTTTCAGGTGCTAAATCATTTAATCAATCCATTGAAAATTGGAACGTTTCTAATGTAGAAAACATTGAAGCTATTTTTTATAATGCTGTTGCTTTTAATAAAAAATTAAATAGATGGAATACTTTTAACATAAAAAATATGCAAAATGCTTTTTATGGAGCTTCTTCTTTTAATCGCCCTTTGAATAACTGGAATGTATCTAATGTAGCTAACATGTATCAAATGTTTAAAGCCTGTAAATCTTTTAATCAGCCTTTAAATAAATGGAATGTATCAAATGTAAATATAATGAGTCACATGTTTGAAGATACAAAAGCTTTTAACCAACCTATCAATAATTGGAATATCAGTCATCTTTTGATTGCAAATGCTATGTTTAAAAATGCTTTAAGCTTTAATCAAGATTTAGATAATTGGAAGTTTAATTCTAGCTGTTCAGTCGATGATTTTCTATTTGGTGCAACCAGTTTTAAAAGTAAATTACCTAAAAATCTAGTTCACAAGCAAATAGTAGAATATTACATTCATGTAATATATGAATTGAAGTCTTAGGATCCATCTTATGATAAAAGATCATAAATTGCTGTTTAAACAGTTCAATAATATTTTTAAAAGCTTCAATCCTTTTGAAAAAGAACTGATCTTATATAAATATTTTGTAAATCTGCCTTCAAAACATAATGCTGCTTTATCTAAGCTTGCTTTTCCTAAAGATATAAATGTTTTAATTGATTATTTTGAAAGCCTGCAAATTCTGATTTCTATCAAAGAACAGGGCATAGTTTTTACACCTAAATTCATTGCTGATTTTATGGTAAAAGACTGTATTAAAATCTTTGACAAAAATATCTTAGATCCTGCTTGTGGATGTGGTGTTTTCCTTATTTCTGCTATTGATCATTTAATTCAAAATGGTGTCTCTCCTAGAGATGCCTTTAATCTTGTTTATGGGATTGATGTTAACCAGGATAATGTCCGAAGATGTAAACTTGTTCTACAGATTTATGCTCATCAATTTGGAATAAAAAATTTTACTGCAGACAATATTCTTTGCCTTGATTCTTTAAGGACTAACTATGCGGATCTTTTTAAGGCAAATAACTTTTTTTATATTGTAGGTAATCCTCCTTATGTAAATCCTCATAAGTTACCTTTAAAACAATCATTATTTTTAAAAACACAGTTTTCAACTACTCAATCAGGAACTGCTAATATCTTTTATGCTTTTATTGAACATTCTTTAAAATTTTTAGATCCTGATGGCAAATTAGTTTTTATTGTTCCTAATAATTTTCTTACAATTAGTTCTGCTAAAAATTTAAGAGATTTTATTTTCAAAGCTAATTGTCTTGAAAAGATCATTGATTTTGGCTGCAATATGGTGTTTTTACCTGTAAGGACTTATAGTTGCATCTTATTTTTATCTTTAAAAAGAAAAAATCATTTTAATGTCTTGAATTTAAAACCATCTAAGCAAATTAAAAATATTTTGACTCAAGCAGATTTAAAGAGTTTTGTCTTAAATCAGAATGTACTTAGTTATCCAAAATGGATGTTAAAGTCTGATCTGATTTCTTCAAATATAGAAAAAATTAAAAATCATAAAATAAAACTTGGAAAATATATTCATACAGGTATTGCTACTCTTAATGATGACTTGTTTATCATAAATTATGATCCAGTAACTGACTGCTATTATAAAAAAGTAAATAATCAACTTTTTTACTTTGAAAAAAGCCTGATTAAATATCTATATAAAATTCCAGAATTAAAAAATTCTGTTTCTATCAAGAAATATATTCTTTTTCCTTATAGATATAACCAAATTCATAACAGATACGAAATCATTAAAGAGAATGAATTAAAAATTCAATTTCAGATCGGAAGAGCGTCGTGTAGGGAAAGAGTGTAGATCTCGGTGGTCG
>ERZ1024483.427-NODE-427-length-10951-cov-6.994218_pt1 | contig 10951 bp, 7 predicted proteins | sample MGYA00520799_ERZ1024483 | MGnify/ENA primary metagenome ERZ1024483 (study PRJEB33242, sample SAMEA3444315) | Homo sapiens | biome: Host associated; feature: Gastrointestinal tract; material: Stool | place: Uganda | collected 2011-01-01 ...
TCCAATGATTTCAAAGAACAAAAGATGTGTATAAAGGGTAGGGCAGCGCCCTGGGCTATGTGATTGTTGGGCTTTCAGCCCGCATAGTATACAGGCAAGCCCCTTTAGTAAATATTGCTATAAAACACTGAACAACAAAACAATATAAGGGTGAATTATTGTTTACCGGACAGCAATAATAAAAAACAAAACCGCCGAGCATCACTGCTCGGCGGTTCTTAAACTCTTTTCTTGATTTATCAAACAATTACAAACTGCTTCTTATAAATTTAAACTACACCTCTGTTCATATTAGAACAGAAAATGTATTCACTTAGTTTTTCTTGTTGTTTCTGTTGGTATTGCAAAAGTAGTAACTTTTTTTCATACCTTCAATTCCACTGCGTAAAAGAGAAATGTCAAATTGTAAAAACCTTTGATTTCCGTCAATTTACTCCAGCTTTTGACTGTTTGACACCCTGATTTTACCGTTTGACGCTCTAAATTCTATCGGACTCATGCCTTCTCGTTGCACAAAAGCACGACGGAAAGTGGACAACGAATTGAAGCCGGAGTTCATCGCAATGGTTTCGAGCGTGTCGTCGGTGGAGTGAAGAAGCAGTTTTGCGTGGTGTATGCGATAATCATTTACGAAGTCGTAGAACGTACTTTCGCAGTTCTGGTTGAAATACTGCGAGAGGTATGTACGGTTGGTGCCGAGGAGCGTGGCAAGCTCCGAAAGACGCAAGCGCGGATTGAGATAGACATGCTCCTTCTCGAAGAGCAGATACATACGCTCGGCGAAGGCTGCCTCCTGCTGTAGCTTGAGTTCTTCGGGTTCCGGTTCAATGGGTTGTTCAGCAACGGGCTGCGGTTCGGCCACCGTTTCCGCTACGTTTTCGGGCTGCGTGTGCGCATGTGGAGCATTCAGGTCGGCCTCAGCAGCCTCCAGATGCGCCATCGCCTTGTCGAGGTCGTTCTCGGCTGCATCGAGGTTAGTCTCGGCATCGTCCTCAGACGGTTCCACGAAGTACGACTTCACGGCTTTGATAACCACCGACTGGCGATAGAAGCAGAAGCAGGCGGCTATCCACATCACGAGCGAGTTGAAGAGGAACAGATTGTCGTATCGCACGCCCGACGCCATACTGTCGTACACCCATAGCATGAGCAGACAGAAGAAGAGCAGGATGACGCCGCGCAGCCAGTGGAGGTTGATGTATTCGGCGTAGGAATACTCCTCCTTGAGCGCACGCTCGAAGCGCGGCAACTCTCGCAAAGCCCATAGAAGGATGAAGACGGCGCAGAGGATGGCGGCGAAGTGCATGGCATGATAGGCAAGCGGCACGGGATGCACCCAGAATGCCACCATCAGGACGACAAACGGAATGTAGAAACAGAACGCCCTACTCCAGTTCATCCACAACGGACGGCAGGCTTCTACGAGCACAATGGCGTACATGGGCAGCGTGAGCAGGTCGATGCTCGACGCATACTGTTCCTCAAGACGCGAACTGTAGTAGGTGTTGCCGATGAATATGAGGTCCTTGACATACTGCGCCACGATGGTGAGCATAAGCAAACTCACGTATATCTTCAAACGGCTGCGATGTCTGTAGAAGAACATACATGCCATTACAAGATGGAACATTATGTTTGCGCCATATAAGAAGTATAATAATTGTCTACCTATCATATAACTATATACAGAGATTCGTGGTTTATTAATAAATATAGTGAGTGTTGTTCTGCAGTTGTTTGATAACAATCTCTAAAGATATTGGCAAAGATAAAGAGAATAATTTAATTTTACCGAATTTATATGGCGTTTTTTTCTAAAAGCCTGCGAAATTGGACAAAAAAGCACGATTTCATCGAAGGTTTGACGGAATGGTCTCCCACAGAACACGCAGAACTCACAGAATTTATTACTGAGTATTCTCCCACAGAATACGCAGAATGCACAAAATTTACTGCTGAGTTTTTTCCCACAGAATACGCAGAACTCACAGAATTTATTACTGAGTATTCTCCCACAGATTTCACAGAAATACACAGAATTTACTGCTGAGTATTCTCCCACAGATTTCAGATGCAATTTTAGGGGGTGCACTTGTCTCCGCTCGGCTTTGCCGCTTGCCAGAGCAAGAAGTGCACCAACCAAGCAAACAGTGATCCTCCCACAGATTTCACAGAAATACACAGATTGTTAGGGTGCGGATAATAAAAACAACGAAATACGCTCACGTCAAAGATGCCGAAGTCGCCGATAGTATTGCCGTTGAGCACAACGTTCTTGCAACGTTTTTCCCAACACTTTTCCACCGACGGCGGACGGAATCCAATCGGACAGCGAACGGAATCTGATCGGACGGCGGACGGAATCCAATCGGACGGCGGACGGAATCCAATCGGACGGCGAACGGAATCCGATCGGACGGCGAACGCGAACGGTGGCACACTTAGGGGGTGCACTTGTCTCAAGTGCACCAACCGAGCAAGAAATGCACCAACCGAGCAAGAGCTGCACCCTCTGCAAGCCCCATCAGTAGTAACATTCTCCCACAGAACACACAGAACTCACAGAATTTATTGCTGCGTATTCTCCCACAGATTTCACGGAAATACACAGATTGTTAGGGTGCAGAAAATAAAAACAACGGATTAAGCGGATGAAACGGATTCTCACTACTCAAAGAAGAAAATCCGATTAACCCGTTTAATCCGTTGTTAATTTATTCAAGCAACGAAATACGCTTTATTCGTTGTTATGATAGAATATTACTTAACGAGTACCTTCTTAACCTTGCCGTCAGCAGAGCGAACGATGTTCAGACCCTTCTGGAGCTTAGCAATCTGTACGCCGTCAACAGTGAAGAGCTGTGCGCCGGCAGCCTCAGCCTCGATAGTGCTGATGCCGTCAACAACCGGTTCTACAACCTCGAGAGTAGCGTCGTAGATACCACCACCGTTGTTGAGGATGTGGTTTGTAGAGAGAACGCTACCACCTGCGTCGATGTTGTCCCAGTCTACCTTGAAGCGGATGCGGTATGTACCCGGCTCTGTAGGAGCTGTGAACGAAGGCATCGGGTTAACGTTGCAGTTGTTTGATGCAGACTCGCCCTTAGAGTTCTGATCCATATAGTAGCTGTAAGATACTACCTCTGTGCCAGTCTGGTCAGCGCCGTCGGCGTTGAATGAGAACTGCTTGTCGTTGTTGAGGTCGATGTATACGTAACCGTGCATCCACTCGCCAACGTAACCGATAGAAGGTGTTACCTCTGAGCCAGCCTCAACGGTGAACTTATCTGTTCCAGTTGTGAGGTCCTCATAACCGTTCATTGTCTTGCCGAACTCGATAGTCTGCTTGTCCTTGCCAGTCTGCTGGAGAGAAACAGATGAAGAGTAGCGTGAAGAGTGGGTCTGCTTAGCGTCCTTGTCGAAGTTGATAGCGTAGTCGTCCTTCGGCTCCTCTGTAGAGAACTCAGTGCCGTAAACAAGTGTGTAGTCGTAAGAAGTGCCGTACGTAACAATCTTAGCAACACCAGTAGCTTTCAGATAAGCCTTGGTGTCGTTGAACTGAACCTTGAGTGCGCCCTCATTAGAGTCAGCCAAACCGTAGTCAGCATCTGTGAATGTAACCTCCGGTTTCTGAACGTCGATAGTTGTAACGCCGTTCTCTGTCTTACCTGCTACGTTAAGGAAGTTGACAGTACCTACGTTAAAATAGAGAGTAGCGTATGAGTCGAGGTTAGCAAGGATAACATTGTAGCGGTCGTTGCCAAGCGACTCGATAGTGAGCTTCTGAGGATCGTTTACACCTGTTGTCTCCTTGAATGTGTATTCGAGCTTGTCGCTGAAGATCTTTGTCTCAACTACTGACGGCGGCTCTGGTGTCTCTGCCTTCTCGCCGTAAACGAACTGACCGTTCTCTGTTGTGAACTTGCAAACGAAGCCCTCGAAGCCGTTCTCGCCAACCTTTACAGAAGCGGAGAAGTCGGTGAAGTCGAGTTCTGTCTCGTCAGCGTCGTTCCAGAAGCCGTATGTATCAGGAGTTGTGAAGGTGAGGTTGCCGTCAGCATCCTCTGTCGGCTCGAGGTTTTCTACTGTGAAGTCGCCTGTCTTCTCGCCGATTGTGATGTTCTTGAATGTAACCTTGTAAACGTCCTCCATGAACTCTGTGAGCACAGCCTCAGAGTTTGCGAAGTTTGTTGTCTGGTCGCCTACCTTAACGTAAGCGTCGCTTGTGAAGTTATGGTCAACCGGGATGAACACATCGCCCATCTTGTAAGCCAGCATATTGCCATCGTCGTCAGACATTGAGAGCATAACGTGTGCAGTAGCGGGATCGCCTTCATTTGCTGGAGGCACGATGCCTACCGATCCATTCACTACACGGAACATGTGGTTGTCGAAAGAAGAACCTTCTGCATAGATTGTACAAACACGACCCTGCGGAATCTCAACGCCGATGAGGTCTTCTGACTCAGCCTGTGCTTCAAGACCGCCGAATACGATGTTGCCGAGAGACTCGCGGTCCTTGCCTGCAACTACGTCGTTGAATGTAACGGTGTACTTGCCTTCTGCGTCCTTCTCCACCTGGAGCTTGGCGTCCTTCATGTACTGTGTGTAGTTCTGTACATCCTCACCGTTGTTGCTCAGAACATACATTGTCATGGCGTTGTCTGTGATTTCGTAAGAAGTAGGCAGAGTAGGCTCTGTTGTGCCGCCGCCAGGTGTTGTACCACCCTCTGTCACGAGCTCTACAGACTTGTATGTAGCGTATGTGTGCTCTGCACGTACAGAACCGAAGTAGAGCTGGTTAGCGCCTTCCTTGTAGAGGTTAGGCATCTCAGAAGCCGGGAACACAAGAGTGCCGTCCATTGTGATACCGTCCTTGTCCATTACGATAGTGCAGTTAGACGGGTCGCTAACAACATAGTAGTGGTTAGTAGCGCCGCTGTCGCCAGCATAACGATACTGAACTGCGAACTTCTGGGTGTAAGTTTCCCAACCGTTAGCTGTCCATACCTTTGCGTTCTTGGTGTAGAAGAGGTGGAGTGTGCTTCCGCTTTCCTGATCCCAGTTAGCGATGTCGGTAGCGTTAGTTGACACAGAGAAGATACACTCGTTAGGTGTATCGCTACAGTTAGCCAAATTGACATTCACAACGAGTTTCTGGGTAGCCCAGTCGACGGTGACTGCCTTTGCCGGGATAACGGTGCCGTTAGGAGCATAACCGTCGTCCAGGAGTTTCTCGCTTGTTGACTGAGCGAACGCTGTCGCTGTCATCACCAACATAACGAGTAAGGAGAAAATTTTCTTCATAATAAATGTGGTTTGTTAATTATTAATGTTAGTAAATTGTTTTTTTGCTTTTAAATTGTTGGTACACTGCAAGGGGGTGCAGTTGTCCCAAGTGCACCAACAGAGCTATTGGGCTGCTGCTTGGTTGGTGCACTTGAGACAAGTGCACCCCCTGAAAGCACCCCCTGGGCTACTTCACGAGCACCTTCTTCACCTTGCCACTTGCTGTGCGCACGATGTTGATGCCGCGCTGCAGGCGCTGCATGCGTACGCCGCCGAGGGTGTAGATAGCTACATACTTGTTGTCGTCGGCTGCGGTGAGCGTGTTGATTGCTGTCGGGTCGGTGTATTCCTTGCCGAACACGACGTTTACGTCTGAGCCCATAGTCATAAAGGTGAGGTCGACGATGAGCTTCGACTTGTCGGCTGAGAGTGTAGCCGTGAACGCGCTGATTGACGACTTGCTGCCTTCGGTTACGCCGCCGATGGCTGCTGTGCTCGTAACGTTGGTCCATGTGCCCTCTGTGCTTGCGGTAGAGAATGTCATCTCGCCGGCTGCATCAACGGTTGCCGTCACATCCTCAACGACGAAGTCGCCAAAGGTCTTGTATTCCATCGGAGCGAGTTTGCGGAACGTAAACTTGTAGACGTCGTCTGACACCTTGGTCAGCTCCACTTCCTTCTGTGCGTAGTCGGTTGTTCTGCCTGCGCCGCTTGTCACATGCAGATCGTCGGTGAATACCTGACCGAATGTGCAGAGCGCTGTCATCAAGAAAACCATGAGTGTAAATACTTTCTTCATGCTGTTTTTAGTTTAGATGCTTCAAAAATAGTTAAAATAAACGAAATAGGGTGCGTTAAAACGGAATTTAACATTTGCCAATTCCATTTTAACACACCCTATGTATGTTCAATGTCTGTTATGTCTTATTACTTCAACACCTTCACTACCTTGCCGTCAGCGGTGCGAACGATGTTCAGACCCTTCTGAAGGCCGTTCAGACGTACGCCGTTGACGTTGTAAACCTCAACCTTGCCGTTCTGAGTGGTGGTGATGCCGTTGATGCCAGCTGCCGGCTTCTCGCCAAATACAGCCTCAACATTGATAGTCGTGTCGCCGAGAGTTACGGGGAGAGTCATCTTAGCGTAGAGCTTGCCGTCCTTGCTGTAAGCCTCGACGATCTTCACGTGCACCTTGTTGCCGAGAGCCTCAGCAATCTCAGCGCCGTTGGTGATGGCTGCGTCCTTCTCTACCGTGTAGGCCCCGTAGCCGTTCTTCTCAACGCCCGGCACGTCGGTGATTGTTACATCGCCGATGAGGAGACCGCTGAACGAGAACTGGTTGAGCACGAAGGTGTACTTGCCCTCGCTCTGCTTGATAACGTCGATAGTTGCATTCTCCGGGTCCTGCTTGTCGCCATTAAGAGAGATGACGAGCTGGTCCTTGTAGGTGGTCTTCTCTACGTTTGTAGCCTTCTTGCCGAATGTAGCCTTCACGTTGATAGTCGTTTCGTCGAGTGTTACGGGGAGCGCCATCTCTGCGTAGAGCTTGCCGTTCTCGATTTCTGCGTTCATTGTGACGTGAACCTTGTTGCCGAGCATCTCAGCGATGTCAGCACCGTTAGTGATGGTAGCGTCCTTCTCTACGGTGAAGGTCTGCTTGCCGTCCTTCTCAACGCATGGCACGCCGCTGATTGTAACGTCGCCGATAAGGTTTTCGCCGAACGAGAACTTCTTCAGCACGAAGGTGTAGTTGTTGCCCTCGCTGCATACGTCGATGCTTGCCTGCTCCGGTTCCATATCCTCGCCGTTGAGGTTGATGAGGAGCTGGTCGGTGTATGTTGTCGGGCAAACAACGTTCACAACGTATGTGTGAGATGTCTGCAGGTCGGCAGATGTAACGGTCACATTGTATACGAGGTTGCCGCTGCCGTCTGTGGGAGCGACAGCTTCTGACGCTACGAAAGCCGACTTAGCGTTTGTCGTGTACTCGAGCTTCTTGTCAGCGTCCTTTGTAGAGTAGACAGTGTAGCTGTACTTGTCGCTTGCGAAGCCCGGCACCTCTACGCCGTCAATCTTCAGCGAGCTGAGCTGTGAGTTGTAGACAAGCACGAGGTCGTCGATATAAAGCTCGTCAGGGACGCTTGCATCCTTTGAAGCCACACCCGGCTGGGCGTTTGTAGAAAGCGTCACGAGCATTGCCTTCGGGTCGAGCTTTGCATTTGTGTATGCGAACGGTACAGAGATGCGCTGCCAAACGTTGCCGTTCTCCGCGATTTCCTTATTCTGAGCCTTTGCCAACACATTGGTGTATGTCTTGTCCTCCGGATCCTGATACTTGGTGCCGTCGGTGAGCACAGCCGAGAGGTTGGCGTAGGGATAGTCCTGCTTGTCTGAGGCAGAGAGTGCTCCCTGCTTGTACTTCACCCATACTGCGATAGAATCGGGCAAAGTGTTGATCGGGGCGTAGAACGGGTCGTTGTTCGAGTCTTTATCGGTACCGGCGGGATCGCTTGTAGCGTTGTTGGCTGGGTTTGTCGGCTTTATATGACCTGCGTAAAGACGACCGGTGGTGATAGTGCCGTTGGCAGGTACGCCGAGCACTTTGCTTGAAACGACCTTGACGCACTGTCCCTTAGCACCTGGGCGAACGTCCTTAGAGATAAATGTGTGGGTGTTTTTGCGCGCAGAAGCATACATACCAGAAGCGTGTGCGCTCATGAACGAGTGCCAGCCGTCCGGCTCATCGCTTGTGTTGCCGCTGTACTCAGCCTTGTGCCATGTCTCGAAGTCGGAACCGAGAAGCTGGCCAAGTGTGTAGCGTTTCTCGCCGAATGTACCCTGAGCATAGTAAGCTCCATTGAGGTTGAGGTTGAACTTGGCTGTGATCTTGCCGTCTGCAACCTGACCGAGGAAGAACACGTCGTAGTCGCCGGCGTGTGCCTTTCCGTTGAGGAGCTGGAATTTGCCGACCTTCGACGACTTCACGCCGTCAAGAACAAGGTCGCTAACAGGTGCGCTGGTGGTGCCTACCTTGATGGTTGCGCCACTGATTGTCACCTTCACTGTCTTGCCGTCAGCGTTGTCGACAACGCTGATCTTACCGTTGCCGTTCAGGTCCTTGCCGAACGAGCCGGTGAAATCGGCTGCCGCTGCCGAGAGACTCAGGGCAGCGGTAGCCATTGTAATAAATAATTTGTTCATCTATTATTAATTAAAATTACTTCTTCAGAACCTTCAGCGTTCTGCCGTCGGCTGTGCGCACGATGTTCACGCCACGCTGGAGAGAAGTAGCTTTCGCACCAGTGAGTGTGTAGATGTGCTTAACGGTGCCGTCAGCAGCTACTACTGTGTTTACAGAAGTTGCTGTCGGGTCGTAGTTGAATGTGTAAGCAACAGACTCGCCCCAGTTGTCGATAACGAACCTACCTGTGCAGCTTGTCACCTTCTTCTCTGCGTCGAAGCCTACGATAAACTCGAGATCAGTGTAGTCGACCTCTGTGTAAGACGGGTGTGCAGCTGTTGTCTTAGCCACGCCCTTCTTGCTTGCAAACTTAGCCTCGCTGTCGTTGCCTGTGCGTGCAACGCCTTCGAACGAAACGGTGTTGAGACCGATGCCGTTAGGAATAGCTACGTTAGAGAACGAGAGTGTATATACGTTTTCTGCTGTCTCTGTGAATGTGAGTGTATTCACTACGTTATTAGAGAAGTCGCCGTCGTCTGTTACTGTGTAACCAACGAGACCACCTCCTACAGAGAACGGATCTGCAGGAACGAACGGCTCCTGATAGTTGAACCATGCTGTGAGCTTGAACGCAGGCTCGTCCTCGTCTGTGAACACGATTGTAGCAGAGAGGTCGCCGCTCTCGTCGATCTTAGCCTCAACGTTTGCCATAAGCTTTGTGTAGCCGAGGTAGAAGTCAGGAAGGTCTGTGATGTCCGGCTCTACTGTGCCAGTGTATACGACCTCGCCGTTCACTTCCTTCTTCTCAAGACCCTTGAAGAGAACGCCAGACATTGAGCCCTTCTCTGTGTCGATGTGCTCGATTTCGAGGCTGTGTACGCCGTCGCTCCACTCGCAAACCTTTGCTACTACGTTAGGATACTTAACGTTGCCTGCCTGACCGCCTTCTAATACAGAAACTACGTCAGCAGTGAACTGCTCTGTGTCGGTGATTGTCGGCTTGTCGTCGCCGCCAGTGCTGCCACCGCCGCTGCTTGTGCGCTTGCCTTCAAACACTACGTTCATATACTCCTTGGTTGTGTTAACCTGGAAGTAGCGGAAGGTGAGATATATCTTCTCGTCATCGATAGTTGCCTTGCCGAGGTTGTCAGACAACTCAAAATAGTATTTTGTAGCTGGACCGAGGTTGCCGCCTTCGTTAGAAAAGGTGAAGCCACCATTGCCAGCCCACTTGTAGTTGTCAAGTCCGGCGAATGTACACTTGCCGAAGTCGTCGTTGCCGAAGACTATGCTCTCGAACACGAGTGTGTACTTGCCGCCCTCGCCCTGAGTTACGGCTACTGTTGTTTCATAATCACTAAAGTCATTCACCTTTGAGTGGAATGTTCCTTTGTAATACTGCTGGGCAGACACACATACTGTCGCCATCAAAAGGACTAACAGAGTAAAGATTTTTTTCATAAGCTTGTTCTTTGTTTTTAGGTTTAATATTTTTTTTGTTATGGTGAGGGGTGAGAACACCTCAACTTATTTGAGCTTGTACAGCACACCGAGCGTAGCATACACGGGGTACATTGTCTGCTCGATAGTCTTGAACTTCTCGCGGAACACGCCCGACATACCCCACTGCACGTCGGCGTATGCGCCGAAGTGCTGCGAGAAGTACCAGTCGGCACCGAAGTCGAAGCCGAAGTGCCAGTGGCGCATATCGCTCGAGAAGTCGTAGTCGCCGCGCTCACCCTCGTTATGTCCGAGCTCCACCTTCTGACCAGTCGGGTCGCCCTCGCGCAGATAGCCGTCGTAGGCGTAGCCGGTGAACTCGTTGTTAAGAGCATAAGAGAAGTAAGGACCGAACTTCAATCGCACTGCGTCCGACACGCTGAACGTAGCCTGCAGAGGCAGCGTTACGACAAGCTGCTTTGCATTCGTAACGACATTGCCCGTGAAGAGTCCGCTCAGCGACTCGCTGCCCTGGCGCATCTCCATTGAATAGCTCTTCACGCGAGCGTCGGTCTCCATCGCCTTTGTCTGGAAGTGGAAGCCTGCCATCATGCCCCACTTCTCGGTGAGCGGCTTATAGGCGTCGAGTGCTATGGTGAAGCTGGGCTTCGGCGTGTAGCTATTGAGACCGCGTATGGAAGCGGGCATACCCATCGGCATTGTGCCGCCGATATTGTAGCCGAGACGAGCCTGATAGCAAAGGTTGTCGAATATTCCGATTGCCGACGCGCCCTGCGCGCCGAAGAGCAGCGCGAAGGCTGCGGCTATTATTGATTTCTTCATTTGCTTGTTTCCTTACTTCTTGTATGCAATACTTACCTTGTCGATGAGCAGCGTGCTGCCCACTGCACCCTGGAAGGCTGCGCCTTCGATGCTCGATGTGAACACTACTGCCATGCTGTAGCCGTAGTTGGCGAGGATGGCGGGGTCGAGATCGGAAGAGCGTCGTGTAGGGAAAGAGTGTAGATCTCGGTGGTCGCC
>ERZ1024483.438-NODE-438-length-10665-cov-19.489632_pt1 | contig 10665 bp, 9 predicted proteins | sample MGYA00520799_ERZ1024483 | MGnify/ENA primary metagenome ERZ1024483 (study PRJEB33242, sample SAMEA3444315) | Homo sapiens | biome: Host associated; feature: Gastrointestinal tract; material: Stool | place: Uganda | collected 2011-01-01 ...
CGGGTCTGGGTACCAATAAACCCTGATAATCGAATGATTATCAGGGTTTTTCCTTTCTGTAAGGCGTACTAAATGTGTACTGAGCGACAAAAACAAGAATAAAGTGTACTTTTGTGGTTTTCATTCTTTCATCTTTATGATTTCTTAACTCTTATGCATTCTTTTCTGTCTTATTATTGCTGATGTTTTCTCGGAAAATGCGATTTCCACCTTATATTTGTATCTGAGAACAAAATTATATAAGGTACAGTTATGGAAAATCATATAGAAGCCAATTTCAGAGCGATACAGAAGATATTAGATAGTTGCGTAGCGCATGACTATAAAACTAAAGTTGATGCACTATTTTTAAAGCGTGAATATCTGACAAAGGCTCAGCTAAAGGATTATTTGCGGCAGGAAATTTTCCGTGTTACCGAAAATATAGTAGCCATTCAGCAAAAATACCGTGTCGTGCGTGATATTGTGCAGGATATGGATGTTCCCGATTTTTTGTGGGAAAGCGGTTATTTTGAGGACTTGAACTCTAATGAGAGGAAAAAGTACATCGCTTTCCGCTGTTCTGATTTTGATATGGACGCATATTTGCATGAACCGTCTTGCTATGATGAAAGACTTCCCTATTTTTCCATCATTGTTAGCCTTGTGGTACTTTCCAAGTATTTGTACTTTCTGCAAGAACAGGAAAGCAAATACTATACAGATTTTATTGCCCCCCAAGAACAAGCCTTGCCAAAAGAAAAAGATGAAAGTGTAGAAACCACTCCAACCAAGATTGTGGGTAAAAGCAATCCTTTCAAATCCACTTTGAAAGCCAATGAAATCAAACTTCTGACTGAATGTGTGAACGAAGCAAATATGTTTACTACTACTGTCAGCACCAAAATACTTACCGATTTTTTCAATTGTAAGTTGGACGGTGTATTGAGAGTTAATAATACCCGTCTGTTGGCTTACCTAATGATGCAACTCAGCTGTTATAACTATATCGTTTATGAGTGGCAGTCAGTTATAGCAAACAACAAGTTGATATTGAAGAAGATAAAAGGAGAACCGCTTACACGTACTGACTTGTCGAGTGCGACAGACCAGGCGAAGAACATCTATCCGAAAGGATATGAAATCATAGACAAATACATCAAACAACTGCAAAAAGGTTGAGCATAGATTGAACGCTCAAACAAAGGTCAATTAGACTTCATTTTCAACCTCTTAACTTTGCCCCCGTTAACACAAAAGACGAGGGTGCGCACCTTCATATTGTTTCACCTAAAATCCCAAACGATATGGAAAAAGACTTGGAGTTAAGAGTTTCCGAACTCGAAAAGATGTTGTTCCTTTCAAAGAACGTGCTTAGCTTCGATGAAGCGAGCAGGTTCTTGAACCTTTCTAAAAGTTACCTGTACAAGCTGACTTCAGGTAACTTGATACCCCATTACAAGCCGCAGGGCAAAATGCTTTATTTTGAAAAAGCTGAGCTGGAAGCATGGTTGCGTCAGAACCCGGTGAAGACGCAGGCGCAGATAGAGCAGGAAGCGCAGAAGTATATCCTTAACCGTCCTCTAAAGAAATAATGGCTATGGAAAACAAGAAGAAAGAGGAAATCGGACAAGGTACAGCCATGACGAAAGAAGATTTTGCAGCCCTTTGGAAAACCATTCGTCTAAAGGTGACGGACACTTATGAAGTACCGCCCGAAATTTTTTGGGTGAACGGTTCTACTATCGGCACGTTGGGCAATTTCAGTGCATCCACAGGCAAAGCCAAGAGCAAAAAGACATTCAACATTTCCGCCATTGTTGCGGCAGCATTGAAGAATGACGAGGTTCTGAAGTATTCGGCATATCTGCCACCGAACAAGCGCAAAATTCTCTATGTTGATACCGAGCAGAGCAAGTACCATTGCCATAAGGTCATGGAACGCATTTTGCGCCTTGCCGGACTGCCGACCGATAAGGATGTGGATGATTTTGTTTTCATTGTGTTAAGGGAGCAGACCCCCGACAAACGTAAGCAGATAATTGGCTATATGTTGGAGAATATGCCCGATGTGGGGTTGCTCATTATTGACGGAATCCGTGATTTGATGTATGACATCAACAGTCCGAGCGAATCGACCGACCTAATCAACCTTTTGATGCGCTGGTCAAGTGGGTATAACCTGCATATCCACACCGTACTGCATTTGAACAAGGGGGATGATAACACAAGAGGACATATTGGCACAGAGCTGAACAACAAAGCTGAAACCGTCCTGCAAATCACGAAAAGCACGCAGGACGGCAATATAAGCGAAGTAAAGGCGATGCATATACGTGACCGTGAGTTTGACCCGTTCGCATTTCGCATCAATGACAACGCTTTGCCCGAAGTCATGGACGGTTATGTATTCCAGCAACCCAAACAAGACAGGAACTTTCCGCTTACAGAGCTGACGGAACAGCAGCACCGGGAAGCATTGGAGAACGGTTTTGGCAAGCAGGTTGTACAAGGCTATTCCAATGTAATAGCGGCATTGAAACAAGGTTACGCAAGTATAGGTTACGAGCGTGGACGCAATGTCCTTGTGTCGCTTAACAAGTTCCTTGTGAACAAGCGCATGATTGTGAAAGAGGGTAAGGGCTATCGCTACAATCCCGATTTTCATTATTAAAAGTCGGTTTGGTTTAGTCCGGGTGTATATATAAGCGGAACGGACTGTCTGTTTCCCGGTATCGACAGCAGGCAGGTTTAGTATAGTACGGGTATATATATGACGGACTAAACAGGACTGGCGCACTTTTCAACGATTTTTTAATCCCCAAAAAGAAAATATTATGAACATCGAAGATGTGAAACAAATATCCATTGCAGACTATCTGCACAGTTTAGGTTATTCGCCCGTCAAGCGGCAGGGTAACGGCTTATGGTACAAATCACCGTTAAGGGAGGAACACGAAGCGTCCTTTAAGGTGAATACAGACCGCAATCTTTGGTATGACTTTGGCGCAGGAAAAGGCGGCAACATCATCGCCTTGGCAAAGGAACTTTATTTTTCCGACAGTCTTCCCTACCTTTTAAAGAGGATAGAAGAGCAGACACCAAACGTTCATCCGGTCAGTTTTTCTTTTCCCCAGCATAGGACAGAGCCGAGTTTCCAACATTTGGAAGTCCGTGACTTGACCCATCCGGCATTGCTCCGTTACTTGGAGGGGCGGGGTATCAATATCGAACTGGCAAAAAGAGAATGTAAGGAACTCCATTTTACCAATAACGGCAGACCGTTTTTTGCTATCGGTTTCCCGAATATGGCAGGAGGTTATGAGGTTCGCAATTCCTTTTTCAAAGGGTGTATCGCCCCGAAAGACATTACCCATATACGGCAGCAGGGAGAGCCGAGAGAGAAATGTTTGGTATTTGAGGGCTTTATGGATTATCTTTCTTTCCTCACGCTCCGGATGAAGAACTGTCCGACCATGCCCGACCTTGACAGGCAGGACTATGTTATTCTTAACTCGACTGTGAACGTGCCAAAAGCCATTGACGTGCTATACCCGTATGAACGTATCCACTGTATGCTTGACAATGACGAGACGGGATATAAGGCGACACGGGCTATCGAATTGGAATACTCCTACCGTGTGCGTGACTTCTCGCACAATTACAGGGGGTATTCGGACTTGAACGATTACTTGTGCGGCAGGAAGCAGGAACAGAAAAACGCAGCCAGCCAAGTACAGGAAATAAAGCAGAAAACCGGACAACGTGCCGCTCCAAGACAAAAGAAGGGTAGGGGCATTTAATCCGGCAGGATTGCCAGCGGCTGGCGGTTTCATAGGGAGAGCAAGGTTATGTTTCGGTAGACCGAAACCACCTTGCTTTGCTCACCGCAAAGGAAACTGCTCCCGTTGGTCGCAATTTCTAAGACATCATTTAAAAGTAAAAAGGCATGAAAAAGATACAGGACAAGCCGGGCGGTCGTCCGGCAAAGAAACGGACGGAAAAGCAGAAAAAGGTAGTCAGTACGAAGCTGACCGAGTTGCAGTATTACGCCATCAGGAAGCGAGCCGGGGAAGCCGGGTTGCGCATCAGTGAATATGTTCGGCAAGCAGTTATTTCGGCAGAGGTCATACCCCGGCTGAGCAGGCAGGATGCAGATGCTATCCGCAAACTGGTAGGGGAAGCCAACAACATTAACCAGCTGGCACATCGGGCAAATGCCGGAGGTTTCGCATTGGTGGCAGTGGAACTGGTGAAGCTCAAAAATAGGATTGTTGAAATCATAAATCATTTGTCGGATGATTGGAAAAATAAAAAAAGGAAGCGGTTTTAAAGGCTGTGTGAACTATGTACTTGGCAAGGAGCAGGCGGTTTTGCTTCATGCGGACGGAGTTCTTACCGAGAGCCGGAGCGATATAATCCGCGGCTTCTGTATGCAGACCGGGATGAATCCCGACTTAAAGAAACCTGTCGGACACATTGCGTTAAGCTATTCGGCGGTGGACGCACCCAAACTGACGGATGAGAAAATGGTACAGCTTGCGCAAGAGTATATGCGTGAAATGAAAATCACCGATACGCAGTATATCATCGTGCGCCATCAAGACCGGGAGCATCCACACGTGCATATCGTGTTCAACCGTATAGACAACAACGGCAAGACTATTTCGGACAGGAACGATATGTACCGTAACGAACAGGTGTGCAAGAAGCTGAAAGCCAAACATGGGCTTTATTTCGCCAAGGGGAAAGAGCAGGTGAAACAGCACCGATTGAAAGAGCCGGACAAGTCGAAATACGAGATTTACACGGCTGTGAAAAATGAAATCGGCAAATCCCGCAACTGGCAGCAGTTGCAGCACCGTTTGGCGGAAAAGGGTATCACTATCCAGTTCAAACGAAAGGGACAGACCGATGAAATACAGGGCATATCCTTTTCCAAAGGAGAATACACGTTCAAGGGTTCGGAGATAGACCGCAGTTTCAGTTTTTCCAAACTGGATAGATATTTCGGAGATACAGGTTTGAGTGTTGCCGAAAGTCAACGGCAAACAGCTTTCGCACCCATTCGGGAACAAATACCCACACGGAGTAACGCAGAAAGTCCGTTTATAAGCGGTTCGCTCGGTCTGTTTTTTGCATCACCGTCCCCGGTGGATGAAGAGCCGAACTTGAATTTGAGAAAGAAGAAGAAAAAGAAAAAACGACTTAAATTGTAAAGACATGGAAGACAACTTGATTTTAGAGGGGCTTCTCTCTATGGTAACAGAACTGAAAGAGAAGTTGGAAGCGCAGGTAACGCCAGCCAGCCGGGAGGAAACTCTCGAACGGTTTGGAGCGATTGAACAGGCATTGTCGAGGCTGCATAGTAATCCGGCTGTTCCTGTGGAGAAGTTGCAGACTATCCAAAGTCAACTTGACGATGTACGGAACAAGATGCAAGGTCAGCAGCAGCATATCGAGGACACCAAGAGAATATCATTGGAAATCTATCGTAATTTTAAAATAATGGTTGATACCTTGAACTCCTACAAGACGGATAAAGAGGAAGTTGCCCCCTTGCCGTTCTATCAACGGATTTACAACAAGGTTACTTCTTGGATTCGTCCGGGATTGTTTATTTTTTCGGCAGTGCTGGTTCTCTGTTCCGCTTCCATATGGTTAAATATCCGTTTGGCTACACGGATGCAGCAGTTGCAGGACAATGATATGAAATACCGTTATTTGCTGATGCAGGGGTGGGCAAACGGAGAGGTCCTTGATATACTGGAAACCAAATTCAAATGGCAGAGGGATAACGATTTCATCCAAAGTTTGACCGATTCTGTGATAGATTTTGAATATCGCAGCAAGAAACAGGCGGAAGCATTGGAACGTGCAAGGCTGTTAAACGAGCAAGCCGAACAGCTAAAGAAAGAAGCCGATAAGTTGGGTAAACCATAAATGAAGTAAAGCTGGAACAGATGAAGCACATTCACCGTTCCGGCTTTTCAGATTCACCTCTTTCTTTTCGTGCAGTGTTCTTTCTCGAACTTGCGCAGCATGGTTACATGTTCATAATGTTTGCATTGTATGCCTGTTATGTTAGTTCAATAAGATAATCATCACGGAACCGATAACCATAATTACTGCGCCTAATAGTTTTTTCTTGATATTTTTTTCTTTGAATATTCGATAACCTAAGACAATGCTTATTATAGTGGATAGTTGGAATAATGCCAAAGCATATCCTACATTCATATGTGAAAAGACATAGTTGGTAGTGTATTGCATGGTTCCAATACATAGGACTAAACATCCGTATGCCGGTAAATGATGAAGTTTTACCTGTTTCATTTCTTTTGCAAAACGAATTTTGAAGAAGAACAAAAGCACAAAAGAGAAGAAAGCTCCAAACCAACACCAAAAGATGAAAGATACTGTAGTAGAGGAATAGAGAATGACCTTTTTTATAAATACGGCTTCGATAGCCGTTAATATCATCGCTCCAATACGATATTGTATCTCCTTATTTCTTAGCAAATTCCAAGAAAAACGTTCTTTCATTGTATCTAAGACAAAGTAGCTGCCGTAAATAATTAGTACAATCCCAACTATTCCCCAAACAGAAGGAATCTCATGTAAAAAGATTATACCAATCAAAATCCCGACCACCGATTTATAAGAATTGATAGGACCTAAGATTGATAAATCTCCTCTTTGCAAAGCTTTTACTAAGAAGCCATTGCCAATCGCCCCGAATATTCCGGCAATTATTCCGTAGTGCCAACTTAGACGTGAAACCTGTTCCCAATTTTGTTGAAGTGCCGGAACAATGCAAAAAATACTCAGAATGAAAAAAGTGAGGAAATTGACCAAAAGCGGATGATTTTGCTGCTCAGTCAATTTCTTCTGAAAAACGTTTCCTATCGGATTGGATAAGATACGTAAAAGAAGTGAGAAAGTTGTTGCCAACATTTGTTTTTGAATTAATATTGTTTAACCATTTTTCTTTTTAAAAAATCAGTAAATAGAAGAATCTAAGCGTGCGGTTTTTGGGGCTTCTTTTTCTGTTTCACTCTTGAAGAAATGAAATTACGCATAAATCCGCATCTTATATTCAGAATCATCATAAAATACTGTTTTTTTGTTTAAAGATAAGTATATTTGCGGAAATATGCGATATTAATTATACGGAATTATGCTGAAAGAAGAAAGACATCGGTATATAATAGACCGAATAAACAAAGATAATCGAATATATGTTACCGATTTGAGTGTGGAACTAAAAGTCTCTGATGACACACTAAGAAGAGATTTGGTTGAGTTGGAAAATTCGGGATTACTTACTAAGGTACATGGAGGTGCGATTGCCAAATCTGGTATTTCTATACAGTTTTCAGAAAGACTGAATACAGCTACTCTTGTAAAACAAGAAATGGCAGCCAAATTAGTACCTTTATTTAAAGAGGAAGATGTGATATTGATAGACGGTGGAACTTCTAATTTAGAAGTTGTGCGGCAATTGCCAAAAGACAAAAAATTTACGATATATACCAATAGTCTGCCAATAGCCCATGAACTCTCTAATTATCCAAATGTAGAGTTGGTTCTTTTAGGCGGTAAAGTATTTTCTCCTTCACAGGTGACAGTAGGCGTGTCGGTTTTTCAAATGATACAGTCTATTTATCCCGATTGGGTGATTGTTGGAGTAAGTGATATTCATCCGCAAAAGGGTTTAACCACATCAGACCGGGAAGAAGCTATAATAAAGCGTTGCATGATTAAGCAAGGGGGAAAACGGGTAGTGCTTGTATCGAGTGAAAAACTTAATACAGCACGAAGCTATCATTTTGCTTCTTTGGCTGAAATAGATTATATCATTACAGAAAATAGCAAGGTGGATTATATTAAGCAACATTGGGCTCCTTATACGTATCAGGTACTATAAGTTTAGTTTGCTCTTTTGTTTATATATCCAAAACGGACTAAACTAATTTTTATTAACAGCAAAATAGATGTGCTGGCGAAAAGAAAAACAGTATTCTTCTTTTCGCCAATATTACTTTTTATGATAGGTTAGTAATTTGAGGAAGCAATGAACTCCTTTATTTCTTCCTCGCTTGGAAGTTCTATCATGTACTTCTGTACGAAGATATTTGGGTCTAATCCGGCAGTGGCATACTTCACTAATGTATCACCCTTTTCTGTGCAAAGCAGAATACCGATAGGCGGATTATCATCCGGCTGCATCACTTCCGCCTTGAAATAGTTCAGATACATATTCAGTTGTGAAGCATACTCATGGCGGAACTTGTCTATCTTCAATTCCACAATAACATGGCACTTCAAGATGCGGTGATAGAACACAAGGTCGGCAAAGAAATAGTCCTCATCAATCAAGATACGCTTTTGCCGAGCTTCAAAACAGAATCCATGCCCCATTTCCAGCAGGAAGTGTTGTAGGTTGTCAAGAATGGATTGCTCCAAGTCGTTTTCTGTTACTAAGGCTCGTTCATTCAATCCTAAGAACTCTAAAGTAACAGGGGTGTTGATAACATCTTTAGGTTGTAATAGGGTTGCTTGTTGCTGGACTAAAGCGGAGAGGGCTTCTTTGTTCTTGGATAGTCCGCTACGTTCATAGTATAAAGACGCTATTTGCCGTTCCAGTTCTCTTGCAGACCAACAGCCACGTATTGCTTCCATTTCATAGAAAGCACGCTTTGTCGGATTTTCGATTTTGGATATGAACTTTAAGTGAGAATAAGGTAATTTATTGAACAACCTTTCAGCAGGAATACTCCACTTATTATATTGTATTTCTGATGTTTGTAATTCGGCACACACTGAGTGCCGAATTGGTTCCGTGAATTCGGCGGACAGCGTGTGCCGAATTTCATTTCCTGCCATGATGTAGTGTAATACTTGTTCTTTCAGTTGTGGATAAACAAGGTACAGCCGCCTAAATTCACGGAATCTACGTTCATTCAGACCTTTTGTTTTCAGCCGTTGTTCCAGCTTTTTCAACAGTTGTTCACCGTATGCGGCACGGTCTTCTCCGTTCTGCTCAAACTCTACGATATAGCACCCCATAAGCCAGTTACGGGAAGTAAGTGCAAGGTTTACAGCGTGTGCGGCTTGTGCCTGCAACGTGTTCTGTATCGTACAGATATGTTTTACTAATGCTTCAAAGTCCATAGTTACAAAGATAAGTCTTTTGTGGTTAAAACTTTAGTTCGGGTAGGCTGTTTATTGCTTCCTCTTTCAATTTATCCACGGCACGGGTGTATTTCTCGGTATGCTTCAATCCGCTGTGCCCTAAAAGACTGGCTACCGTCTTGATATTTGCCCCATTGTTCAGAATGTTCACGGCAAACGAATGGCGGGCGCAATGCCAGCTTATATGCTTGTCTATTCCGGCTCTCTTTACCCAACGTTTTACTGATTTGCAGCAGCTTTCGTATGTAGGCAAATCGAATATCAAACAGTTCTTATCTGCCGGAGCTTCGCCAATAATGGATAATAGACCGTCATTCAAGGGGATAACCACACCGCTACTGGCTGAATGTCCCTTGGTCTTGCTTTGCTCGAATTTCAATAATCGGTTGGCATAATCCACATTTTTATAAGTAAGGTCTTTTACATCACAGAAGCGCAGACCGCAATACAGACAAAAGATAAACGCTCGTCTGATTGTGGGGTTTTCGTTGTCATAATGACAAGCTATCAGCTTTTGTATTTCTTCGGGAGAAAGCACATCTTTTCGAAGCATTTGGCTATCCACTTTACAGGTAACACTTTTACATGGGTCTTTCAACATTACATCATGGTCAATCGCATATCGAATAACTTTCTTGAAACGTTGGTAAATGCTTTTAGCACCTTCACCCACACTTCGGGATTGCAAATAGGCTACAAACTGCTCCATCATTTCTTTGGTGATAAGTTCCGGTTTGATACTAAACTCATTCATGGGGTATTGCTCTTTTAAGAAGTCCTTAAAACGGCTAAGCGCAATTTGCACCATGCGAATATCTTTCTTGGTATAGCTATTGATATAGGCTTGAAAGTAGTCCAAGAAATTAACAGCCCTGTCTTTCTTTAAGCGGTAACCCAACATGCTTTCTTTAAACTCCTGTTCACGCTCTGCACGTATGCGCATGGCGAGTTCCAAAGTTTCCTTGTTCTGTTGCCGTTCCGCAGGAGTACGGGGTTTGTCTATCAGATACAGGCTAAGGTTTTCTTTTCGCCTGTTATGCTTTACTGCAAACTTGGGCTTGCCTTGCATTTTCCCACTATCGTAATACACCTGATTACCGTTTTCATCCAATACGGGCTTTTCCTCTCTACCTAAATAATACTCTAAGTAAAGGCTTATTCTACCGTCCGAGAGCTTATTTTGCTCCAACTTGGGGTTCTCTTTCGTTTTATTTTCTAACTTTGCCATTGTTTAGAGGTTTTATCCCGATTTAGGTACCGTAACCGGGTAATTACACTAAATAGTTGATTTTCTTTTGTTTTCCGATATTGCAAAGGTACAAAAGAAAATGAGATTTCAAAGTGTACTAAAAGTGTACTGAATAACAGAAAACGGGCAAAATAGGGCAAAAATGGAGAAAATAGGAAATATGCAAATAGCTGATAATAAGGAAAATAAATTCTTTTGTTTTCCTATGATTTCTATGGCTTGTACCGGGTCTGGGTACT
>ERZ1024483.444-NODE-444-length-10527-cov-7.285237_pt1 | contig 10527 bp, 9 predicted proteins | sample MGYA00520799_ERZ1024483 | MGnify/ENA primary metagenome ERZ1024483 (study PRJEB33242, sample SAMEA3444315) | Homo sapiens | biome: Host associated; feature: Gastrointestinal tract; material: Stool | place: Uganda | collected 2011-01-01 ...
TCAACTAAGGTAATAGGATTAAGAGCTTATTTTACAAATAGTACAAAAAATAAATTTTCCGATTGGAAATCTGTAATGAATAGCCTAAAACTGATTTATGATATAGAACAAAATTGGGCACCAAATGCACAGATTAATATATTATGGAATATATTATATACATACCCTAATTATTATTGGAACTTTCCCTTATATGTATTTTTACATAAATATGGCGATTTTGATGGCGAATCATTTGAATTGCCAGAAGAACGCAATGATGAGTTCCTTCAGTTACTAGAATTTACTGTAAAATACTTCTTTGTCAAAGGGGTTGTATATAATTCTGTCAACTATGTCAAAGATGCTGTATTTAAAACTTGTGTAGCAATTGAAGCAGAGAAAGATTATCTTGAAGAGTATTCCAAAGTATCTAAAGAGGATATTATTAGTTTTAATCAACGAATTAAGAATAAACAATATGGACGTTATTTACGTGGATTAGTCCTTTTGGCTGCATACTTGAATCCAAAACAGAATATGGATGATTTTGATGATTTTCTTATTGAAACACATCATATAGAACACATTCTTCCTAAGAAATGGAATAATTATGATGGGTGGAATGAAGAGACATGGAGTAACGATTTGAATTCATTAGGAAATCTTATTCCGTTAGAATATAGGCTGAATATTAATGCAAAAAATGAATTTTTTAATCGTAAAAAAGATTATTATAGAGACTCAAAAGTTCAAGATGCTCTTGATTTATTATCTCTCAATGATTGGAATCCTTCAATATTACATCAAATCCAAGATGAAAAAGAAAAACGACTTGAAAGTTTTTTTACTTTTAACAAATGATAATCTTTTCTAGTCAGTTTAATTACTTCATCTATAAAATTATGCCATAGACATTTCTTGTTGAAATATGTAATTGAGCTTAATTTTACATTCAGATTCTGTATGTGACATCTTACGTTCAATAGTTGCAATCTCCAAATCGCGGAGAGTATGGGCAAAGACATTCTTGATGAAGGTAGCGGTATGAATACGCTTTTTACCAAAAGCCTTACCAATATTCCAACCAAAGTGCATAATATCAATACTTTTAAGTTGAGAGTCCACCTTTACAGGCGATATCTTTTGCAAGGTATCGCCTGTGCTATATTCTGCAACGTATGTGCATAGACGGTTGAGATCTTCTTCACTCATATAGGGAACCATTGTTTGCTTCGTATAACTGAGGACCTTTTCCAATCTGGTTTGAATAGCATGATTCTGTTTTGCGATAGCGTTGGTTCGCATGACTTCATATTCTGAAGGTTCAGAGATTGCTTCTTTAGTGGTAGGAGTAGGCTCAATGACATCAGGCGTAGCCTGGTTTAAATCTTTGATTGTAGGGACTTTCGGAACAGAAGCGGTATCATTGTGATTTTTCATCGTTTGAAAAGCTGAGAAACGCAATAGAAAAGCTTCTATGCGTGGCAACAGAAACTGATTGAAAGTTGTTTGTAAACTGGCATAGATCGCCATCAAGACAATTACTGTTGCAAAAAATGCAACACTACTACTGAAATCGTCAGCACCTTTGGATAAAACAAACTGACGAGCTAAAACGCCAACAACAAGAGTACCTACCAATACAAGGGAATAGAGTGCTATATGTTCTATAGTTTTCTGATTCATAGTGATATTTGCTAATTGTTTGTGCGCAAATATATGTCATTTTATAGATACCATGTTATAAATCCAAGAAAGTGGCAGCATTTGTCCTCGATATGGTACTTATTTCTATGCCATCTATGCCACAATAGAATAAAAAAGAAGAGTCCAACTAGGTTTTAACCCCATGTCAGACTCTTCTTTCGTTACAGAACTTTATACTATTTCAGCGAAATCTTATTCGCCGTCTCTCGCTTCTTGGAGTTAACCAAATCAGCATAGATTTGAGTAGTGGTGACATTCTTATGCGTTAGCATCTTCGATACTGTGTAAATGTCTGTGCCTAAAGAGATTTGGATGACCGCATACGAGTGCCTGAAGCAGTGGAAGGTTATGTGTTTTCTGATTCCGGCTTCGGCAATCCATTGTTTCAAGGGATGATGAGTCATGGAGCGGGTTAAGCCTTTGAATACTTTTCCGGTGCCCCATTCGCCACACAACTCCAGTGCTTCCTGACTGATAGGGAGGGTAGCCTCGGTTTCTGTTTTCTCGGTGCAGATACGGATGTAGTAGCCTTGGTCTGGGCCAACCTCAAAATCACGCCAGTCCAGCTTCAGAATATCACTGATACGGAGGCCAGTCATGCAGGCAAACAGGGAGGCCTGTTTCAAGACTGGAATTTTGCAGGGGGTAGCGGCCAGTTTCTTGACTTCATCAAGTGTCAGATACTCTTTCTTGACCTCTTTCCATTCTATCTTTTCCAGAAAGTCGTTCAAGTTCTCGCGCAACATCTTTTCTTTATAGGCTATTTTCAACAGGGCACGGAAGGTAGAATAATAGCCGGCCGCCGAATTTCGTGAGATATAAGCATTGGGATGATTGATCTGTTTGCATTTGAGCAAGTAATCCCTGAACTTCTCGCACAGTTCTACGGTGACATCACCAAAGGTGCATTTGCCGCCGACAAATTTCTCGAAGTGATTGTAAACGCAATCCCATTTCTCATACTTTTCTCGTGCTTTTGTCCGGAAGTAGGCGAGGAAATCTACCTTTTGCTTGTTCTTGTCCAGGAACCCGAATTCTTCATTGATAAGCGACTGGACACGGATACAGCGGATTGCCTCTGCCTTGTTCAGCATATCCTGGTTGAACATTCTTTGCTGCTCGTTCTTGGGCTTGGCATAGATGTAGATACCGAGGAATTCCCGGCGACTCATCTTCATCGTGTAAGGATTGCGGATGGCCGGATAATAATCCAGATAAAGAGATATGTGGTCGTTACGCAATGGTTTTTGTCTCAAAGTTACGTTGGTGCATGTAAGTGTCATAGCTATATTGTTTTTCGATTAATACTTGTTTTTGTTGCAAATAAAATAGGTGTTTTGATGGTGGCATTTATCACCAGAAAATAACTTTCGGCTCATTCTATCTTTGGAGGCTCAAAGAACTTGTCCAACTCTGCCCGCAGGATCTTGGTATATTTACCGACCTTGATACGGGGAATATTATGGTATTTCACATAATGGTAGAGTTGATCCCGTGTCAAATTGAATCGTTTCATCGCCTCGGCAATGGTGTAGTATTTGGGCTCTTCGGGAGCTATGAGACCTTTGGCAATGTCCACATGTTTCTTGGAGTAGTACACCATAATGCCGACCTTCTTTTTGGGAATGGCATTCTTTGAAACAAAAGAATAGATGGCCGTTAGTGTCATGCCGAACTTCTCCTGCATGTCTTGCGTGCTGTACCATTCCTTGATTTCAGGATCGGGAGCTTTTTTTGCAAAGTAGTCATCAAAGTGTTTTTTACTCCAATAGGTTTTCCCACGGTTAAATGTCCGGGGTATATTATGCTCTTTAGCTATATGAAATATCCAGGAATCTTTGACACCGAATTTCTCTTTAATCTCATTGGTGGTATAGAAGTCTGTGATAGGGATTGTATCTTTGGGCATTCGATATTGATAAGGCTTATTTTGAAGCATAGCATCAATATCAGTCCTCCTGATAAATGAAAGCCTACTGCTAATTTTAGACGCTTTAAGGTGACCTGCCTTTACCATGGTATAGATAGCTTGGCGAGATAGACCTAACAAACGTCCTGTTTCTGAAAAGGAAAGATATTCCTTCTCCTTAATGTCTTCAATGATGCGTTCAGTTTTCTGAACTTGAGTTTGTGACTCTGTTGTCTGCACTCGTTTTTTGCGTATGGCCCGTTTATAGGCAAAATTTGCACACCTGTGTGAACAGAACCTTGTAGAAACTTTCTGAGCCTCGAATTCTTTACCGCACCACTCACAAATCTTTTTAATTCTAAAGTTACTAGTTGCCATTTTTACTTAATATTTAGGGGTTAATTCTCCTTCATTTCTCCTGTTTTTTGTCAACCATCGTAAACTATTGTCAACCATAGTCAACATTCTCCACGACCTTGCCAACGATAATCCTCGGATTTTCGTGGTGAGGTACACAGGAGGTACAAAAAATGGCGTAAAAAGGCTTAGCAACGATTATCAACGATACTTGAGCAACAAAAAAGGCGCCCGTAAAGAGCGCCATATTAATCGACTATAATCAATTTAACTATTTGATAATCAAGTATTTATTTGCCGATGCAAAAATGCTTAAAAATATTCCCCAAAACCTCGTCTGTCTCAATTGTTCCGCCTACGATTTCTCCTAGGTGGTAAAGACATTCACGAAGATCCTGGCTTACCAGATCCCCGGAGAGCTGCATAGCCAGTCCGTCCTGTACACGGTGGATAGCTTCCAGTGCACGGCTCAGAGCCTCGTAATGGCGGATATTGCTTACCACTACATCATTCTGCGACAGGTCGGGCAGGGCAGCGAAGTCCACCAACTGCTTCTGGAGCATAGCAAGCCCTTCTTTCTGCTTGGCTGAAAGGGAAAGCACACAGGCATCTTCAGGCAAATCGGGGAGAGCCGCTTTCAGCTGCGCAATCCGTGCATCGGTCGGTTCCGCAGTCTCTGTAATTTTATTGGAAGAGTCTGCCGGCGAAAGCAAATCCACCTTGTTGAGTACGATGACCAGATGTTTGCCTTCGCACCGTGGCAGGATTTTGTCGGCCAGCTGATGATATTGTTCTTCGGCACAGGTTGCGTCGATGACCCAGAGTACGATATCAGCCTGATCCAGTTTCTGGAAGCTCCGTTCGATACCTAAACTTTCGATGGTATCAGTCGTTTCGCGGATACCGGCAGTATCGATGAAGCGGAAAGTGATACCTCCCAGATTCATGGTGTCCTCAATGACATCGCGTGTGGTGCCGTGGATGTCGCTCACGATGGCGCGTTCCTCGTTCAGGAGGGCATTCAGCAGGGTTGATTTTCCGGCGTTTGTTTCGCCCACGATGGCCACGGGCACTCCGTTTTTGAGGGCATTGCCCACGCTGAATGTATCAACCAGGTGATGGATGACCTGCTCAATCTGACGGGCGATGGCTTCCAGTTCCGAACGGTCAGCAAACTCCAGTTCCTCGTGGTCGCTGAAGTCGAGTTCCAGTTCCATGAGGGAGGTGAGATGGAGCAGCTTGTCGCGCAGAACGGCCAGTTCACGGCTGAATCCGCCACGCATCTGGTTCATGGCCATGCGGTGAGTAGCGGCAGAAGTGGAAGCAATGAGGTCGGCCACAGCTTCGGCCTGGCTCAGATCCATCTTGCCGTTCAGGAAGGCGCGCTGGGTATATTCACCCGGTCCGGCAGCACGGCATCCTTGCCGGATGAGAAGCTGCATCACTTGCTGGAGAATGTAGCTTGAACCGTGGCAGGAGATTTCCGTAGAGTCCTGTCCCGTATAGGAATGAGGCGCACGGAATAGGCTGACCAGCACTTCATCGATGATTTCTCCTTCGGGGGTAAGAATGTGACCGAAGGTGAGGGTATAGGGTGCGCGTTCTGCCAGCGGTTTGCCGGATACGGGTTTAAAGATGCGGTCGGTGAGGGTAATGGCTTCCGGACCCGACACGCGGATGGTGCCGATAGCTCCACCTTGGGCGGTGGCGATGGCACAGATAGTATCTTCAGTTTGTAATATGTTCACGTGCGTAGTTCTTTTTAAAATCCTTGCAAAGATACGGTTTTCGGGTTATATCCGGAAGCGGAGCCGGCAGATTTATGCGTGGGCATAGAGGGTTTTCACCAGCAGGTCAACAACCTTTTCGAGGTATTCGCGGTCGGTTTCGTCGAATGTGGCCAGTTGGTCACTGTCGATGTCAAGTACACCCCGCACTTCTCCGGCAGCTATTATCGGTACAACGATTTCGGAGCGGGAGAGGGAACTGCAGGCGATATGGCCGGGGAACTGGTCTACGTCGGGCACGAGCTGGGTGCGGGCTTCAGCCCAGGCGGTGCCGCATACGCCACGTCCTTTTCTGATGCGGTAGCAGGCCACGCTGCCCTGGAACGGACCGAGGTGAAGTTCGCCTTCGTGTACGAGATAGAAGCCTACCCAGAAGAATCCGAATGCTTCTTTCAGGGCGGCACTGGTATTGGCCAGTACGCTGATTTCGTTTTTCTCGCCTTCAATCAGTGGGGCGAACTGTTCAAGAAACTGGAGGTAGCGCTGACGCTTGTCGGTAAGGTTGGATTTGAAACTTGCTTCCATGTGTGTGAGTTTTCAGACATAAAAACAGGTTCTCCTCCGTAGAGGGGAACCTGTTGGTTGATAATAAGTTTGTTAAATTCTGTCGAGTACGACTTTGATCAGGTCGTCAATCTTGTTCTTGTATCCGGTATTGGCTTCCTTTGCTACCCGGTTGGCTATGACCATGCATACGGTAGTAGCCTTGTGGCCTTGCAGACGGGCCAGACCGGCCAGGGCAGAGCTTTCCATTTCGAAGTTGGTGATGCGGTGTCCCTGATACTCGAAGCTTTCGATTTTTTCGTTCTGGTGCGGATCGGCCAGCGGAATACGGAGCTGACGTCCCTGCGGACCGAAGAAACCGCCGCAGGCTACTGTTACGCCGCGCACCATGTCCGTACCGGCAATGCGGTCTACCAGCTCTTCATTGGCATGGATCACGTAGGGAGCCGGCGCACAGAGATTGCCTGCCCATCCCAGGTGGTTGAGCAGGGCGCGTTCCATGGGCAGGTCGCATACGGCGTTACGTCCTTCGTAGAAGTTCAGGAGTCCGTCAAATCCTACGGAGATGGCGGAGCAGATGTAAGTTCCTACGGGAGTATAAGGCTGCAGACCGCCGCAGGTACCGATACGCACGATTTCCAGCTGGCGGAAGGTATCATTCTCTTCGCGGGTCTGGAAATTGATGTTGGCCAGTGCGTCGAGTTCATTCATTACAATGTCTACATTGTCACATCCGATACCGGTGGAGGTTACCGTGATGCGTTTTCCCTGGTAAGTTCCGGTGATGGTACGGAATTCACGGCTTTCTACTTCACATTCTTTAGTGTCGAAATGGGAGGCCACGAGTGCCACACGTCCGGGATCGCCCACCAGAATGACTTTATCCGCCAGATACTCCGGTTTTACGTGAAGATGGAACACTGAGCCGTCTTCATTGATAATCAGTTCTGAGGGTGGAAAATACTTTTTCATATAAATTGCTTTTTAGTCGTTAAGTAGTATGTAAAGTTATTGTTGTTGTCATATCATTTGCCGATGGGATCATGGCTGGCGGGATGGGAATCCGGCCGGGCAATGCTGCTTCGCATGTCGGTATCAGCCTGGATGTTCTTCATCCGGTAGTAGTCCATGATACCGAGGTTGCCACTGCGGAAGGCTTCGGCCATGGCCTTGGGTACTTCGGCTTCTGCCTGGATCACGTTGGCACGGGCTTCTTCGGCTTTGGCTTTCATTTCCTGTTCCAGGGCTACAGCCATGGCACGGCGCTCTTCTGCCTTGGCCTGAGCAATGTTCTTGTCGGCATTGGCCTGGTCCATCTGAAGGGCTGCACCGATGTTGCGGCCGATATCGATGTCGGCAATATCAATGGAGAGAATCTCAAAGGCAGTACCGGCATCCAGTCCCTTGCGCAATACGAGTTTGGAGATGGAGTCGGGGTTCTCAAGTACTGACTTGTGGTTCTCGGAAGAACCGATAGAGGATACGATACCTTCGCCTACACGGGCCAGTACCGTGTCTTCACCGGCACCGCCCACCAGCTGGCGGATATTGGCACGTACGGTGACGCGGGCCTTGGCGATCAGCTGGATACCGTCCTTGGCTACGGCTGTCACAGGAGGTGTGTCAATGACTTTCGGATTGACCGACATCTGTACCGCTTCGAACACGTCACGTCCGGCCAGGTCAATGGCTGTTGCCATCTGGAAAGGCAGGTCAATGTTTGCTTTGGAGGCCGAAACCAGGGCGTGAACCACTTTTTCCACATGTCCTCCGGCCAGAAAGTGAGCCTCCAGACCATCGCGGGTAATGTTGCTCAGGCCGGCTTTGTGAGCCTCGATCAGTCCGGGTACGATGACATAGGGCGGTACGTTACGTATACGCATCAGAAAAAGCTGTACCAGCGAAATGTTGACGCCTGATACTTTGGCCGAGAGCCAGAGGAAGAAAGGTACATAGTGGAAGAAGATGACCAGCAGGATGATACCGCCACCGGCCATGACAAACGGAAGATAACTCGGGTCAATCATAATTCAGATCAGTTTAAAAGGTATATAATTCAGTTGGTTCTCAGACACGTTGCACATATACGACACCGTTGTCGATGCGGGAAATCCGGATTGCGGTCTTTTCTTCGATGAAGCCGTCGGCAGACTGCACTTCAATGCGCTGGCCTTTGATTTCGGCGTTGCCGATCAGGGTCAGGCGGGTGGTGGTAACTCCCGTATCACCTACCTGAAGATCCAGCCCTTTCAGCGGGTTCAGCTTGAAGTTCAGAGTCTGGTTCAGAGCCAGCCGGTCCACGGTTTTTGACCGCATGAACCATAGGGTGACTCCTGCGATTCCGACAACGGAAGCGCCCAGAGTGATGAAGCCGGCCTGCGTACCCAGCGAACTGAATGCGTAGTAGATCGCATACAGAATGCTTGCCCCCGAGGCAATCCCTGCCAGACTGATGCCCGGAATCAGGAATACCTCCACGGCAAAAAGCAGCAGTCCGGCAATGATCAGTGTAATGATAATCAGTGTTCCCATAAGTATAGGTTTTAGTGTGAAATCGTATTATTTCCGGTTCAGGGCTTTCAGCTCCGTGTTGCGGATGTTGACCGTCAGACTGGCGATTTCTTCCCGCAGCTGCTTGATGCGCTGTTCCTTGTCCAGAATGGCCGGTGTGAGCCGGTCTTTTCCTGCTTTGTTGGACTGTCCGTACAGTTCCCGCTGTTTGCCGAGCGTTTCAGACAGATTGTCCAGGTCTTTCTGTTTCTGCGACAGGGTCTGGTACTGCTTGCGTGCCTCAGCCGAGCGGAAGTCGGCCAGTGTATGATAGACCACATTGTCGTCCACGACGAAACGGAAGTCTCCTTTTTTCTTTTGCTCGTCCTGTCCGTACATCACTTTGGCCAGTTGCTGACGGGCGAGGCGCACCTTGGCTGCATCAGTCTGTGTCTTCTGGATGCATTGCAGGGAAGCGGCAGCCTGAAGCATTTCGGGACTGGTTGATTCGTAGTCGTAAACCTGTTTGGACTCGTTCGGAACGAATACATAAACGCAGACCTTGTCTTCCGACTGGTAGCGGTCGGAAGCAAACCATCCCAGGTTGTTGAAGTCGTCGATGGCGTACATGTAGTCATTGGCAACTGAGTTGAACGGGAATCCCAGATTGTCCGGCCGGAGATAGGCATTGTCATCCGAGTCATAGCGGGTAATGAAGATATCATATCCGCCCAGACTTTCTTCCCCCTGCGCGGCATAATAGAGGGTGATACCATCCGAATCCAGGAAAGGATAGTTCAGGTTGGTTCCTCCCTCCTCCAGTCCTTTCAGCGGCTCCGGATCACTCCACTTGTCGATCATTTTTACGCTGCCGTACAGGCTGGTTGCTCCGTCTGCATTGGGACGTGCCAGAATTTTCTTGTCACCCATTTCGTTGGTGAATTCCGTGCATCCGCCTTCTCCGGTTGCCTTGATCTCACCGGATTCCCGGCTGAGCTTATAGGCACTGAGAAAGTCCCGCTTGCTGACCGTGAAACTGTCGATGACAGCCACTTTTTCCACTCCTCGGATCATGCGGGCTCCCATCCGGTAGCGTTCCATCAGGGTTTCAGCTTCCGAAGTGTCCCGTTTTTTCCGTTCCAGCCAGTAGATGTGATCCTCCAGATTCTGGATGGCTTCGTCGAAGCGGTACAGATCATAATAGGCTTTGCTCAAATAAAGAAAGCCGTTGATCACTTTGCGTTCTGCACTTTTCTCCAGATAGGGAACCGCTTTGCTCAGTTCTCCCGTTTCATAGCAGCAGGCACCATACCAGAAGTTATAGTTGGCATTCGAAGGAGCCTGTCTCACCAGCTTCTCGAATACGGGTTTGGCTTCGGCAAACTTGCCTTCCGTAAACCATTTCTGGGCCTGGCTTAAAGTCTGTGAGAAAGCATTGCCGGTAAAACACAATGCCAAAAGGGGAAATATGTATTTCTTTTTCATTGTCTCTGTCATTTAAAAGTTTCTCAAATATAGGCATATTCTCCGAATTATGCCATTTTCATTCCTTCATTTTTTATTTTTAAGTTCCTTCCTGCTCCGGGAGATCTGTTTCCCCGGAACAGGGAGACCGGACCCATCTTTTCCGGAGGCCGTTTCTGAACCGGTTGGATCTTATTGCGAAATTAGCAAATTCTGTGACACAATCAAAACATATTTTTCGTAATTTCGTCGCCGTTTTAACAAGATACGAAACATGGGAAAAATGACGGAAGAAGACCGCCTGATGCGCCGCATCAACCAGCGGTT
>ERZ1024483.450-NODE-450-length-10397-cov-6.093212_pt1 | contig 10397 bp, 10 predicted proteins | sample MGYA00520799_ERZ1024483 | MGnify/ENA primary metagenome ERZ1024483 (study PRJEB33242, sample SAMEA3444315) | Homo sapiens | biome: Host associated; feature: Gastrointestinal tract; material: Stool | place: Uganda | collected 2011-01-01 ...
AGCCTTGGGCAAGGGGGGGAAACGCGGTTATTGTGGGGGGGGGGGTTGTTGTGTTGGGGGCCCACCGGCCGTATTTCGTCGGCCTCGGTTCCAATCTCCTTTACCCGCTCCCTTCAAGGCAAAAAAAGGGCGGCCATGCTTGCGATGACCGCCATTAAGATAAGGTAGCCCACAAATATTTTAGATTGTAATGTAACTTTTTGTCTCATAAAATCCACAAGCAGACACTATTATTTCAGTAATAGGTCTCATGATATACCTCGAAATAGAAGATGCCAGCCCTTTGGTGGATGACAATTTTATCTTCACGGGCTAACCACCCAATGGCACAGGCCAGTTCTATCGGGGTCAATCCTGCTTGTTTTAACAGTTCTTCCCAAGACAAAGTGTTATTGTGCAATGTGCGCCAAACAATATCTGCATTTTCTCCAATTGTATTCTTGTTCATAATATTGAGCTTTATTGATTGTTGGTTTTCTGTTTTGAATGTATCGCACGGTAGGCGGAAGGAGACACACCGGTTTCAGCCTTAAAGTACTTCCCGAAGAAAGAAAGGTTGGGAAAATTAAGTCCGTATGCGATTTCCTTGATGCTTTCCTGTGTACAGCAAAGCCTGTATTTGATTTCAGCCATTACTTTTTCCTTTATCAACAAAGTGGGTGTTTTTCCACAAACGTGCTTCACCACGGTTGATAAATATTTTGGCGATATACATAATTTGGAAGCATAGAATCTTATGCTCCTGTCTTCGACAAGATGGGTGCCTACCAAATCCATAAAACGGGTGTACAAATACTCATCACGCGATTGGTGTACATAGTTCGCTTCCGCATTGACATTTACTGACAAGGACACTTTCCCGTTCAGAACTGATTGCTCGACCCACGAAAAAAGTTCGGTAAAGTTTAGTCCTGTCCTTTCTTTCAGTTCCGCAAAAGAGAAACTCTGTTTCCCTTCAACGGCATTCCATATAGTCTGTTCCATATTTTGGGGCATTTTCTTAGTCTGATAATATGTTTTACACTCTCTTTCTGTATGTCATGGCCGCCACGAGGCTGAACAGTACGGCAAATCCGGATAAAGCGGCATATTGCACCCAAAGGTCTGCCACAGTAGCTCCTTTCAGATAGACCGAGCGCATGATTTCAATGAAGTAGCGCGGCGGAATAGCATAAGTGATACATTGTGCCCATCGGGGCATGGAGGCAATGGGGGTGAACAGACCGCTCATCAACTGAAAGATGACAATGAAGGCAAAGGCCATGAATATACTTTGAAGGATAGTGGACGATTGGTTTGCGATGAACACGCCCAATCCAGAAATGACAAGACTGAACAATATGGTTGCCAGATAGATGCTCAGGATATTTCCTTCAGGCACTAATCCATAGACCAGCCAGCCTATAACCATCCCCACCGTGACAACCAGAATGCCTACAACCCAATAAGGTATCAGTTTCGACAAGACAAATTCAAGCCTGCCCACCGGCGTGACGTTCATCGCTTCGATGGTGCCGGTTTCTTTTTCGCTGACCAAATTGAGAGTAGGCAGGAACCCGCAAATGATGATAAGGAGCACCACCATAAGGGCGGGTACCATATAGTTGCGGAAGTCAAGAGTAGGATTATACAGATTCACCGTGGCTGATGCCTGCACTGGCTGGCTGATGCCTTGCTCCACCTGCCAGCGTGAGACGGTATTTGCCACGGACATCGTGGCGTATTGTGCGCCGAGTGTGCCCTTGGTCGCGTTCACGCCGTTGGCTTTCAAGTCCAGTTCCGGCTTCTTGCCGCCCACCAGGTCTTTCTGGTAATCTTTCGGGATGGTGACGATGGCATCCGCCTCGCCCTCTTCTATTTGGCGGAACGCTTCATCGTAACTGAAATAGCTGCCTGTCACGGACAGGTATTCCGAGGCTTCCATGTCTGCCACTATTCGCCGGGACAGTTCTGTCCGGTCGTTGTCCACCACGGCCACGCCCACGTTCTTCACGTCAAGCGTCGCCACAAGGGGGATTATCAGCATCACCAGTATGGGCATCGCCACTATCATGCGGGGGATAATGGGATTTCGCTTCATCAGCGACATTTCTTTTTTGAGTAATATCTTCAATGTTTTCGCATTCATACAGCCTTCATTTTTTAGCGTTAAACTTCTTGATGGCCAAAGCCAATACTGCCAATGTCATTCCCGACAAGACCAAAACCTCCGTCAACACATATCCGACGGGAAGCTGCTGGATCATCAGGACACGCATGGCTGAGATATACCAACGCGCGGGGATGATGCACGTGAACCATTGCAGGACCAACGGCATATTCTCCACCGGGAAAATCATGCCGGACAGCAGGACTACGGGAATCATAAACATCACACCCGAAACCAACAAGGCTGTCACCTGTGTGGAAGCGATGGTGGAGATGAGCAGTCCCAATGCAAGGGCAAGGATGACATACAGGATGGTTACCCATATTACATTGATGACACTAAAAGAGAAAGGCAGGCCCAGCACGGTATAGCTCAACGCCAGCACTAACGTCAGGATGACGCATGACAGCAGGAAGTAAGGCACTAATTTGCCAAGAATGATTGTCCGGGGACGTACCGGCGACACCAGCAACAGGTTCATAGTACCTGTCTCCTTCTCGTTGACAATCGACACGGAAGTCATCATCGCACAGATAAGGATGAATATCATGCCCATGATGCCGGGAACAAAGTTGTACGCGCTTTTCAGTTGTGGGTTGTAGAGAGTGTTGGTCACGACTGGGACACCTGTCGCCGAACTGATGACGCTCTCCAAGTAAGCTGTGGAAGTCTGCGCCATATTGGTGTTGGAAGCGTCCACGACAACCTGATGTTTCAGCCGGCCGTCTTCCGTGCGAAACACGACAGCGGCATCCGCCCTGCCTTTCCGGAGAATGCTTTCCACTTCATGATAAGGTACGACACCTTCAAACGTGAAATAGGAATTGTTGCGGAAACGGTCTATGATTTGCTTGGTCTCGTCCGTATGCTGCTCCACCACAGCAACAACTTTTACATTGTTGACCTCGGTGGATATGGCAAACCCAAAGAGCAACAGCAGCACGACGGGTATGACCAGCACCACTGTTATCGTGCGGAAGTCGCGCAGGAGGTGAAGCACCTCTTTCTTTATGAGTGATTGGAATATAGACATATTAATGAAGAATTAAGAATGATGAATTAATCTCCCCTTTTCGCATCCTTCGCCACGATGCGGAACACTTCGTCCATTGTCGCGGCACGGTACTGCCGTTTCAATCCTTCCGGACTGTCCAGCGCCTTGATATGCCCGTCCACCATGATGGAGATGCGGTTGCAATACTCGGCCTCGTCCAGATAATGGGTGGTCACAAAGACCGTCATTCCTTCGGACGAAGCCCGGTAAATCATTTCCCAGAACTTGCGCCGGGTGGATGGGTCAACGCCCCCGGTCGGCTCGTCCAGAAAGACGACATCCGGCGAATGCAGGGTGGCGGCGGTGAAGGCCAGCTTCTGTTTCCATCCGAGAGGGATTTCCTTGACCAGCACGTTCCGCATATTCTCCATGCCCAATGTCCGGAATGCGGCATCTGTCTTTTCCTTTATGGCTTGGGAGGACATGCCGTAGATGGTGGCGAACAGGTTCAGGTTCTCCCACACCGTCAGGTTCTCATAGAGCGAGAACTTCTGGCTCATGTAGCCGATGTGCCGCTTGATTTCTTCCGCCTGGCGGATAATGTCGTACCCGGCCACGGTGCCGCTGCCGGATGTAGGTAAGCTTAGTCCGCACAGCATGCGCATGGCGGTGGTCTTGCCCGCTCCGTTTGCTCCCAAGAATCCGAATATCTCGCCCCGGCGCACTTGCAGGGTGATATGGTCCACGGCGGTGAAGCTGCCGAATTTCTTGGTGAGGTCTTTCACTGATATGACTGTTTCCTTATCCATCGTCTTTAGCCAATTTAATGAACAAATCTTCTATATTTCCCTTTGCCGGCCAGATGCGGGCATCGTCCAAGCCTTTCTGCCGAAGCCTGCGGACGGCGTCGTCCGGATTGAAACTGTCGCTTGTCACGACATGCAGCGTGGCTCCGAAGGTATAGCAGTCTTTCACGTCCGGCAAGACGCGCAATGCTTCCAAGAGCGGATACATGTCTTTGGCCGATGCATTGTAAAGGTTCTTGTCCAGCCCTTCAATCAGCTTGACGGGTGTGTTCACATCCAGAATCCTTCCCTTGTTTATCAGGGCGATGCGTTCGCAACGCTCGGCCTCGTCCATGTAGGAGGTGGAGACGAGTATCGTGATGCCCTTTTCCCGTAGCGTGGCCAGCATGTCCCAGAACTCGCTGCGCGACACGGCATCCACTCCGGTGGTAGGCTCGTCCAGGAGCAAAACTTTCGGACGGTGTATCAGCGCGCACCCCAAGGCGAGCTTCTGCTTCATTCCGCCCGACAAGGCTCCGGCACGGCGGTTGGGGAACTTCTTCAGCTGGTCGAATATCGGGGCTATCAGGTCGAAGTTGTCCTCCACGCCCACTCCGAACAGCGAGGCGAAGAAGTGCAAGTTCTCGCTGACGGTAAGGTCGGGATAAAGGGAGAACTTTTCTGGCATGTAGCCTATCTCGGTGCGCAGTTTCCGGTAGTCCTTTACCACATCCAGACCCGCCACGGTAGCCGAACCCTCATCGGGGCCGAGCAAAGTGGTCAATATCTGGTACAGCGTGGTCTTGCCCGCGCCGTCCGGACCGATAAGACCGAACAGGGAGCCTTCGGGAACGGAAAGGCTCACATGGTCGAGAGCCGTGAGCTTTCCGTACCGTTTCGTCAGGTCTTGAATGTCTATTACATTTTTCATAAGCGTACCTCTCCATACTGCCCCAGCTTTAGCCGGCCATCGTTCTTCACTGCGACTTTTACGGCATATACGAGGTTGGCCCTTGAGTCTTGCGTCTGGATAGACTTCGGTGTGAACTCGCTTTCCTGCGCAATCCAGACGATCTTGCCGGGATATTCATGTTGCTCGTCTCCGCCAAAATCGGCAATGACGGTCACTTCCTGACCGATGCGGATATGCGCCAACTGCGAGGCTGTGAAGTAACTGCGGAGATAGATGTCGTCGAGGTTCGCCATTTTGAAGAGCGGTCGCCCGGGAGTGGCATATTCACCTTGTTCGGCGTATTTCTGCAGGACTGTTCCGGTTATCGGCGAAGTGATGCTGCTCTTGCGTATCTGTTCTTCCACCTGTTCCTTTTGGTATTGCAAGGCGGAAGCACTTTCCGTGATGGAGCTGCGGTTCTTGTCCAGCGTGGAGAGTAAGCCTTCCAGTTCTCCACGCAAAGTACGAAGCTGGGCATTCGCGTCATCGCTCTGTTTTTGGGTGGCCGCTCCATTTGCAAGCAGACGTTCAATGCGGTCGCATTCATTCTGCTGGTGGGCTATCTGCGACCTTAACGCCGCAGCCTGTGCCGCGATGTCGGGCGATGATTTCTCGGTAGAAAGCTGTTGGCTGTGCAGTTGTTTTTGTTGCAGTACAAGTAAAGTCGTATCCACCAGTCCTACTTGTTGCCCAATTCCAAGGCTGTCTCCCTCGTCAATGTCGAACGTTACAAGTTTTCCACTGGTTTCCGAAGATACGGTTACGGTATTCGCCTCGAAGATGCCTGTGGCATCATACTTTTCAGCGTTCTGGCAGGAAGCCAGTACTATAATGAATGCGGGAAATAATGCTGTCTTTTTCATTTGTTCAATGTATATTTGAGTTGATAAATGCTTTGCAAAAGTTGGATTTCTTGATAGGATGCGTTGAGACGGGCCTGTTTCTCGTCCGTCAGCTTGGTGAGCAGGTCGGTGGCGTCGATGACCCCATTGTCAAGTTGGGATTCCGCCGCTTTCCGTACACTGGTGCGGAGTTCCACGATTCGGTCGTTCTTTTTCATTATGGCTTTCAGTTCGTCGATATGGTCAAGCTGCGACCGGGTCTGCATCCGGGTGTTGAACAGGAACACGTCACGTTCCACCGCTATATTGTCCGATGAAAGGCGCAGTTTCCGTCGGTCGTTCTTCTTATGATAGAAAGCTCCTATGTTCCACGACACTTTCACTCCCGCAAGAATATTGAACGAAGGGTCACGGTTCATCATGCTCTCGAAATAATCAAACCCCGGATAACCGTAATAGGCCTGGGCGAACAGACCGATTTTGGGCATCGTGCTTGCCGTGATGCTTGCGTTCCTTGCTTCATTGGCTTGCAGTTGCGCTTCGAAATGCCTCAGTTCCGGACGGTCGGGCATCAGGTCTTGGGGGATGGATGCCTCCGGCTTCATCAGTTCCTGCCCGGCAAGGCTTTTCCCTGTGAATATCTCCAATACTTTCCGGTAGCTTTTCGCCGTGTTTTCCGCTTGTATAAGCTGTTGGGCGGTGCTGAGATATTGGGCTTCCACCATGTCCACATCGCTTTGCATGGCGGTGCCGTTTTCGAACATAGTCCGCAGCTTGTCGAGGTTGCTTTGGAGCAAAGTTTGCATGTTCCGGGTCTGCTCGGCCTGTTCCTCAATAAGCAGGATGCCGAAGTACAAGTCTTCCACACGCTCGCGGATGGTATAAAGCTGGACATCCAGCGAGGCTTGCCGTTCCGCGTCCTCGGCACGTTCTATCTTCCGTCCGGTTTTCGACGCGCCTCCGTCCCAAATGTTCTGGCTGATGTCGGCACCCACTTTATATTGCCATTCATTCAGTCCGAAAATGGACGTGCCTGTTTGTGAGATTATCCCGGCCAGCGATTCAGGGAATGAGGGTGTTTCATTCTGCACGGTTCCCTGCCCGTACACATTGATTTGCGGCAGCCAACTCTTGTTGATGTCCGACAGGTTCACTTCTTTCGTTTGGTTCAGCAAATCATATTTACGGATGAGCGGATAGTTGTCTTGCGCAAGCTGGACGCACTCTTCCAATGTCACTTGGGCGGAAAGATGCATACCCCCAAACAATGACAATGCCAAGAACAAATATTGTTTCAACATAATCAATGGATTTTAAGTTTTCCCAAAATGGTTTCTACATTCTCTTTTTTACGTATAGCCAGAAATTCGTCATGATTTTCATAAGAAATTCCGATTACTTCGTTGATGATGGGAGCGGCCATGAAAGGAAAGACATTGAGCGATATGATGTCTATCAGTAGCATACGTGCATCAAGTTGCTTACATAGTCCTTGTCGGGCACATTCATCAATCTCGTGTTGAAGATTGTTTAATATTTCGCCGGCTATGTTCTGCATATTCTCCTTCATGGTTTCAAGCCGTTCCGGATGTGCATAGACTTCATTCACAAGAAACCTTGGCAACTCATGGTTGGCTGCAATAAAGTCGAAGTGATGTTCAATGCCTTGCCGGATTCTATCTTCCAATGGCAAATTGCTGTCTCCGATAGCACTCAACACAATTTCCTCTAACATATTCATCTTCTCTGTGATAATTCGCTCGAAAAGTTTGTCTTTCGTACGGAAGTAGTAGTGTAGCATGGCATGGGTCACGCCGGCCGCCTCTGCGATAGATGCCGTCCTTGCCCCGGCAAAGCCTTTCTCAAAGAATTCCTTTTCGGCTGCTTGTAGGATTCTTGACTCTGTGTCTTGCGACTGACTAAATTCTTTATCCATATTGTATAACATTTAAGTTTATCTGATTAGACTAACAGTTTTGTTAATGTAAATGTATGGGCTTTTTTTGAAACTACAAAATGGATTTCGGAGAAATGCAAGAATTTACTCGATATTTATACAACATTAACATTAAGCAATGCTATGTAGCTATTTATCATTACAAGATCACTACAATTCTATTGTGTTATGATAATTGATATACATTCGACAGAATAATTTAGAGACCAATAAATATGTATTAATAATCAATGTATTACAGCGTAATTCGTCGTTAGGCAATTACAATATTTAAATGTCTTTTTCTATTCAATTATGCAAAGCGGTAAAATAAAGCCAATACCGACATTGAACACATCGATATTGGCTTTTTTTACATTTTCATTCCACGGGCTTCCCGGTGCTCCATTCCCGGCCTGCCTATTATAATATGGTCACGGATATAGTCAGGAGTGGGAATGTCCGGCTTCGGCACGTTCTCCGATTTCGGCATCGCCTGACCGCCGCCCTGTTCCTGCCCGTGTTCAGGTGTTGCTTCTTTCTTGGGAGCCAATTCCAACTGTATCTTGCGGTCGAGGGCGGCAAGCTCGGACTTCAATTGCTTCAACTCATCCTCCTTCTTCCACGTCTTGCCCGCTATCTCCTGCAACTGCGGTATCTCGCGTTCCAGTACCCCGTTCTTTTCCTCGTACTGCTTGATGATGGCAGGGATGCGCTCCAACGCATTGAGGAAGTTCACGGCGGCGGCATGGGTGTCCGCCATCGCCAGATGCCCGTTGTTGTAGGTGTACTTGTAGTTCCCCTCGACATGGAAACGGTTGTCGATGAACTCCAGCCCCTCGCTGAGCGTCCGCTCGCTCACCACCTTGATGGGGAAGCCGTACAATTCTCCGATACGCTGGGGTACTCCGCCCGTCGTGGCGTTCTTGGCTATCTCCTGCAACCGCTTTCCGATGGTCTTTTCATCGGTGGTGTCCAGCCCGTCAATCTTTATCAAGTTGAGCCGGTTGCCGTCCTTGTCGGTCTGTGCGGCTGCGGTGAACTTCTCCCAATCCTCCGTCATGGCGGTAATGATGGCACGGTTGTTATTCAGCGTCGTGGTCTTGCTTTCCAGTTTCAACTCCGAATCGCGTTTGCCCTTGTTGAATGACTTGCGTTCACCCTCTAATGAGGCTATCTTCTTTTCGAGTTTTGCCTTGTCCAGCAAGTCCGTGTTGCCCGACAGTATCGCCATGTATTCCGAGAAGTTCATGCCCGACTTCTCGTCCATCGCCCCCTCGTCTATGGTTCGTGCGCCCAACGCACCGCTCTTCAGCTGCGAGATGAACGTCTGTTTGCAGTGCAGCAGGTTGAACTTGTACGAGTCCAGCGACTTCTCCACCGCATAGATGATTACGTCCACTTTGTTGTCGGCATACAGTTTCGCTATCTCGTTGCCCTTTCTGACCGCACGTCCGTCACGCTGGGCAAGGTCGGACGGTCGATCGGGTAGGTCAAGGGCATTACTGCCCTCTTCCCCCCTCAGAACCGTACGTGAGGGTTTCCCCTCATACGGCTCAAGCTTTTCAAAGTCTCTGTTCGTGTGCAGAGACCGGCTCATCCTACTTCTTGTTTCCATTGTTTTTTACGGGATAATTTGAAACATTCATCATGAACCAACAGATTGCATTTCCGTCCGTCTTGTACGGTCGGCATTACATTCCATGCCTTATGCGTGTCAATCGGTTCACCACATATCGGACATTTCCGACCTTGCTTTTCCCATAGGTAAAGCAGGGATTTACGTCCTTTCGGCGTCACAAGCATCTTTGACTTCATTCTTTTATTGAAGTACAGGCGGCGGTCTGCGTCAAACGGATTCATGTCCCCCTTTATCTGCGTATATTGCAGAAAAGGAAACGAAGATGCCAGTTTCAACAAAGTAAGTTGGTCTTCTTTGCCGTTTGATTTCTTGAACTTAGCCGCAAAAGTCCAGCTATTCCCTCGGATATTGTGCCAATAGCGGTCTTTTATCCACCGTTTCCCTTTCTTGGAATGACGACGTTTAGCCCATTGCCACAAGGCGAGAAATATCTGATGGTCGATTCTGTGAAAAGAATCACGTGTCGCCCCATGCTGATAATATGCTCCCCATCCTCGAATTTTAGCATTCAACATCCTGATTAATGATTCCTGCTTGCAACCCTTATGACCTTTTGTCACCTTACGGATATTCTCCATAAAGCGTTTTTCGGCTTTCTTGGTCGGCTTGGTCAATATTTCATTGCCGAATTTGCGGATGTTGAAACCGAGAAAATCGAAACCGTCATGGATATTGGTTATCACCGTCTTTTCTTCTGATAAGGTCAGACCTCTTTCAGACATAAAGTCGGCTACCAATGGCTTGATTTCCTTTTCAAGTGTTTCACGGTTCTCGCAGGTAATTATAAAGTCATCAGCGTAACGGACAAGATTCACCATTGGCGAATATAACTTACCTTTGATTCTAACTCGTTTATATTTCTCTGCAAGGACTTTCTGCAATCCGTCCAATGTCATATTGGCAAGCGTGGGAGAGATAATGCCACCTTGTGGCGTTCCCTCCTCTGTCGGGAACATCTGTTTGTTGAAGATATAGCCGCATTTCAACCACTTTCGGAGTATTGCCTTGTCCATAGGGATGTTGGCAAGCAGCCATTCATGGCTGATATGGTCGAAGCACCAGATCGGAAGAGCACACGTCTGAACTCCAGTCACCGA
>ERZ1024483.453-NODE-453-length-10326-cov-6.921527_pt1 | contig 10326 bp, 5 predicted proteins | sample MGYA00520799_ERZ1024483 | MGnify/ENA primary metagenome ERZ1024483 (study PRJEB33242, sample SAMEA3444315) | Homo sapiens | biome: Host associated; feature: Gastrointestinal tract; material: Stool | place: Uganda | collected 2011-01-01 ...
AGAAGCGATGGGCAAATGGTACGCTCGGAAAGGTGACCAAGCTCACCAAGGACGAAATAAACGTCACACTCAATAATGGTGAAACCTACGTTGTGCCTTGCTGCTCATGGGAATCGTACAGCTACGACTACAACAAGGAGGAACGCAAGATGAAGAAGGAGCTGACCGGCACCTTCACGCAGTTCCCTTTGAAGTTGGCATGGGCGATAACGGTACACAAGAGCCAGGGTATGACCTTCGACAGGCTTTCGCTCGACCTAAGTCGAGGCATGTTTGCTGCAGGACAGCTATATGTGGCACTAAGCCGTGTGCGTACTCTGGATGGTCTTTACCTCTCGAAGAACGTCATCCCTCAGTATGCCCATACAAGTCGTGAGGTGCTCTCTTACGCAAGCGAGTACAACAACGAACAGCAGATTGGCAACGAGATTGAGAGTGGCAAGGCTGTCTATGGCGCTCTTCAGCAGAATGACTATGATGAGGCTGCTAAACAGTACCTGATGCTAGTGGCAAAGAAGGCAGAGGATGGCGACTTCAAGGAGGCGATGCAACAGGCTAAGCGTTTCCTGGATATACTGGTGTGTGATGAGCACTTGTATGGTTCGGTAGAGAACATACCCGAAAGCCTTCTTCGCACAAGCCATTGGGCTCCGAAGTTCCTTGCAGCCTTATTGAGTCTTTATGCTCAGAAGTACGAGGAGGCATTGACTCTCATCAGCGAGGTGCTGGAAATACATCAATGTGGAGAGGCTTTGTACGTCAAGTCTCGTGCTTTGGCAAAACTTGAACGCTACACGGAAGCAGATGAAACCAATTGTCAGTTGGCGAACGTGTTCGAGATGGCAACGCCTGATGCAAAGGTTCTATTCATGATTGCCATGCTCAACGAGATGTATATTGGCGATCCAGGGCTTGACCTCATGCGTAAACTTGTGGAGGCACGTCCGAAGTACGACCTTGGTATCCTTGCCTTGCGCACGTTGATGAAGAAGCATGGCTTGCAGCTTGACAAGTTGTCGGACAACAACTGTGAGTTGGTGGATATCTTCAACTCTGCTGCCACAAAAGAAGAGTTCCTTGCTCAACTGAAGGTGTGTCGCGAGAAAGCGCCAAAAGCAATTGCTTACCTTATCCGCAGAATCAAGAAGCAGGAGTTCAATGAAAAGCAACCCATCAATGAATAATGGGAGGCTCTTCTCAAACGCAAAAGAAATATGGAGAATTTTACAGTAAAACGGAGAGACATACAAGAAACGAAGTCCCCTATTGTCAAAGCGGCATTCAAGGGAATGGGTGACCAGATATTCATTGGTGTTATGATGATTGACACTGGTTCGGCAAACCGCATCCTGAATAAGTCTATTCTCCCGTACCTTGCAGATGATGCAGCCATTGAAGGCAAAACGATGAAGACACTCCATACAGGGCAAAGGCGTGGAGTGTCAAGGGTACTCGTTGTCGTTCCACATAGGCAACGGAGAGTTTTCTGATACGTTCTATGTCAACAAGGACATGGACTTTGGTCAGATATTTATTATCCCGAACAGAGGTAGAGAATACTCTATATCTCAAAGTCAACAAGGAAAAGAACGTAGTGTCATACGTGCGTGGAGTGAAATACCTCGGCTACTCCTTTTATGTGATGAAAGGCAAATGCCAACTCACGGTGCATTCAAAGTTACTTCCGTATGGCACCTCACGGAAATATAATTAAATTCCGTGAGGTTACAAGCACTTTTCCGTGAGGTATAAGCTAAGTCTACATATGTATGTAATATGTATTTGTGCTGACAATCAGTCTATTACAGTCGCTGGTGAGCTTGCAAAAAATTATTTATTTCGGAAAAAATCCGTGAGGTTTCCGTACATAAACCCTCAAAACAGACTCTTATTATGGAAGACATTCAAGAGAAATGCAACCATCTTCTCCAGCAGAATGAGGCTCTTCGGCAAGAGAATGAGGTGTTGAAATCGCTTCTGTATGCGCACGGCATAGAATATAAGCCCAAGCATGTGGAGGAGAAGGTCGTTGCATATTCACCCATCACTCTCCCATCTGTCAAACTTTCCATAGAGGAGCGTGTTGGCATTTTTCATTCCTTGTTCAAGGGCAGAGAAGATGTGTTTGCGCGAAGATGGTTCAGCAAAACAACTGGCAAGAGCGGTTACCAACCTGTCTGTATCAATGAATGGAGGCGAGGCGTATGCGACAAAAAGAAATACAAATGTGCAGATTGTCCTAACAGACATTTCGCGCCACTCACTTATCAAGACCTCTATCATCATTTGGAGGGCAAGGACGAAAACTGTTGTGATGTTGTCGGGTTGTATGCCATCATGCCCAATAACAACTGCGCCTTTCTTTGCACCGATTTCGATGACAAGAGCTGCAAGCGTGGCTATAAAGACGATGTCCTTGCATTTGTTGGAGTATGCAAAGAATGGAATATTCCTTATGCCATTGAACGCTCGCGCTCAGGTAACGGTGCCCATGTATGGATTTTCTTTGAGGAGCCAATACCAGCTTTCAAGGCAAGACGATTAGGAAATGCCATCCTTACAGAGGCTATGCGACATAATGGTCGTATGTCCTTCAATTCATACGACAGATTTTTCCCAAACCAAGACAGAATGCCTGAAGGAGGTTTTGGCAACTTGGTCGCCTTGCCATTGCAGGGACAGGCTCGTAAAAGACGAAATAGTGTTTTCGTAGATGACGATTTCCTGACGTACAAAGACCAATGGGCTTTCCTTTATAACATTAACAAGGTGAAGGATACAGAAGTTGACATGCTGCTAAACCTACATGTCTGTGAAGAACTTGGAGCACTCACAACTTCAAGTGAAAGCAAGCCTTGGGTTACTCCTATACCACAAGATATTTCCAAGGGCGATTTTTATTCCGAAATAGAAATCACCAAAGCCGATAAGATTTATATTCCGCTAAAGGCTGTTTCGGCAAAAGTTCTGAATCACCTTAAAAGAATAGCATCATTCAAGAACCCTGAGTTTTATAGCAAGCAGGCACTGCGACTTTCCACATATTCTACACCTCGCATTATCTCGTGTTTTGATATCACAGACGACTATCTCGCCATGCCTCGCGGTTGCGAAGATGCAATTCTTTCTTTCCTCAATGAGAATGGAGTAAAGTATAATATTGTTGACGAGACCAACCACGGTACGCCGATATCTGTTTCTTTTCAAGGTAAAGAACGAGAAGAACAACTGGCAGCTATCAACGCATTGCTAATGCACAGTAATGGTGTGCTTCACGCTACTACAGCATTTGGAAAAACAGTTACAGCGGCCGCAATCATTGCACGAAAAAAGGTGAACACTCTCATTCTCGTCCATTCAAAGGCATTGCTTGCCCAATGGCATGAACGCTTGACGGAGTTCTTGAGTATTGACTATGTAGAACCACCAGTGCCGAAGAAGCGTGGCCGCCATAAGAAATTCTCCCCAATAGGCTGTCTCGACTCTACTGACAACTCGCTTCATGGCATTGTTGATATCGCACTCATCCAGTCATGTCTTGATGGCGATAGCGTAAAGCCTGTTGTTGAAAACTACGGAATGGTAATAGTAGACGAATGTCACCATGTGTCGTCTATAACATTTGAGAATGTACTGAAAGGCGTAAAGGCACATACCGTTTACGGCCTGACGGCAACCCCTATCCGAAAAGATGGACATCAGCCTATCATTTTCATGCAATGTGGTCCCATTCGTTTCTCTGCCGATGCAAAAAGTCAGATAACGAAACAATCATTTGAGAGGTATCTCATTCCTCGATTCACATCATACCGTTCCATTACTGATGATAAGCAGTCTATAACGACATTGTATCAGTTGCTTTCAGAAGACGAAATACGCAATACGCTCATAGCAGAAGATGTGTGTAAGGCTGTTGAAGCTGGAAGAACGCCTATCATTCTGACCAGCAGAACTGCTCATGTCACTATATTAGCCGAAAAGTTGAGGGGTAAAGTGAAGAATGTTGTGACATTGACAGGGACAGGAAGTACGAAAGAAAAACGGGAGACGCTGCAACACTTGCAAGCAATTTCCTTAGAAGAACCCTTGGTTATAGTCGGCACGGGAAAATATGTAGGCGAAGGTTTTGACTATCCTCGCCTTGACACCCTTTTCCTCGCTCTGCCCATTTCATGGAAGGGTCTTGTGGCCCAATATGCGGGCCGACTGCACCGTGAAAACGAGGGAAAGACAGATGTGTGCATCTATGATTACATTGACATTCATGAACCTGTCTGCGACAATATGTACAAGAAGCGACTGAAGGGTTATGCTTCTATTGGATATAAAATCATTTCCCGACATTCACCCACATTGTTTGACAATGTGAAAGATATAGGCATACCTGTTAGTAAGGAGCAGATATTCAACGGTAAAACATTTTTCCGTCCTTACTCTTCAAGTATTGGAGATGCCAAGCGCTCTATCGTTGTTTCTTCTCCCAAGTTATATAGGGTAGAGCGTAATGTTTTGGTCAATCAGTTGAGAGAGTTGGCTCATATTGGAATCGATGTTCTCATTATCACGACAGCAAGTAACCCTGAAACAGAATACCTTTTGCAAAGAGGATTGTCTGTAAGAATATTGCCGGAAGTAAAACTGTGCACAACTATCATAGACAAAGCCATCGTATGGTATGGCGCTATAAATACTCTTGGCTATGCAACAGAAGAGGACAATGTGATAAAAGTGGTAGACAACAAACTTGCCAATGAATTGTTAGAAGTTCTGCTCACTTCCTAAATTCTGCGCAAACATACTGTTTGAGTTGGGAATGTTTGCGCCATGATGCGCTGTGAAACGCCGCAACCATATAATCAAAACAACAAGTCCCATCAGCATATAGTATATATGCGGTTGGGACTTTAATCGTTAAAGGTCAAAAGATAATTCTGCCGTTGTTATATCAGTGTTCGTATGTTCTCTATCAAAGAGTAGGTGTGAGTTAGGTGTTCCAATGAAGATAATGCACATGTTTTCTTCCCCTCCACGGCATCTACAAACCCCTTTATCGTGTCGTAATAGCCTTGAGACACAATTTGGTTATTCACTTGCAAAGGTATAAAGTTGTTCCTTTCAAACAGACTGACGGTTGTCTTTCCACACGGAAACACTTTTTCCATAGGGATTCCCATTATTATTTTTGATTTGTGCCGAAAAGTTAAGTTGTCGAATTGATCCATCTCATAAACCCCTCTGTCTGTGTTTATGGTCCAGTGTTCTTTTGCATCACTCCAAGAATAACCCGTCGACAGTTCAAGAATGCCTGTGGCACAATGGTGCTCAAGAATGAGCATCAGGGTATGATTTTCAACATTTACTGCAGATTTTACTTGGCCTTCGCCAAATAGATATGTCATGCAATCTAATGGGTGGATAAAGAGGTCGAGCAAGGCATCACCTTCAGGATAGGCACCTGTCAGATATTTAAGATTATAGCATACAGCACCTTTGCTCTTTTTCAACTCCTTCTGCAAAATGCGCATGATTGGCGAGTTCCGCTTTTGTAGTCCAACTTCCACTATGGTGTCATGCTCCTTTTGCAAATCCATCAGCCGTGCCAACTCTTCCAAGCTTTGACAAGGGGGCTTTTCGATGAATAGTGCCTTGCCGCTCTTCAGCACTTCTGTGGCTATTGCAAAATGCGCTTGTGGAGCAGCTGAGACAAAAACGCCTTTAACATCTTTGTCAGCCAGTATTTCCTGCAAGGAAGTGGTGGCATGCACACCAGGGTAAGCGTTTTCTATCAAAGGCAATTTATTAGCGGACTTGCAGCAAATGTATTTCAAGGGCACATGCAGGAAGGCAAGTACAGGATACAGATTATTCATGCTATGATTGCCTATTCCGACAAATGCGTATTTGCCGAGATAATTGTGCCTTAAAAGACTGGTGCTTCGAGAGTGCTTGTAGCGGTCGATTAATTGCTTTGTGTATCTCATCTTCTGATAATCCGTTTCATGTATTGTTTGTAGGTCACCTTCTGATTGCTTGTCCATTGATATTTGCCGTAGAACCATTCTATCATTCTCTTGGTAAAGACTTTCTCGAAGTTGCGCAACAAGATGATGTCATACTTGCGATGGAAGTTAATCCAGCAGGCATTGCAGCTCTTGGAATGCTGGCATTGTACATGGACGGCTTGGCGAGAGTTAAATATCTCGTCCAAAGAGTTCTCATGTATATTGCCGAGTTTTACGCCCAGGTTTTGGCACAACGGCACATCGCCATTAGAATGAATGACCAGTTCGCTGAATATGCTTTGGCATCGCAGTTTCAGATGGCCGTTTCTCCACTCCTCATACAAAGCTACAAAGTCGAAATTCTCTTCTGTCTCATGAATATTGGCAGGAATGCTTTGTATGAAGTTGCTCATGTCAGCTTGGAGCAAATCGGCTGTAGTATTGAAGAAATCCATCGTTCCATAAATGCCGATGCGGATATCTACCTCGTATTTCCTTGCCACACGTATCACATAGTCCATATCCTTGAAGGTGTTCCATGGAGAAAGGCAGAACATCAAAGAAACGGGAACCTCATCTTTCAAGGTCTCAACCACTTCTACCACCTTGTCATGACCATTGCAACCTCTCATTGCTTTGTATGTGTCTTTGTCACCGTCCAACGACACATACAGATGGCGGGGACGGTATCTACGCACAGCATCAATAACCTTCTTTGGGTTGAGGCAATTGGACAATAGCGTGTAGTTAGGGTGGTGGTGCATAAACCACTCCATGATGTCAGTGGCTTCAGGGTGGAGAATAAACTCTCCGCCTTCCAATCCCACAACAGTGTTTTTGGTGATACATCGGCTTGCCATAATCTGCTGAATGTCGTGTAACGACAAATGCTCTTCAGGCTTTTGCCAAATAGAGCAATGCTTGCAGCGCGATTGGCATTTTGTTGTGGAATAAATCATCAGTGTGCTCAGCTTCTTATGCCGAGGGCGAAGAATATTGTTGAGGTATAGCACCCCATTGCGCAGGTAGTCTGTTGTATTGTACATTTTGTCTTTTGAAACGTTTGTGCTTCTGTCAATAAGAGGCGACAAAAGTTCTAAAGACTGCATGACAAGCGTATTACCATGTAAACCTGATGCCGAAAGGTATAGTGAAAGAGAACGGATTTTCAGTCCAAGTTGTATGGATAGAGCTGCCGTTTGGCACATACCAGTTAAACGAAGGTTCTATGTAGACACCCCACTTAGGAGCAAATTTATATTGCACTCCAATACTTGTGCCAATGCTCCATTGCAGCGAAGGCGTGACGTGCCAATCGTTCGTATATGGTGTAACGTTTCCTACAACATATCTTTCGCTTGTTTTACCATATATAGGTATATGTAGGGCTCCGCCCAACGAAGAGTAAACAGACCAATTATTGACATCAATCCATTTATACGACACCTGCAGAGGTATTCCCAAGTAATGCACCTGTTGGTCCCGATAGAGGTAATACGCACTTTCGCCTAACGTGAAGTCGGATTTCAGCAAAGAATACTGCAAACCTGTCTCCAGATTCCAATTTTTCCCGAATGATTTTGTTACAGAAAGTCCAAAGGTAATTGGCTTGCTGTGGTGTTCATGCTCCTCTATTTTACCCTTGTTGTTTTTGGCTATTTCCATGAGAGCCTTTTCCTCCTCCGACATACCGTCATGCCCAGTCCGCTGCAGATATTGATAATATTCCTCCCAAGTTGTGAATGTTTCAGGAGCAGAGGGGTGAGGCCCATCTGTAATATCGTCATCAGTGTTGCCCACAAACATTCTATAACCATTCTGAGCCAAATCCGAGCCAAGAGAACCTGTTGCAAGCAACTGCCATTGGTGCTTTTTACCCGTTTGCCTGTTTGCAGCAAGGTGATGTTCTGTTTCTATGCAAGGCAGTTTGAATGTATCAGGTAAAATGCTATCATTATTTTCCACCGCCACTAACTTATGCGATACGGAATCCATAGGAGTATATGTACTATCCTTAGATAGAATTTCTACAGGTGGCATAATCGTTGATACATCGCATCTGTTGCGGCGTACTTCTGCAACAGAATTAGCAGAAACCACATTCACTGCATCGTGAGGCTCTTTCTTTCCTGCTTGTCTGATTGGGTATCTCTTTTCACTGGCTATATTGGCCTTTTGTACATTGTCCTTACCTTTGTTTATGAGCCAATATATGCCAAGAGGAGTGCATGCCAACACCAATATAACAAGCCCCATACCCCTCCTGTTGATAATCTTGCGCAACATGGCCTTAGCCCTTGATAGTTGAGAAGAAGAACTATGTGGTTCAATGCCCAATCTTTCGGCTATTTCTTGATGCGAATAGCCTTCAATAACCGACATTCTAAACACTCGTCCATATCCTTTAGGCAACTGGTCTATCAACTCAAGCAAATCCTTCTCAGCCAATAGCGAATCGGAAGATACGGCACGGCCATTATCCATTTCCTCTTCCATAGTACTCGAAAAAGGAACCAGTGGCATCTTTCGTTTCTGTGCCAGATGTTTCAAAGCCACATTTTTCGTAATTGTAGCCACCCACTCTCCGAACTTTGAAGCATCTCGGAGTTGGAAGATAGAATAATAAGCACGAATAAACGCCATTTGGACGAGGTCATTCACTATGTCCTCGTCCTCATTGGTGTACGCTCGGCATGAGCATTATCTAACGGGTGCAAGTCCCGAGTAAGCCCTAATAGCGGGAATTACATAGCCAAAGGCAAGGGTGTTCATCGCGAAATGAAATCTGAAGGAAGCCAGCGGCAAACATCTGACCTAACGAACAGAAACTTCATACAAGGCATTTGACCATGGATAAGATTGCATCACAAATCAAAGTCCAATAGCTATTCGGAATGGTTGGTGTAAATGAAGTAGGTATAAGATGGAAAGATAATGCCCTTATCCGAGGAGGTCTTACGGACATGATAAATAGTTTTTTTACGAAAGTCATGGAGTAAAGCTTGCCGTAAGAAGTCAGCCGAGGTCATAGTAGCAAGACAAGTCGATATTTTCTTGTGAAGGACCGAACCTAATAATTAAACGATAGTAATTGAAACGTACCAAATGAGAGGTAGAATGCAGAAAACATTAGCCCAAGCCAATGACTGCCCTCAAAGAGATAGGTCGGAAACCGAATGGTATGAGGGAGTGCAGACTTTCATGTGGATGTGTGAAGACAACATCGTGGAAGTACCATTCGACAAAGAACATGTATTAGAGCAAATCCTTAATCCCGAAAATCTCAATCGTGCCTATAAATGCGTGATGCGGAACAAGGGGTGTGGCGGTATCGACAAGATGTCGTGTGAGCAACTACTCTCATGGCTTCTGGCCAACAGGGAGGAGCTGATAAGTTCTTTGCTTGACGGTTCATATCGTCCGAACCCAGTCAAGAGGGTGGAGATACCCAAAGACAACGGCAAGAAACGCCAATTAGGAATACTCACAGTGGTAGACCGATTGGTGCAACAAGCCATCAACCAAGCACTGATGCCCCACTATGAGCGCAAATTCTCGAGGTCAAGCTTCGGCTTTCGTCCTCGAAAAAGCTGCCATGATGCACTGCACAAAGCACAGAAGATAGTGAACGAGGGGTATGTCTACGTAGTAGATTTAGACCTTGAACGCTTCTTTGATACCGTAAGTCATAGCAAACTCATAGAAATCCTCAGCCGTACGATAAAGGACGGCCGAGTAATCAGTCTTATACACAAATATCTTCGCAGTGGTGTGATGAACCATGGAGTGTTTGAGATGAATGAGGAGGGTGCTCCGCAAGGAGGCCCACTTAGTCCACTGTTGAGTAATATCATGCTCAACGAATTGGATAAAGAACTCGAGCATAGAGGACACCCCTTTGTACGTTACGCAGACGATGCGCTGATATTTTGCAAGTCAAAGAGGGCTGCAAAACGTGTGAAAGCATCAATCACCCGTTTTATAGAGGGCAAACTCCATTTGAAAGTGAACAATGAAAAGACCGTGGTGTCTTATGTTCGCGGAGTGAAATACTTAGGTTACTCCTTTTATGTGATGAAAGGCAAATGCAAACTCATGGTTCACCCCAAGTCTAAACAGAAGATGAAGTCAAGACTAAAGACATTGACGAGTCGTAGTAATGGTTGGGGGTATGCCAAGAGAAAGCAGAAACTGAAAGAGTACATAAGAGGGTGGATAGGCTATTATCACCTTGCAGAAATGCGCCGTTTGCTTCTTGAGACAGACGAGTGGTTAAGGCGTAGAATACGTATGTGTATATGGAAAGCTTGGAAGAAAGTCAAGA
>ERZ1024483.454-NODE-454-length-10300-cov-8.945925_pt1 | contig 10300 bp, 8 predicted proteins | sample MGYA00520799_ERZ1024483 | MGnify/ENA primary metagenome ERZ1024483 (study PRJEB33242, sample SAMEA3444315) | Homo sapiens | biome: Host associated; feature: Gastrointestinal tract; material: Stool | place: Uganda | collected 2011-01-01 ...
TAATATAAACCACCGCCTTAATTAAATTCGTTGGTTTGAATTAGCTTCGCAAGAATTATTCACATGATTATCTTTCCAATAACCACGACAAACAATAGTAGAATAAAGAACAATAATTACTAGGATTAAAACCGTAATAATCGTCCTACTTGTTTTATAGTTTCTATCAATTAATTTTGAGCAAAAACAATAAATGTTATCTACTTTTTCTTCTACATTCTGAAGTTTCTTATTTGCATCTTTAATATCCATTTTTATTACGATCCTCCAACGCTTCTACACGTTTAAACAAAGTAGTTATTTGTTCTTTTATTTGAGAAAGCTCCACTTCCATTGAATTGCTTCCTTTTTTAATTTCTGAAATTGAATCTTTAATATCACTTAAATCTGATTTAATATGTTCCAATTCATTCTTCAAAAATGCCATATTGGATATTTGCTCTCCATCCATCTTGCGCGTGCCACGATTATACGTAATAAATGCAATTACAAGCATGCATGCAGAAATAATAACACTAAGATATTCACCACTCATATTCGTTTTCCTTTCAAGTTTTCATCCTATATAAATGCAACAATTTACCAATTTCTTATACAATAGTTTTTTCATCAGAATAAGTATCATTATCTGACCATGTTGAAATCATAGATTTTACACGACTTCCAATAAACGTTCCTAATCTGTGATAACCTTTTGCATTAAAATGACAACCATCATGTGGTCTAAATGTACTTGCATTAAATGCTCCCATACCACTTTCATTAAGAACATCTATAACTGGTAGATTATATCTTTTAGCAATTGCACGGATCACTGATTCTGATTCAATAACAATATTAGTTTGTTCTGTTGTGTATGAAGAATAAGATGGTGTCATTAAGATAATCTGTGCATGATTGTTTGTCTGTTCCATGATATACTCAATTAACTTACAATAATCACCACAATTTGTATTTGCATAATCGCTCCAATTTGTATACGGTTCCACATCTGTAGCAAGTGTATTTACAGTTAAGCCACCATTAGTACCAAACATAATAAGGACAGCATCAATAGAAGAATCATATTTGTAGAATGATTTATAGTTATCCCACCAAGTCTGTACAGTTCTTCCCATTTGGCCAAAGTTTAGAACTTGACATCCTAAGAATCTAGAAAGCCAAAAAGGATAAGATTCACCGATAACGTGCTTGTAAAAATCGACACCTTGCGTTAGTGAATCACCAATTACACAAATTTTTTTATCTAAAACACAAGATAAAGTGTCGTATTCGTCAGTCAAATCATGATAAATCAGATTAAAAGCCACTATATATGGAACAGTAACTATATCATTTGAGTCAATATATTGTAATGCATTATATAAGTTAGATATGTCATTTGAATATCTAAATGTACCATAAAATTTTACATAAACTTCATCACCTTTTTTTAATTGAAGATTATATGACGACAACCAAGCGCACACGCTACTAATTTCATCTTCAACGATCTTTGATGTTACTACCGGAACACTTATAGCTTTACATCTCCATTCGTGGCTAAAATTATATTTTCCTTTAGAAACATATACATCAACCATTGATACACCTTGTGTTGTTTTAACACCAAATAAAACGCAATCTTTTTCTGCTACAAATCCATTTGTGTAAAGTGGGTTTGTATTAGCAATTTGATTAACACATAAAGATGTATCAAAGTTTGTCTCATGTTTATCGCCTATTTTTCTAGTATGGATATTATCGGGCGTTAGGATTCTACCGTTGATAGTTTCAACATAATTATTTATTCTAGGTGAAAAGTCAATATTATATGATTTTTCTTCTAAATAACTTTGTGGATCAATATCCGATTCTAAAGATGACCAGTCTAAAATAATATATCCACAAATAATATTACGTTGTTCTTCTAAATATATAGGCATAATATCCATATATGGCTCATCATATCTTAATGTTCTAGCGGTAAATTTTTCGCCAGTTGAATTTGAGAATGTTACTGAATATTTTTCATTCACATGATTGTAAAATATGTTATTTATTTTTGAAACATCAGCTTTTTTTCCGATTTCATTAATAAATAATTCTTTCACGAATGGGCATTTATTTGCATAAAATACACTAATATCTAAATTTTCCTTTAGTGAATTAACTTGTGATTGCAAATTATCATTTTGCTTATTTATCATATTCGATAACTCGTTATAGATTTGTGCAATTCTATCTTCTTCCTCACTACTAGGTGTATAAGATTTAATATAAATTCCATCAGGTGTAATTACAGATGCAATTTGTGTAGACCATTTTTGATTAATCACACTTGAACCATTTTCAGTAATTACAGCACTCATCGCAAAATGTAATACTCCTGAATTTTTCAAAGCATCAAATGGTACTTTCCATGCAAATTCACAAGTATCATTATTAATTGTTTTGTTAATCGCAATTGACTGACCCTTCACTCCCCTAGAATCAATCCAATTTATATAAACAATTGAATCTTGCATTTTTTGAATATCAGACAACTTGTTTCTGATTCTAAATTTAATCAGTTTAGAATTTCCATCATATTGCACTCCGAACAATCTAGATACATTATTAATATTAATAGTATGTGTATCTGTATCAATCGTAAGATATTCATCATCATAATCATCAGCAAATGCATCAAAGCTTAGCGTTGCTTTTAACCCATCCATTTCTAGTCTCCTTTCACTTGAAGAATTCCTTTTAATGGTGTTTCTTTAATTCCGTTCACATCAATACGAACCATCCAATTATAAACACCAACAGAAAGTTCATCCGTTTGGCATATCACCTTCAGAGATTCATCAATAGGAATTTTAATCAATTCTTTACTATCTTTGTGAATAATAAACTCTAAAGAATCATCCTTACCAGGAACAAATACTTGTCCATTCTTATACTTAATTAAAATATCAGTATAGATAGTATCACCTTGATTTATGAAAATATGATCTCTTTTAATTTCCATTTTTTATTCCTCCTTATAAGGTATTGCTTGATGCCATTCCAAACCATCATATGCGCTTAACCTAACAAGACTATAAGTATCTCTACTGCCTACACCGGAAGAATATGCGCTTATTTCACTATCTAGTTTTGGTTTATTCATTCTTCCAAGTGCCATAGAATATCCACGCTTCCATTGACCATCAACAAATACCCACGCTTCCATATAAGTGAATGTTGTGTTAAATTTAAAATTAAATGGTTTACTAGATCGGCCGAGTGTATCTTCTACCGTTACATCAAAATATAATTCCAAGTTTTTTTTCAGATTATTATATGTTGTGCTTGTTCCTTCAGCTTTTTTGTAAGATCCACTTTCTCCCCATGTACTATATTTGACATGAGTATCATCTGACGTATGCACAGTAAGTGTTACGTTGTCATAATCTTCATCAACTTCTGTTATTACAAAATCAACACTTTCGATACTTATTTCAGGATAATTCTCTAGTGTGGTTGCAGTTAATATTTTTTGACTAACATACGATCCACTCAAATCAGCTTTCCATACCTCAACATGATATTCATACTGTGTTTTTTGCGTTAATCCATCAACAGTTATAGATCCATTTAAATTGTTTGATATAAATTCTTTTTTATCTTGTGCGAACACTCTCAAACAATACAAATTGTATGGATTGCTTTTTAATTTTCCGTTGATAGTCAAAGATTCTACATCAATATCAGATATATATGTTTCAAACTCAGGTGCTGAAATCAAAGGTGTTTGTACACTGGCCGTTCCACTTAAATTTGGCCATCCGCTTATACTGCAATTATATTTGAATGTCCATTGTCTATAACAACCCATATCTTCGTTTATTTCACCAGGAATATTTATCCACCCTGTATCTTGTGTATAATATCCATAATTCATGTATCCTGACCATGTTAATCCACCAAATTTAACAGTATTCGATGCCTGGATAGCGAATTGGCCTGTAATCTTAAAGCGCACATTTGCCTTGTATCTTAAGTTAGGATAAGAACCTTCGTATCGTTCGTTGTACACATCAAATGAAACGCGTAAGTATTGGTTATAGTCTAAATTTGCTACAATCCCCATGTTCTACTCCTTGTATTTGATATAAATATCACCTTGTTTGTCCGTTGACAAAACAGTAGGATCACTCGTTCCGTACCTCACATTTACAGTCAATTTTAACTGTTCTTGAAATTGGCTTACATAGTTTTCTAAAACTCTGATATATTCTCTTTGTTTGGCCATCAATTCAATCGCATTTCTAAATTCTTCTTTAGACTCTAGTTCAAAAGATGTAGCCATATTTTCAATTACATTAATTTTAATAGGAACAGACGTTACAAATTCGCCACTCATCATAACATTGATTTGACATTGTACTATGCCAACCTCAGCGATAATCTGTTGGAATGTCTCTGGATCTGAAAATTTAATTTCGTATGCATTCGAATTTTGAAATCTAGATACAGATGTAGCATCCATACTAACCATCAATCCACTAGGCTTAGTAGCCCATAATGTAGCAGTTAAACTATCATCAATATATGCTATTTCGTCAGTGATAATATCATCACTAATAAATACATCTAGCCCTCGTCCTGTATCACCTTGTACCATTTCAACTACAGGTACAGATGTATGCGTTGTTAAGCTTACAGTTACATTTGAATATACAATTGCCATGTTATACCTCCGTTTCCAAAATAAGAGTAAGTTCATCTGGCATTTCTTTGATTAAATCATATGTCATTTTATTTAAATAAAATCTTTCTCTTTTACCTGAATTATTTGTATCTACATAAATAACATCATTCAATTTTAATTGATTTGCATTAGGAATGTTTGATCCAAACAATTTTTCAAATTTTATAGTTGTTTCCGTATCCGGATTTTGCAATTCATTTTTTAAATCTTTTCCTGCTATGTATCTTAAATACGCTTGCAAATTAGATTCGTTTTTAAATACACCAAACGTAGCTTTTGTGGCCGATGAATCATCAGCCATTAATTTAACATCCGAATATTCTTTTACTTCAATGCGGTGTATTTCATTCTCATCCCATTTACTAGATTTAACTATCTCGTTATTTGGCAAAATCCTTCCATTATATGCCTTTGGAATTATTCCAGTAACAACATTTTCCATAGATACTTTTTTTGTGTAGTCAACAATTTCTTTATAACCAACATAGAACTCTTTCGGCTTTAATGCTGCTTTATAACCATTAGGCTTGCCAAAATAACAATCATAATTATCAAACATCGCAACATATCTACGTTCTTCACATTCAGGCCATCTGTTCATCATAGAATTTTCTTCACTTCCAAACAGACATTGAATCAAATTATAACGAACCCAATAGGCTGTCTGTGTTGATTTCTTATCCTCAAATTGCCAACAAAGACTTTGTGATTTGTTACCTATTCCGTGTGAATATAGTTGTATTTTCACTCCTTGCGTTAAACCGCTTCCATCACCGCCTGGCCACCAATTGTAGTTTTTATCGGTAGGTCTAACGATTTTATATCCATTAGCTTCTGGCAAATAGATAAGTCCCCAATAATCTTCCCAATGCATATTTGTATTCGATGGATTATTTCTAAGCCAATATGTTTCGATTTTAGAATAATTTTTGTCTTCATAATTCTCAGCACATATCCATCTGCATGAGCATATCGACATAAAAGACCAGATTTCATGAATTCCATTAATTTCATCCGAAAATTTTTTTAAAACAAATGTTTGAGCAGGTGAATTGTTAGCTTTAAACATTTGCAATTGTGTAGCTATATCCTCGTTTGCTGATGGAACATCTACACACAAATCCGTTTTATAGGCATTGTGAATATGTACTTCTCTACCATCTTCTGGCTTTATATTTTTGTAATCTTCGTACCACCTATCGCCATAAACATGATACGGATATTTAGATTTTGATTTTTCGATAATATCATTGGCAGTTTTAATAGCTCCATCCCACGTTGAATTCACTGTACGATCATCAAATACAAATATTTCTTTTTGAGAGTCAAAGAATATATGCGTTGCATAACATACATAAGTATCAGAAATTCTATTTTCTTTAAAATAAACTATTCTAAATAGTTGCGCTGTTTCAAAGTTTAAATCTACTTTAAAAACAGATTCTTCTGAAATTTTCATTCCCAATAATTCACTCTTCGGAAATTCAATTTCCACATACCAGATTGAGTTTCTTTCAAAAGTTGCTTTTGCGCTTTTGCAGTTCTTAAGAACAATATTTCCATTTCGCTCAATCATTTGTTGATATGTTGTATTTTTTTTAGACAAAAATAAATGTATCATTATCAAATCTCCTTAAAGTTTCTGAATATTTCAGTACGGATCAATCCAATTTCTGTATTGATAACTATGTCGTTTGATCCATATTCAATTTTTAAATTTTCAAATGATCCTTCTGTTTTTAATGTCGTATATTCGAAATATCCATTTTCATAAACAGTTTTCATATATGCATTTTCAGAATTTATTTCTATGTATTTAACAGACAGTGCATTATTAATGCTACCCGGTTGATAATAATTGTATTTTTTAGCAAACGGTTGATATATTTTAAAACTGCGGTTATGAGTAAGTGAAGTAATAGAAATCCAGCCAGTCTTTTCTGATGTGTTATAGAATTTATACGTAGGATATGACGGTTCGTAAAGATTTACAATTGATGTAATGTCAAATACCGAAATCTGCATAGGCCTAGCGTATTTATCAATATATCTATATCCATCAACGGTAAATTTGATAGTGAAAGAAAACATAAATCCATGCCATCTTTCTGAAATGTTATATTCTATGTTCTTCACTTTCCAAAAATGATTAGGATCTTCATCAGGAAATTTTAATAATCCCTTTCCTCCCGCAAAATATTTTTTAATATCATACAATCTTTCATTCGCTTCTTTTTTGTTTTGAACTACAAAGTTACAAGAAACCTCAATCGTTTTATCTTTAAGAACACCAGTGTGACGGTACGATGTTGTACCGTCTCCCATTTCTGATGTTTCTACAATTTCTTCTGAAAAAGGAATAATTGGAGCACTAGTTATTTTTATTAAATTCATGATATTTTTATAAACCTTATACGGTTGATTTTCAGGCGTGAATTGTAATGTATACATATCTAAGCAACTCCTTTCCCTATATTTTTTAACATATCTCGGATAGCCACAATTTCTTGCACTGTATCTGTAACAACATTTCCATCCAATTGCATAGGTTGTAGATTGATTGTTAGGTTAGTATTCATAACTGTATCAATAAGCTGATCTATCTTTTTTGAGATACCACTAATATTAATATTTGTTGCCTTAGATGTAGATTTAATTGCTGCACCCGTTACAAATGCTGTGTCCACTGTATCTACAGAAGCATATTGACTAGTATCGGCCAACGCTGCAATAGAATCTGCACTCATTGGAGCAACATCAGTTAGAACAGGTCTAGACATATCATCAATGTTTTGCTTACTAACATATCTATCTTTACTTACTTTAACTGTTTCTACCGTGAACGTTATTTTTTTCTTTGCTGCATTGTATAATTGTTCATATTGACTTTGTAGAGATTGAAGTTGATTCTTTGCGTTTTGTATTCCAGGAGATAATGCTTTATCCAGTTGTTGTGTATAATAATTACCTGTGCCTGTTGCAGCAGTTCCAGCACCTGACTTTCCTTTACTTAAAGCATTCACAACTTTTTTCTGTGTATCATCTGCTTTTCCTTCAGCTTTATTTAATGCTTTTTCCAAAGCATCAACTCCGCCGTTTCCAAGAATCTTCATTGCTTCAGAAACTGTGATATCACCTTTCGCAATACCTTCTGCACAAAGTTTTGAAATTTGTTCACCATCATATCCGGATTTAGTCAAAGCTTCTTCAAACTCAATTAGATTGTTAAGCATAGTATTAGCTTCTGATACACTTCCCGCATTTGAAATAATGCCGTAAGCCATGTCTTGTGGAATGTTAAGACCAGCCGTGCTTGCGTTATCAACTAACTGTTGAAATGTCATCATAGATGCAACAAAATCACTAGCCGTTTGATAACTTTCTGTGCCATTCATGATTCCACTTGTTAACTTTTCAGGAATTTGAATACCCGCTTCACCAGCTTTATCTATAGCACCTTGTAATGACTGTTTTAACGAATCTCCAATTTTTGTATAGCCACCTGTTTCTGCCTGGTTATTAAGATCTAGTAAAGTCTTATTTGTTTCTTGCATTTTAGTAGCCATAGTTGCTAAAGAACCATTTGCTTCATCTATTTTTTTTCTCAACTGCTCAATCTGAGCTTGATACTTTAACGCCTTTTCATTGTCTCCATCTTTAAATGCTTGTGACTGTTTGGCTTTCAATTCATCCATCTTGTCATTTAAGCCATGAACACTTTCTGCTACTTCACTATATTTCATCTGTTGCTTAATTAAAGCTTTTGTTTGTTCTTTAATTGCTTCTGCATACGCTTCTTGTTTAGCAGCTTCTTGAACCTTTTGAATGTATTCTTCTAACGCTTGATTATTTTCAAATACCTTGCCTGTATTGTCTGCAACTTTTCCTGTATTTGAATCAATTGTTAAACCGAGATCAGGATAGATTTCATTCAATTGGTTAACAGCTTCTTGCAACATTTGTTTCTGTATAGTATTTTTGTTTTCTACACCATTTAATTGTTCAATCGTTCTCATCAAAGAATTAGACTGACTGATATTCTGTTCGTTTGTAGATAAAATAGCTTCTGATTTTTCTTTATATTCATCAATTTTTTTATTGAACGAACTAACACTGTCTACAACTTTTAAATAACTTTGTGCTAATGCATCATTCTTAACAGCATTATCCAAAGCTTTTTTATTTGCTTTTTCAAACATAGGAACTAACCCCGCAATTTCTGCAACTGCCAATCCAGCGGCAATTCCAATTCCGCCTAATGCAATACTTGAACTTTTTAATGCTTCAGTTGTAACTCCAGTTCGCTTAAATAATTTTGTCAATAAGCCATTAGTTTTATCTACAGGGCCACTTAGGTCGTTTAGCTCACTTGCCGTTTTTCCAATCCATGAAGAAACTTTCCCAAATCCATTTGTCAACTTCTGAGCGCCACTAAATATTTTTCCTAATCCTTTTGCGGTGGGATAAGCGGCTGCTGTCAACAACAACATCTTTGCGATTGTCTGTTGTGTGCCTTCATCAAGATTAGAGAATGCGTTAGCTGCTTTTTTTACAGCTTTTAAAATAGATGTAAGAGTAGGTGCAAATGCCTGGCCTAATTCATCAGCGGCTTGTTTAACTGCTTCCCATGTTTGAGACATTTGAGATTTTAATGTTCCATATCTTTTTTCCGCTTCAGTTGCCATTGCTGAATTCGCTTGCCATGCGTTTTGAGAAACATTTAATACATTTGCCAATACATCCGAACTTTGAGCTAAAGCACCCATTGACTGTGCTTGTCTAACTTCTGTAATGCCTAAATCATTAAGCGTTTTTGTAACGTCGCTTGATTTACCAATACCTTCTACAAATTTTAAGAATGTTCCTGCTGCATCTTCTCCCCAAGCCTTTTGAAATTGTTGAGAAGTCATACCTGATACTTCCGCAAACTTTGATAGATTTTCATCCCCTGTAGAAACAGCTAAATCAATTTTCTTTAACATTTTAGAAACGGAACTACCACCAGCGGCCGCTTCGATTCCTAGTGAAGATAATGCAGTCGATAATCCTAATACCTGATTAGAATTAAAACCTACCATTTTGCCTGAAACTCCTAAACGAGTGGCCATATCCATAATATCTGATTCAGTTGTAGAGAATTTATTTCCCAAATCTACAATTGTAGATCCTAATCGAGAATAATATGTGTTTGTCTTTTTAGACTGTGAAACCATTACGTTTGAGAACTTGGCAATGCTTTGTGCCGCTTCTTCACCAACAAGATTTGTAGTATCTCCTAATTGCGTAATCGTCTTAGTAAATCCAACAATTGAATCTGTAGGAATACCCATCTGTCCTGCAAGCTCAGCATAATGAGCAATATCTTGATAAGTACTAGATGTTGTCTGTGCTAAATTCTTTAATCCATCATTAATTTTAGACATCTGTTGAGGTGTTCCATCTACTGTTTTTGTAACACCTGTCCAGGCATCTTCAAAATCAATTGCAGTTTTTGTTGCTCCTACAATAACCGCCGCTGACAATGCAGACAATGGTTTAATAGTTTCTGCAAATTGATTTGCTTTCTGACTAGCAACACCA
>ERZ1024483.463-NODE-463-length-10159-cov-5.461105_pt1 | contig 10159 bp, 8 predicted proteins | sample MGYA00520799_ERZ1024483 | MGnify/ENA primary metagenome ERZ1024483 (study PRJEB33242, sample SAMEA3444315) | Homo sapiens | biome: Host associated; feature: Gastrointestinal tract; material: Stool | place: Uganda | collected 2011-01-01 ...
CTTTCCCTACACGACGCTCTGCCGATCTAGGATGGCCGACAGGCTGCGGCGGAAGGTCTCACGCCGCGCCTGCGTGATACCCCACGACGAACCGGCCTTGCTGGGCACCAAAACAAACGGGAAGATCCGCGCCGCCTGCGCGCAGTATCTGCAATACGGCGGCCTGCCGGAATCACTGCTGTACAAGGCCAGGCGGGAGTATATTTCCGGCGTTTACCAAAAAGTGCTGCTGGGCGACATCATCACGCGGAACAGCATCCGCAACGACTATGCGGTAAAAATCTTGATAAAAAAAATAGCGGAGTCGGTCCGCAGTGAGATTTCCTATTCCAAGCTGCAAAAAACGCTGCGCGCCGTCAATGTATCGCTGGCAAAGGATACGATTGCCGACTACATCCGCTATGCGGAGGATGCCTATCTGCTGTTCCATCTGCAGAACTACTACGCAAACCTCGTCGAGAAGGAGAGCTACCCGAAGTTTTATTTCTCCGACAACGGTATTGTAAGCCTGTTTCTGGACCGGAAAGAGTCGGTACAGCTGGAAAATATGGCGGCGCTTGCGCTGGTGCGCGCCTATCCGGACGAGGTGTACTACCTGAAATCCGCCAAGACGGGAATCGACATTGATTTCTATCTGCCCTCTGTCGGTCTGGCCGTACAGGCAGCCTATTCCATTGCCGGGGATGCCCGCGAACGCGAAGTCGGCAACCTGAAAAAGCTGGCGCAGAATTCGCAGGAAGCCGTGCGGTGTGTCATCGTGACTTATGAGGAGGAAGAAACCATCATCGAGGACGGCGTGACCATCGAGGCCGTACCGCTGTATAAGTTTTTGCTGGAGCTGGAAAACAGGAAATACGGTACAGCGTACTAAATAAAAAAGACAGGGGGAGATATTATGTCATGATGGCATAATATCTCCCCCTGTTTACTATATATCCGTCAGTAAAAATGCCATGTACAGAGGCAGCGTCAGAATTTGTTCCTCGCGCCCTACGTTGTAGTCACCAAGCTTTATCAGATGATATACGTGGTATTTCTCGGGATGACGCAGAATGGTCTTGGCGCTCTTGGTATTGCCGGAAACAGCTTTTACCTCGACAAGGGTGCATTCTCCGTGGAAGCGGATAATTTTCTCGATTTTTCGGCGCAGCATAGTTGTTCCCCTTGTGGTTTGTTTGCAAAATAGCAGGAAATCGAAACTTTTTCAAGGAACTTTTTCTGTAAACGTGCAACTTTTTCGAACGACTTTTTGGAAAAAGCAGAAACTTTTCTTGCATTTCCGGTGGGCTGTTGCACAGAGAGAAAGCCTAAGTACAACAGTCCCTTTTTTGCAGAAAAATGGACAAGTAGGAACGGCTTTTAGCAACGAGATTATTACTATCAAAATATGAGAAAAGATGTATTGACTTTCGGCGAGAACAGTGCTATTATAATGTCAGAGACCATCAAACGCCTTACAAACCACAAAATCATCAAGGAGGAGCGGTATATGCCAGCAAATGAAATGAATCGCACAGTATCAAAGAAAAACACAATTTATAGACCCGCAGCATTGGCTAAGTATCTGATCGGTGTATATCATAACGTATTTGTGACATCTGACGATCCTTACGAGGAAGAAGCTTATCAGGAGCTGGAGAAAAATCCGGATGCCAAAAAGCTGCGCTGTTACATGCAGATCCTTACGGCCCTGCTGCGCAAGGATTACGGGCAGAAGATAAATGAGCAGCTTAAAGGTCAGATGAAAAAGCCGGCAGAGATAGAGGAACTGCAGCATCCCGTGGCAGAACTCAAAAAAATGGGTGAAGAATTCTGGGTGCCGAATGCAGATGTGATGGCGTACACAAAAAAGGCAAATCAGCGGATCACGGCATTGCTGGACAGCTGTATAGAGCTTTTCCCGCAGTGTATCGATAAAAAGTACATCCGCGGTTTCTTTACGATGCCGAACGGACAGACAGACAAAGGAATCACGGCTGCGCGCAAATTCTATTTGAAAAATTTTAGCCAGTGTCCGTACAATTATTATGTTAATTTCAAATTCCGTGCGTGGGACAAAAATATTCTGGCATCGGATCATGTATTTGTGAAAGTCCTTTATGAAACAAACGGCAAGGAATTCAGGGAATGGAGCCTTCTTGACAGCTATGAACGGAAAGGGCCGACCCCACTGTGCGATTATATTGCGGCGGCAGCGGACGAACCAATCGAACTGGTTGTCGATTCTGAAAATATGTCTTATGCAGCATTCCGCGCCATGGTAGAGGCGCTCAGTCCGGCAAGCCGCCGGAAAATCCGGAAAATTATTCTCATTAAAGATGCCAATGCAGAGAATGGATGGAATTATCTGATGGAAACTGTCAAAATCCCGGTGGAGCCGGTACAGGCGAAACGGTATGCCAAATCAAAAAGCATGGTGGATTTTTACCTGATGGAAAGAGTGAGAATGGAATATGAGGCTGGTATGCGCAACTTCGTTGTGTGCAGCAGCGATAGCGATTTCCTTTTCATGATCGAAGGACGGCAGGATATTCACTTTTACACGGCGCTGCAGAGCGAAAACGTGAGCCCAGAGACAGTAAAGGTGCTGGAAGACCTGAATGTCCCCTACGACTATATCGACAAACGCTATGCACGGGAAATTGATAGAATCGAAAACTTCCTTCCGGAAGAAGTTTTTACAAACGTACTGAACCAATATGTGCGTAAAAATGTTGAATTAAGAAGCGATATGGCAGCAACATTGAATGGAATTTATCCCAGACTGACCCCCAGTCAGACGCAGAATGTTATGAAGCACATTCATCCGTATATGACCCCTGATGGATGCATGGAGTTCAGATGGGAGGAATGACAATAGAAAAATAAGCCCGCCCGTTCCACGTTTGTTTTGAAAAAGGAGCAGAAAAGATGTATCTTGAGTATGACGATGTGCCCGACGATCTGACCGACGAATACGTAGATGAGTATAACGAATCCGAAGCCGAAGACTTGGGAATCTCTTATGAGGAATTCGTCCGCGACAAGGAGATTGAGGATTACGGCTGGACGGATGAGGAAATGCGCTGCGGCGATGAGGATGACTGGTGCTGAAACCTGACAGGCAAAACACCGGAAGCCTTTGCAGGCGGTGAGAGCGGTATGGCAAAATGCCATCCCGCTTTTGCCGTGTTTGACACAATACAGATGCATCGGGAGAATAAATGTTGGACTGGTATACAATGTGGGCGGAACTGTTTTTTCTTATGGGAGTTTCCTTCATGACACTGGCACTGTATGTGGCCGGTTTTACAAAAATAGCAAGAGCAGTATTTTTCTTTATGCTGCTTATGTTGTTTGGTGAAATTGTGGTTTTTCGGTATCTTATCTCAACAATCACATTTCATTTAAAAAGAGGACTGGCAAGGTATGTGTTGGAAACAGCACTGCGAATGCTTTGAATTTATATTGGGAGGACACTATGGCAACGGCTAATCTTGAAAGACTGCGCAGAAATCTGCGAATGACACAAACGCAGTATGCAGAACTGATGAACCAGGCAGATGAGTCTGTGCGGGAAACTTGTGAAGACCCGGAAAAACTGGAAAATCGGTCCAAGGAACCGTATAAGACGATCACGATTTCCCGCATGGAGAACAAAGCAGACCTGCTGTCCGGCATGGACTGGTTGACATACAAAAATGCGCTGGGCTTGACAGACGAACAGTTGGTGGAGCTGATCCGCACTTCCTACGGTTTGACAAAGCCGGAGAAAAAAGTCGGGCCTCTGGAGATGGAAATGAAAGGAAATGTACAGGAGGTGCGGGACGAATTTCGAAAAGAATTGGAAGATCTGGCGAAAGAAACGGGGTCAGAATCGCTGGAACAGTATGTGAAGCGCTATACAAGCGCAAATCTGTCCAAGTTAAAAATCGCCTTTGTGGGAGCATCCAATGCGGGAAAAACGACTATAATTGCGTCACTTCTCGGAATTGACGCAGATGGTCGATGGCTCCCTACAAGTTGGCAGCGGGAAACAAATGCAGTCTGTCTGATCCGGCACATTGATGACAGACCCAAGGGCAATAGCAACAGAGTGTTGGCCTTTAGGGAATATAAAGATATAGAAAGTGGAAAAACTCCGCTGGAAACCGGCGGCTATGAGCTGCTGGAAAAATACACTTCGCACAGCAAAACACCAGAAACAAAAGCAGGGGCTCTGTTAATCTATGCGGATGCCCCGGTTCTGAAAAACTGTGACCTGATCGACATGCCGGGATACCGTTCCACAACCCCAAATGATGTTCCGGAGCGAACAGAAGAAGAAATGGCGTATGACAAACGCGCGATTGAATTGCTCCAAAAGATAAACTGGTGGGATGCCGATATTTGTGTGGATGCGGTCTTTTTTGTGTCTATGATGGAGAACGAGGATTTTTGTCGAACAGAAGAAGATCTGGAGATGCTGCTGGGATTGATGAGACAGCTTTCTACAGGGAAAAAATATACCTATCCGCCTGATTTTTATATTGTGGCATCTCATGCAAGAAGCGCGAAAGATGCAGAAGAAGTACAGAAGACTGTCAGCCATCGTATTTGGGAAATGCTAGAGCACCCTCAACCGGAATTTGACACGGAGGAAAATTTCGCAGAAATTTTCTCGACGTTTGACTCGCAAGAGGAAAGCCTGACACAAAAATTCTATGATGATGTAAAGAGCTATCTGTGGAGAGAGGCAGTACAAAGAAAAGAATACTGTAAAGAGGAACTGGAAGAAGAAGTACAAGCTGGCTGTACACGGCTGGAGACTGTATTACGGCAGAAAGAAGATCGAACAAAGAGCGGTAGGAAAGAATCTCCAGAGCGCATGGAAGAAAGAGCGCTGGAGAACATCGAAAAAATTTATGATTCTGTTATCAATGAGGATCACATTGTAGAGGTGATAAATAAGCGAAAGCTGAAAAAGAACAAAGAGGATGCAGCAGCGCTTAACAGTTATCTGCGTGCAGAACTGAACAATAAGGTCATGAATGAGATAAACGCGGTGAAAGCGTATTATGCACCGGAAAGAGATTTTTCGGACGGTAGGAAAGAATATGCGGACACTAAGGCAAGAAAGAAAAAAAATGCATTTGCGCAGACAGCAAACATGACCAACATTGCAGGGACAATTGCGGGGGCATCGGCCAGCAGTGCAATGCTGCTTGCGGGAATCGGAGCCACTTTGTTCCCGCTGGGGCTGCTGCCGGTGATGGTGTTGGCGGGGACAACTACAGGCTTTGCAGCGGGATTGTCTACAATGGGCGGCACATGGAAAAGAAGATTGGCGGAAGACATCAAAAAGGTTTATGAGGAAAAAGAAGTAAAAAGTAAGCTGAAAAAGAGCACAAAGAATAAGCTGGAAAAATTTAGAAGGGAGTACGAAGAAGAGCAAGAAAACATTGAAAAGGAGGAAATTTCCATAGAAGAAGCACAGAAAGAGCTGGCTGCTGGGCGGAAATTCCTGGCAGAACTTCCTGCAAAATTTTGATTAACCTCGGCAATGTTAGCGGCGGGCGAGAATCACCACGCAAGGCCGGGTAAAACGGAAAAAATAATAAGGGAAGAAAGCAGGAAATCTATTTACAAAGCTCCTGGATTTTTTGTTCATTGGTCTTATCGGGGGATGGGCAGCTCTGGCTGCGGAAAAAACGGTGCCGAGACGGCCCGAAGGGGTAACGTGAGCGAAAGCGAACGTTAGCAAGCATTGCATGTGTTTATACACACAAGCCTATCAGGGACACCCTAAAACCCATTCTCAAAGGAATATCCATCAACAATTTCGAAAATGGTGCTGCTATACTATGGATAATCGGTTCAAAGCGTATTTGGACTATTTCAGGATTCCATATTCCGAGTGAGTTCTTCCCGCAGCTCCCGCTTATATTTGTAATACGTATTCCGTGCGATGCCAATTAGCTTGATGCAGTCCGCATCGGTGAGGGTCCCGTCGAAATCACGGCTGTATTTTTGAATCTGCTCCTTACAGGGGGCAGATTTTTTTATATTCAATTTTCGTCCAGGCGTCTGGCCGATCTGCTTGCCGTTCAGGCGCGCCGTCAGGATGCCCTCGCGGGTGCGCTGGTGCAGGTCGTCCACTTCTTTTTGCGCCTGGGCAAAGGCAAGCCGAATCTGCTCGGCAGCCAAGTCTGCCGTGTAGCGGTTTAATGCATCCATGATGCCGGAAACAAAACGGTCCGTTGCGGCGCTGCCGGTGACAGGGGCTGCGCTTACCTGCCGCTGCAGAGCCTGTTTGTAGGTGTCCGTGTTGATGTGCGGCTCCTTCAAAAAGCAGAGCGTCACACCGCGGTTATACAGTGTCTCATATAGCGCGCAGCCCTCCTCGGCGCTGCGGCTCATACGGGAAACACTGTCAAACACGATGGTATCCCCCGGCTGCACGGTGCGCAGCAGCTTGTCCAGCTCCTGCCGTCCTCGGCAGGCTGTGCCGGTGTAGACCTCGCGGACGATATGCGCCGCGGGGTAGGCAGCGGCAATGTTGCGCACCTGACGCTCGATATTCTGCTGCGGCGTGGAAATGCGGCAGTAACCGTACACGGACATGTAGTATCACTCCTGACGTTCGTTTGATTTGATATAGCATTATACAGCGGAACACAGAACTTTGTCAATGAGTTTTGATACTTTATGATGTAACCTTACTTTTGGTACATCCAAGACAAGCAACCCGACAAATATAGTCAAGTTAAACATGATATTATGTCATGATGACATAATATCTCAATGAACCGGAAAGACAGCTGTCTGTTGCCGCTGCAAAGAAATACCCGCCACTTTTGTAAACACTATATCAGTGCACCGGTATTAGCAAGATGAAAGACACTACGAAGCGTCGGAAGGAAAAGCCCCCGGTGAAGCAGTGCACTTCACCGGGGGCTTGGTGTTTATTGGGCGGCAGGGAGCGTGATTTCTTTGCAGGTGGGGTCTTGCTTTTTTAGGGAAAGGATGGCGGTATTTAAATCGTCACAGAACTCTATATTGCTTATATCCCAACTGGTGATTTCATTGCCATCCATAACGATTGCACTGAACTGGATGGCAAGACATGCGGTAAAATCAATCGGCCCGTCATCTGCATTTTCGGCGTTGGGTTCAAAATGTACGGTCATAGGCTCCAAAAGGTATGTGTTTCCGATAGTTGTGCCATACCCAACAGGCATAACGACCAATTCCGGCTCTTCAGCAGAAACGAGTGTTGCGGTTGGCGAAGCCACTAACCAATATTTTATGCCGGAGTTAAACAGATGCCATTGCACAGCGTTCTGCAAATCGCGGTGTGAGCCGTTGTCTAAGAATAAGGTTTCAACCATTTGGTCCATACCGGCGCGCAGAGCCTGTAACTGTTCGTCAGTTAATACAGTATCTGGTGTAAGTCCGAACGGCTGCCCCTCCACGGTGTACTGCATCGTCGTGCGGGTAAACTGCTTTTTGGCGGCTTTCAGGGCACGCTTGCTGGCGGTTGCGGTGATCGTCACAACATCGCCGTTGCTTAGGCCGCTGGTCTTGTCGGCCTCATACTTGACGTTTTCCATCAGGAACGGATCGCCGCTGATGTCGGTATATTCCAGCGTAATAAAAGGCTCGGTTCCGCTCACCTCCACAAGCATGTCCGAAAACGGGTCGATCTCATCATAAATCACCGGTGCGAACACACTGCCGAAAAAGGATGAGATTTTACCAAAGTTGGCAATGATCACGACAATAATTGCGACGAAGAAAATCCGTCCCCAGGCGATCACGCGCTTGGGCTCATTGCTGCTGCTCATCACAGTTCCTCTTTTCTCCTTTAATTCCAGTTGCGGGTAAACTCCGGGCCGCCGCTCTCCGCGGCAGCCTTGCTGGCACTGCTGACGTTGCGGCTGAGCATGTCGAAGAAATCGGTCACACGCAGGCTGTCAAGCCGGCCGACCTTGCCGTCCAGCGTAAAGGCGGGCAGGCTGTTGCTGCCGCTTCCGATGTTCAGGCACATCGTTTTCAGCTCATGGGCGCGCAGCAGCTCCTGCACGTGCTCGGCGGCGGCGTTTACATCGTCAGGGCGCTCTGTAGAGTCGCCGTCGCTGATAATGATCAGCCAGGGGATATAGGCGTTGTTGTTCACGGCTTCCAGCTGCTTCTGATGCACGGCCAGAAGCTCCAACGTCATGTTGACGCCTGCCGCCAGCACGGTATTTGCGCCAACCGGCAGAATGGGGTGTGCGTGCAGATTGTGCAGAGCTTCATCGGCGGTTCCGAAATCACTGACAAGCTGTGCTGTATCGCCGAAAGAGACGATACAGATGTCCGCTGCGTCGCGCGCCAGGGTATCTTTGTTTGTCTTTTCCAAAAAGGCTTCCATGCCGTCGTTGACTTTTTTCATGGCGTTCTGTCGCAGCATCGAGGCCGAGCAGTCAATGCACAGGCAGATCATGATGCGGTTGCTTTTGTTCTGTGCAAACTCAAGGTCACGGGATAAGAGATTTTCAAATTCATTCATGGCTTATCGTCCTCTTGTATAATAGGTGCGCCGGGGCCTGCAGTTGGGGCACAGGGCCTTTTGCGGTTCTGCGCGGGCGTACATGTTCTCGCGGAAGGTGGCGTCGTACTTCCTGCCGCACTTGACGCAGGTCAGGGAATCGTGCAGCACCTCGTTTCCGTGCTGCTGCAGCGAGGCGTTGCAGTTGCGGCAGAAAATCGGCGTGTGGAATTCATCGTGCAGCTTGGCATAACGGTTCTTGTGGATATTGAATTCCTTGTGGCAGCACGGGCAGACCAGATCTACATAAATCGGATCGTCGGGGCGGAATTCATGGTATTTCATGGGGGCCAGCTCCCGGCTGAAGCCATACTTGCGGATGCTGGCGGCGTAGTAGTCCAAAAGGCCGACCCACTCATAGGCGGTGGCACACTTCCACTGGGTAAACGCAGCAGTGAAGGCGTCCGACACCTTGCGGGGCAGGTTCTTCCAGATCATCCAGTTATCACCGTCCGGCACCTCGTAGTCGTCGCCGTCCAGTGCGTAGGAAAACTTTTTAGCAGCCATGGCCTCGCGGTAGGTCATCTTGGTTTTTGTCACGAAGGGGTTTTGGTTCAGGAACAGCACCTTGAAGAGCATGATCGCCAGAACGTAGTTTTCTTCATCCGGGGTGCGCAGGAAGGTATCGAATTTCAGCGCGCCGGTCACACCCAGACGTTGGGCGGTGCCGGGATGCGTGAAGTCCTCGACGCCGACGGGGCATGGAAAACCGCCCAGCTGGAAGCTGTCCGTGTCCACAACATAAACGTTGGCGCTGTTCCCGGGGTCAACCATGAAGTTGCCCGCGTTGACATCACCCATCAAAATATTGCGGCGGTGCAGCTGGGCCACAATGTAAGCCGCGCTGCGGGCTGCCTGCACCAGATCGAGGCGATCCCAGTCTTTCAGCAGCTTTTCACGTACACTGGGACTTCCGATGCGCAGCACCGATTTTGAGAAGGGGAGAGCCCCTTCCGGAGCCTGGGGCATCGTGTAGCCGATGAAATCCCCCTTGCGGGTATACAGCATGTGCGTGGGCCAGCACAGGCCGCGGATTTGCGGGTCGTGGCGGAGCATCTCGTCCAGCTTATCGCGGCGGCCCGCGGTCAGGTGCTCGGCGTTGTAGATTTTGGCAACCTGGCCGGGGGTATCGGTCAGATAAAGGCTGCCCTCGCCGCCCTTGGCTTCCTCGTCGCCCTCCATCAGCGCGCCGCGCAGGGTGACGGGGTCGCCGTCCTCCGTGCGCAGCGTAAGCCCGGCAGCCGGGCGCACGCGGCAGGGGAGCAGCGTTTCGTCCATTTTGCGCAGCGGCAGGTTCGGCGGGAAGGGAGCGGAGCCGTGGTGGCGGTTACCGGGCTTTTGGATCGGCTTTGGCTGCGGTTCCGGCTGCGCAGGAGAAGTCTGCACAGGCTGCGGCTCCGGTGCTGATTGCGGTGCAGGGGCAGCAGGCTCCGGAACGGGTTCGGGTCTGGCAGGTGCGGATGCCGGAGCCGCTTCTGCCGCATGTTCCGGGGGTGTCTCAGGGGTCGCGGGCTCTTTATGCGGTTCGTCCTCCGGCTCCTCCTCGGCAGACCGCTCGTTTTCCAGGGCCTCGCTGTAGGTGGCCAGCAGGTCAGCCAGCAAAGGCTC